>PVMK01127717.1_pt1 | contig 16789 bp, 17 predicted proteins | sample 1853481 | NCBI WGS metagenome assembly PVMK01 (sample SAMN08533507, study PRJNA380276) | Marine sediment metagenome, whole genome shotgun sequencing project.
GTTTATGCGTCTAATATTTAGCTGATCCTGAATAATAATAAATAATATACATTTATTATACAAATTAAAACCATTAAAACTCCGGGCAATATCTGTAAAATATTCCCCTAATTAGTCTTGGAAATAATAATGGATATGAGGTACTTTAAATATTAGCATTAAAAATGCATTTAAGTTTGATCAGGTATAGAGTCTTTGAGATTATAATATTTAAAACAGGGGATCAAATGAAATATAAGAGACTTGGAAAAACAGACCTCAGGGTGTCAGAGTTTGGCCTTGGCGCTGTCCAGATATGCAGGATACCGGAAGCAGAGGCAGTGGACCTTGTGAGGGAATCTGTAAGTAGAGGAATCAATCTTATTGACACAGCCCATGATTATCCGGATAGCGAAGATATACTGGGAAAAGCATTAAAGGGCATAAGGGACAAGGTGATAATCTCTACAAAATCGGTTAAGACTTCAAGAGATGATTTCATTAATGATCTTGAGACCAGCTTAAAGAGACTGGGCACTGATTATATTGATATTTTCCTGTTTCACGATGCTTCTAAAGATAAGAAGCTTGATGAACTTTTAAATAATGGAGTAGTAGATGCACTTGTAAAGGAAAAGAAGAAGGGCAAGATCGGTTTTATAGGATTTTCCTGCCATAATCCTGATATTATTGACCGGTATTATGATATAGAAGATTTTGCCACAGTCATGATACCTGTAAATTTTATATCAACTGAATTCGTAGAAGAGAATTATGATAAATTGTTAGAAAAGGATATAGGCATAATGGGCATGAAACCTTTTGGCGGAGGAAGGATGGAGGACGCCAGGGTAAGTCTTAAATATATCAGCCAGTATGAAAAGATCATACCCATCATTGGGATGCAGAGTAAAAGGGAGCTTGAGGAAAATCTTAAGCTGGTAAGAATAAGGGATCCTATTGATGATAATGATCTTAAGATAATGAAGGAAATAAAAGAGGAGCTGGGGGATAAATTTTGCAGGGGCTGCGGTTACTGTATGCCCTGCTGTCAGGGAATTGATATTGTACAGGCCAATTTTGTAAAAGTTTTCTTCAAACAGTTTCCTTTTGAAAAAGTTGTAAAACCTGAGAGGACTAAGCAGATAGAACAGGTAGATGAGTGTATTGAATGTGGGGAGTGCATTGAGAGGTGTCCTTATAGTCTGGAGATAATCGACATGATCAGGGAAAACAGGGATTATTATTTTATGAGAAAAGAAAATGGTGAGTGAGACGCAAGTTCGCCCTCGCTAGCGCTCAGTGAGGTCTTTTCAAGTCCTAAGGAACATGGATCCACCATGTCCCTGACTGGTCTGGATTAAATGGTGGAGATGAGCGGACTTGAACCGCCGACCTCTTGTCTGCCAGACAAGCGTTCTCCCAGCTGAACTACATCCCCACGGATACATATGATACTTTATCGAATTTAATTTATAAAGTAAATTTTCTCCATAATTTCTTCATTTTTAATTTGTAAAATATAAAATAAAAATCATAAAATAAATAAAAAACCTACAAAGGAATTAAGATGAATCCAAAAATGAAAAAAATCTCTATCCTCACTATCCCGACAGTCATAGTTTTAATTGCTGTGATGGTCCTGACTTCATGCAGTGGAGCTGGGATGCTTGGAAGACTGGGTAATAGCGAGGATGGTTCAGTCGATGAAGGCATAGAGATATTTGAACTGGAAACAGGTGATATCATACAGCTGGTTGCGACTACCGGCCTGGTAGATTCAAGCACTCAGAATTATTATAGCCTTCAGGTCTCAGGTGAAATAATCTCTGCAGTAAAAAAGGGGGATTCATTCAAGAAAGGAGATCTGTTAATAGAACTGGATAATTCTGATGCCATGGACCAGCTTGAGCAGATCGCAACGGATATTATGGATGCTGAAAGTTCCCTGAAAATTGCCGGTATGAATTATCAGAGTGCTCTTGATTCAAATCATATAGCTGTTCAACTGGCAGGATTAAATACCGCTGCATCAGAGAGATCGACCCAGAGCGCTCTCATATCGTTGGAATCAGCGAACCGGAGTGCTGAATTATCCCTGGAAAGTGCATTGTCGGCTCTTGCGAATGCACAAACCGTACAAGCTGTTGAATCTGCAGAAAACACTGTAGAAACAGTAAAAAGCTCCAACTATGCTTCAACCGGACAGGCAGAAACTTCTTATGAACAGTCAATTGACAATCAATCAACCAATTTCTGGAACAATCTTTCCAGCCTGCAGTCAACAGAGGCACAAATAGAATTGACTGCTGAGAATTTAAAACAAACCGGGCTTGCAGTAGAAGCAGCAAAAAAGGAACTGGAAGAGGTAGGGGAAAACCTTCAGGACTATAAGTTTTATGCTCCTTATGATGGAGTGGTATTATCCTCCGATTTCAGGACAGGAGAGCAGGCAGGAGGGTCCAGCATCCTCACCCTTATAAGCAATGAGTTCATAGTAAAGGTAACAGTAAGTGAGAATGATATATTCAAGATCTCTGAAGGGGTTGAAGCACTTATCACATTTGATGCTTATTCTAATATGGAGTTTGATGGCAGGGTGATTGAAATAATCCCCATATCTGTAAATGATGGAGGTATAACATCTTTTGAAGTATTGATTGAATTCGAAACCGGAGAAGATATCGATATATATTACGGACTTTCGGCTAATGCATCTATCATAACCCAGAAGGCAGAGGATGTCCTGTATGTCCCCATACAGTCAGTTTACAAAGAAGACGGGAAAAGTTTTGTGGACCTTCTTACTACATTTGATGTAGAACCGGAAAATATAAGAGAGGCAATAAAGCAAGTGGAGATCACAACCGGAATAAATGATTATTTGTATATTGAAGTTATTTCCGGGCTCAATGAAGGAGACATAATAGTCACTTCAAGAATAAAATAACCATTAAAATATTTATATAAGTGATAGGGAAGATAATGGAACAAGAAGTTATAGATATGAAAGATATCACCAAGGTATACAGGATCGGTGATATCAGGGTAAATGCATTAAGGGGAGCAAACCTGACTATCAGGAAGGGTGAATTTGTTGCCATAATGGGACCGTCAGGATCAGGCAAGTCGACTCTTATGAATATTATAGGTGCACTTGACATTCCAACCTCCGGCTCTTATCTGCTTGAAGATATTGATATAAGCAAATTAAATGACAATCAACTTGCAGAAATTAGGAATAAAAAGATCGGATTTGTTTTTCAGACTTTTAATCTGCTTTCAAAATCCAATGTTATGGGAAATATTGAGCTTCCTTTGATATATTCAAGAAATAATCCAAAAAAATCCAGGAAGAAACTGGTAAGCGAAGTAATAGAATCAATAGGTCTCACTAAATGGATAAAACACCGCCCGAATGAGCTTTCCGGTGGCCAGAGGCAGAGAGTGGCCATTGGCAGGGCCCTTGTAAATGACCCGGCTGTTATCCTGGCAGATGAACCCACGGGAAATCTTGACTCTAGGACCGGAGAAGAGATCCTGGCTATCTTCCAGGACCTGAACAGGCAGGGGAAGACAATTCTTTATGTTACCCATGAGCTTGAACTTGCAAAACACGCCCAGAAAATAATTTATCTAAGGGATGGGTCGATCATGAAAGAAGAAAAGATAAATGATCCGATCGATGCCAGGGAGATGCTCCGGAACATGCCAAAACTTGAAGACAAGATCAATGACCTTGAGGAGAGTAATTAAAATATGAAAAGAATATATGAGAATATAAAGATCGCACTGAAGTCTCTGGGTTCAAACAGGTTAAGAACCTTCCTGACAATGCTGGGGATCATAATCGGGGTAGGTGCAGTTGTTGCAGTCATGGGAGTAGGTGCCGGTGCCGAGGCATCGATTATTGGAGATATCCAGGAGATAGGAGCAAATGTTATAACCATATATCCCGGAGAAGAAGGAATTGGCAGCAAAGGAATGCGAAGCCGGTTTGGAGGCGATGAAGCAGAAGAAGAAATAGTGAAGGGAGATCTCTATCTTGAAGATGTTTATGCCCTGAAAAGGGAAGCTACGCTCTTAAATGAAGTAGTGCCGGTCTATTACGGCGGAGGTAAAATATCTTATCTAAGCTGGAGCGGAGATACAAGAATTGTAGGTACAACAGAAGATTTTTTGAAAGTGCAGGGCTATGAGTTAGATAGGGGAAGTTTCATAACCGAAGGTGATGTGGCAAATATGTCGAACACAGTTGTTTTAGGGGATGGAATAGTAGATGATTATTTTGGTAAAATTAATCCTGTAGGTGAGACGATCAAGATAAGCGGTAAAAATTTTATTGTTATTGGCACTATTAAACCCCTGGGTTCTTCTTTTGGGAAAGATGATCCTGGCGATGTTGTATATATTCCAATAACTACAGCCCAGAACAAACTCTATGGTGCTGATACCATAAACAATATTATAGCCAAAGCGGAGAGCGAAGAGTTTGTAGATGAAGCTTCTGAAGAGATAAAGGCAATACTCAGGGTCCAGCATAGTATTTTACCGGGCGAAGGCAATGATTTCCTGGTAACAGGGAATATCCAGATCCTGGAGATGGCAAGTGAAATATCCACAACACTTACAGTTGTCCTGGGCGGAATAGCTGCAATCTCACTTCTCGTAGGAGGCATTGGCATAATGAATATAATGTTTGTATCTGTAACCGAAAGGACTAAAGAAATAGGGATCAGGAAAGCAGTTGGAGCAAAAAACAGGGATATCATGGTACAGTTTCTCACTGAGGGAATAGTATTAAGTCTTCTGGGAGGAATCCTTGGTATAGGATTTGCATATCTTCTGACATGGGCAATAGGAAGTTTGATCAGTTCAATAATCACTGCAACCCCAATAATATTGGCCCTTTCGGTCTCATCTGCCATAGGACTGATATTTGGTATCTTTCCTGCAATGCGGGCAGCAAGATTACATCCTATAGATTCATTGAGATATGAATGATTTTAGTCTTTCAAGGCCCGGGTCAGATAAATTGAAATAAGCAGTATTTATTATTTTATAAATTATTTACATGACTATAGAATAGGGATAATAAAAAAGATAAAAAGTGAGATCAGGCTACAGATGAAATTACTTATCATAGAAGATGAAAAGCAGGTTGCTGATAATCTTAAAGAAGGATTGGAGCAGCATAATTACATAGTGGATATAGCATATAATGGCAAGGAAGGCCAACAACTTGCCCGGGAATATGACTATGACATTATAATCCTAGACCTGATGCTGCCCGATATTGATGGGGAGGATCTCTGCAGAAAGCTAAGGGATGAAGGAAATAAAAGTTTTATCATTATGCTGACTGCAAAAAAGCAGCTGGATAATATAATCACCGGGCTTGATTGCGGGGCAGACGATTTCCTCACCAAGCCTTTTGAATTTTCAGAGCTTCTGGCGAGGATGAGGGCACTCCTCAGAAGGTCATCCGAGCACAAAACCAATATTCTATCTGTAATAGATATTACTCTTAGTACTGAAAAAGAAGAGGTGAAAGTCGGGGGTAGCGAAGTAAGGCTTACCAGGAAAGAGTATATGATCCTGGAATACTTGCTCCGAAATAAGGGGCAGCTTATAAGCAGGAACCAGCTCCTTGAACATGCCTGGGACAGGAATGTAGATATCTTTACAAATGTTGTAGATACTCACATCAAGAATCTAAGGAAAAAACTTGGAAAGTCAGGAAAAATAATAAAAACTATTTATGGTTCGGGTTATAGGATCTAGATGAAAAGACTGACACTTAAAGGAAAAATATTTTTATGGTTTGGGATCATAATCCTGATCTCTGTAGTGATGTATGGATTCCTCATCTATTCTGTTTATCAGTTCAATCTTACAGGTGAAAGATATTATTACGCAATGTTAGAGATGAAGATGAAGATGACTGAGAACGATGAACTCTTTGATGAATCCTTGATCGAAAAACTTAAGGAATTTAGAAAGGAAGATTTTCAGAAACCAGCGATTCCCTTAGTGATCCCGAAAGGTCTTTTTATCCAGGTATTCCTGCTTATTACCGGTGGAGTTATAGCAATAATAATAATATCTGTTGCTGCAGGATTTCTTCTACTCCGGAGGATGTTGAACCAGGTAGACTTCATTACAAAAAATGTTAAGGATATTGACGAGAAGGGCCTTCATCTAAGATTAAGACTTAAAGGAAGGGACCCCATTTCGAATATGGCAAATACTTTTGATAGTATGTTGGACAAGATCGAATCAGCTTTTAGAAGCCAGAAGCAGTTTATACAAAATGCATCCCACGAACTTAGTACCCCACTTACAGTGATAAAGACAAAAATCGATGTCTTAAAACAAAAAAAATCTATTACTGAAAAGCAGTACATGGAAACTATCGACCTTGTAGATAGTGAGATTATGAGATTATCCAAGATCACCGAAGAACTACTTATCCTTTCTGACCTCGAAGATAATGGTTACCAGGCTGAGGGAAGTATGATCAATATGAGGGGATTACTTAAAAGGATATTAAAATTATATGAAAACCAGATCGATTCCAAAAACCTCACACTCAAAACAAGCTTTGAAGGTAAATCTGAGATTTATGGGAATCCAGTCCAGGTGGAACAGCTGCTTTTCAATCTTCTGGATAATGCTGTAAAATTCAGCGATCCTGGCGGACATCTAAGGATTAATGTGAAAGATGACAGATTGAAAAAGAAAATACTTTTAAACATCTCTAATACTACCAGCACTATCAATGAAGAAGATATACCCCATATTTTTGAAAGGTTCTATAGGTCCGGCAGCAGTGGTGGCAGGAAGAACTTTGGTCTTGGGCTTTCTATTGCAAAAAAGATAGTAGAAAAGCATAAAGGCGAAATAAAAGTCAATTTAAATCAGGATAAAAAAGAAGTGACCTTTACGATCAAGCTTCCTATTGCCGGAGAAAAATAAAAATATATAAATTATGGAGTCTCTATATTTACTTCATTTTTTATTTATATAATTAAATTGGATTACTAAAGATTTATTAATTTATTACACAAGGAGAAAAAATGGAAAAAGTAGGAAGAGCAGGTGGAGCATTCGCACTATTCAAGATCATTCCTTATATAACCTATATAGCTATAGCGCTGCTATTAGCGATGATAGTTATCTGGATAATATTTGGTATTAAAAAATACAGATGGGCAAGGGCACTGGCGATCACACTAACAGTTCTAGCAGTCATAACAAGCCTTCTATTATTTGCCCCATATTTAATCGGAGCAAGGTCCGGGAAGAAAGTCCCCATAAATTATTTCTTTGGTATCAAGAGTCCCGTTGACGGGAAGGAGAAATTCAGGGACTATAGGGACCGGGAGAAGGATAAAGGGGATTATGATAAGGAAAAAGAAATTGAAGAAAAGAAATCAGGCAAGAGTTCGGGACTGGACATGGAAACAGACTTCAAGTTCACAGAAGTGAATGGGGAATTTATTATTCTTTAAAGCTTATTTCTTATTGGGATATACAATTTTAATATTAGTGATTTTTGATAATTTGTATGGAAAAAACTGGCTTCATTTCATTTTTTTATTTTTTAGTCTCTTCTGCACTGCATCACTTTCCAGTTCCCTTATGACATCAGATGCTATCCAGCGGGCTGCTTTCGAATCAATATCCTTTATTTCCCGGGCGAGTTCAAGTGCCTCTTTATTTAAGTTCAAGTTTTTCTTTCCGATATGGCGCAGGGCCCAGCTGACAGCTTTTTTTACATAATTACGGTTGTCGGTGGCACCACTTTTTATAATTGGGAAAAAGCCCATCAAGTAATCATCGGATGCATTCTTATCATGCCAGGCGATGCAGGCTATCATTGCATATGGAACCCTCTTTACATATTCTTCGTCTCTTTTTGACCATTCAAGTATCTTTATTTCCGCAAAAGGGATCCTTTCAAAAAGATTCATGCACAACTGGTCACATACATCCCAGGAGCCTATGTCCCTTACCCAGCTGTCAGCTTGCTTTTCCGTGACTTTAGATGGATCATCAATGAGCGCAGCAAGTATCATTGCATCTGGTATCTTTGTGTCCCCATAACTTCAATGCGAGTGCATGATCTTTCTCAATGGATTTTCCCATTTTACGGAGTTCAGGCATTGAAAGTCCCAGTCGCTTATCTCCAGTAATGCCAAACCTGGCCATACCTTCCACATTTTCTGGTCTGGCCTTAGACTTTAGCTCCTTTATTACCTCATCAAAACTATGATCCTTTTTCATCTTATCCTTTCAGGAGTGATCTATTTTAATAATATATCATAATCCGGTAAAATACCTGCCGGGGAATTGAAATGCATAGACAAATATATTATATTCATTTTAATATACTTAATGTTTTATAAACCGGGGATATTTAAATGGATAAGATACTTGCTATTAATCCGGGGAATACTTCCACAAAAATAGGATTTTTTAAAAGCAATAAACTCTTAAACCAGAAATCAATAAGGCATGATAAAAAAGATCTTGAAGTGTTTCCAAATATCCTGGACCAGTTGGAATTCAGGTCCAGATCCATTGGCACTTTTTTAAGGGATAATGATATCCGGACTTCAGGTATAGATCATTTTATTGGTAGAGGAGGACTTCTCAAGCCCCTGGAAAGCGGCCTCTATATGGTAAACCAGGATATGATAAATGATCTCAAATCTGCAAAATACGGGGAGCACAGTTCTAATCTTGGAGCACTTATAGCTCAAAGAATTGCATCCAAATATGGTAAAAAAGCCTATATTCTTGATCCAGTATGCGTGGATGAGCTGGAGCCTATCGTAAGAATAACCGGTCATCCGGAGATCCATAAGGTAAGCGCTTTTCATGCGCTTAACCAGAAGAGCGTTGCCAGGAGAGCTTCGGTAGAATTAGGAAAACAATACAGTGATTTAAACTTGATCATTGCCCATCTCGGATCAGGGATATCTGTAGGGCTCCACAGAAAAGGTAAGATTGTAGATGTGAACAATGCTATCGCAGGGGAAGGACCCTTTAGCCCGGAAAGATCCGGTGGGATCCCGGCAGGTACATTTTTAAAATATGCCTTTGAAAATAAATTAGATTACCAGGAAAGTCTTAAGATGCTCTATGGCCGGGGTGGTATGTATGCATATCTCGGGACAAATGATTTCCAGGAAGTAATGGAAATTTATATGAAAGGAAATAATAAGAAGGTAAAGCTCGTCATTGATGCGATGGCATATAAGATCACAAAAGCAATTGCAGCCCTTGCAGCTCCAGTGGCCGGAGAAGTTGATGGGATAGTCATAACTGGAGGACTTGCATATTCTAAAACTTTTATATCTATTATAAGGTCAAATATCAAATTCCTGACTGATAATATATTTATCTATCCCGGTGAAGATGAACTCCAGGCTATGGCAGATGGTGTTATCCTGGGGCTTAAAGGGGAAATAGAAGTACACGAATATACTTCAGAAAAAGACCAGTAGAAAATATTTATTACTTGATAAGCTCATCGGCAAATTTTCTGAGCTGTGTACCATATTCTTCTAACGGACCCTTTAGACCCAATACTTTTCATCTTTGAGATCATCAGCAGCCTTTCTCTATCCCCTTTCTTCTGTCATAAGGGCTTCTATTTTTTTAAGAGCGATGGTCCTGGGATCCATAAATGTTGTCATCAAGGCATATTTTGTTCCTTCTGAAGGCGGTGTAAAATTTTTAACAAAATTTCCAATATTGCGGGGAAGCATAAATTTCCGGGTGGGTGTGCTGAAAATATATAGATCTGCGACCGGTAAGCTCTTCGGGTTTTATTTCTGCTACTGGGAAATAGATCTACTTTCTGGTCCTTTTCCTCCAGGATTGCCGCAAGTTCTTCGACCACTTTTTTACCATTACCAAACTGGGATTCATAAATAATATTAATATTCATCTTAGACGCCCCTTTCACCTAATATATTTTTTTGAATTTATCTGATTATTGCATCCGACCTATTTAACTGTGCTTTTATTCCTTCCTGATTCTTTAGAGATGTAGAGGGCTTCATCAGCAGCTGCAAGAAGTTCCTGCTCATGTTTCACATCGTTTTCCGGATACGATGAAATACCGAGACTTAATGTGATCTTGATCTCAAACTCCGAATAGACAATTTTACTTTCCTGAATTGCAAACCTTATCCTTTCGGACATCTTGAGTGAATCTTCTATAGAAGCTCCTGGAAGGATAGCGCAAAACTCTTCTCCGCCATACCGCATCAGCACATCCCCTTCTCTCAGGAGAGGTTTTGTAAGCTTGGAAATATGGACGAGGACCCTGTCGCCGGCAAGATGACCATAGGTATCATTGACTTTCTTGAAGAAGTCTATATCAAACATCACGACTCCAAGCGAACCTTCTGAGCGGACTGCTTTTGAATACTCCTCCCTTAAACGGATCATACCATAACGCCTGTTTAATAATCCGGTTAGCGGATCTATTGCTGCAAGTCTCTGCATCTGTTCATAAATAATTGCATTATGCAGTGCAAGAGATAGATTTTGTGAGAACATCCCTATCCGGCTGATATTGTCCTTATTATAATTTTTTATAGATGTTAAAACTAAAACCCCTATTGGAATATCATTATATATTAGAGGTTCGATGAGTATTGCCTTGGGCCTGAAATCTACCAACAATCCATCAATGACTATATCTTTCCGGTACTTCTGTGATCTTCTGGTTTTTGGACCCGAGTACTTCCATAATAGTTGGATGATTGGAGAGTTTCTCCGGATCCTTAATAGCTGAAGTCTCGATAGGGTTAAGCTCTCCTTCTCTTTGAATTAATATTGCACCTGCATCGGAACCAGTAGCTTGCAATAGAAAGGATAGTGCACTTTTTGTCAGTGATTTCAATTCAAGCTGGCTTGTCAGCATTTTAGTATAATCCTGCATGGTCCTCTCAGCAGATAAGGAAGTAGACAGTACATCAACAAGACTATTGAATGTATAAGCGCTTTCTCCTATTTCGTCGGTGGAATCAATAGGTATATGACATTTTTCAGGAGTACATTCATCCAGGTTTCCTCCTCTTGTGATTTTCATAAGATTGTCCTGGACCATGCGCATCCTGGAGATCATTAACCTCAATTTTTTTGCTATTACTGCCCTTGAAAGAATTATATTTACAGCCCCTACTATGATCCCTGCTCCTATACAGGCAAGGAAAAAACCCCGGGGAATAAGCTATCTCAGGTTTTACACCAAATAGACGAGTAAAGAATGGAAATACTATTCCTATTAGAATACCAAAACCTATCATCCATATTGCCAGATCATTGAAGATTTTTTTTGTGATCCTCATATAGAACTCCCTCTCATACCCTTAAATTCAATATACGGGCAAAAGTACATATAAATAATTAATGGTTATTATACCGTTCTTGTCTGATTGGGCAAAGATTTATCGGTTGATTTAGGGACCTTTATATAGAAAACAATAAATTCCGGGCAAATAAATACAATATAATTTGGAGGTTTTTGATAATTAATATATTATACAGTATTAATGAATCAGTAGAGAAAGGGTCAACTGGCAATATGAAGTATAGAAAAATGGGATCACTTGATTGGGAAGTATCAGCATTAGGTTTTGGTTGTATGAGATTGCCACCAAGAAAGCTTAACCGCTTGAGGGCTGATACAAAATCTTCAATTAAACTTATAAAGCACGGAATCGATCTTGGAATAAATTATCTTGACACAGCCTGGTTCTACCATCTTGGTGACAGCGAAAAGGTCATTGGTGAAGCACTCAAAGGAAGCTACCGCGATAAAGTACATCTTATTACAAAATTACCCCTGCAGATAGTCAGGAAGACAGAAGATTTCGATATCTATCTAAACCGGCAGCTTAAAAGGCTCAAAACAGATTATATAGATGGATATCTTTTTCATGGTGTAAACAAGGGTACATTTGGTAAGTTAAAGGACCTGGGCCTTATCGAAAAGATGGAAAAGGCAAAAGATAAAGGATTGATCAAACATATAGGTTTTTCATTCCATGATACATTCCCGGTTTTTAAAGAAATAATAGACTATTACAAATGGGATATTGCCCAGATACAATATAATTATATGGATACTAATTTCCAGGCCAAGACAGAAGGCCTGGTCTATGCGCATTCCAAAGGTATTGCAGTCGTTGCCATGGAACCATTAAAAGGTGGAAGACTGGTAAATCCCCCAGCTGAAGCACTTGAGATAATGAGGTCAGCAAAAAGTAAGAGGACACCTGTTGAATGGGCACTTCAATTTCTCTGGAACCGCCCGGAAGTGGGAGTAGTGATAAGCGGGATGGGATCCATGAAGATGGTTGACGAGAACTCGGAGATCGCTGACCGTTCAGGGGTCAATACTTTGAGCAAAGAAGATGAAGAGACAATAACCAGGCTTGCTGGAGCTTGCCAGGACAAGATACTGGTTCCCTGCACTACATGCGAATACTGCATGCCCTGTCCTTCCGGAGTAAATATTCCCCAGAATTTTGCTATTTTAAATGATGTTTATGTAGATAATAGCAGATTCAGGAGCTGGATGACCGGAAGGGGATATAGAAACCTGACAGGTTCTAAAGAAAAGCTTGATAAGGAGAACCCGAACGGGAATGCATCGATGTGTACTGAATGTAATAAATGTATTGAAAAATGTCCCCAGAAGATCGCTATTCCTGATGAGCTGAAAAAAGTACACTCAATACTGGGTAAAAGGGGTAGAATTTCTGAGCATTATAAAGTAAATTAGCAGTATAATGATATATGGATGTATGTGAGATTAATTTATAACAAGCAGGAGCAATTGATGTAATATTTACATTGTGTCTGAAAAATAAAAGATATTTCAGACATAAAATTAATTGATTTATAATTTAAATCCTATAAGGAGGGTAATAGGATGATTGAATATTTCGATTCAAGCAGATATAGATCATCAAAAGAAAGACTGAAGAAAGCTTTTAATTTTGAAATTGATGATTTCAGGGAAGTACCACTGATACTTCAAACAAATTCTTACTGGTTAACCGGCCATGATCCCAAAGAGATCCCAGATGATTATTTTGATGACCCCCAGAGTATGTTGGAGTTTCAGGAAGCCGGGATCGACAGAGCATCTTGAGAACATAGACGATGATTATATCCCTTACCTTATGCCCTGGTATGGTGTTGCCTTGATGTCTGGAGCATTCGGCTCAAAAGTCATCTTCCCTAAAAAGGTAGATCCATCATGTGCATCCTTTAGTGTAGAAGATCTGGAAGATATAGATAAATTAAAAATACCTGAATTTGAGGAAAACTTCTTTACTAAAAAAGTCCTTGATACCATAAGGCATTTTAGGGATAAGAGTGATTGGCCAATAGCAATTACAGACCCGCAGGGAACCCTGGCTACGATATCCCTCATAGTCGGTTACAAAAACCTGTTCTACTGGATGAATGACCATCCGGATAAAATCGATGAGCTATTTGGTAAAGTAAACCAGACATTAATAGAGTGGGTAAAGATCCAGAAAAAATATAGTGGTGAGAAGATAGATCATTGTAATGGGGCAATAAATGTAGCCCTTCCGGAAGGAATGGGCGTATGGTGGGCAGATGATGATTCAGTCCTGCTCTCACCTGACATGTATCAAAGGTTTGTAATACCGCATTATCACAAGCTATTTGGAAGCTTCGGCAGCGGGATGATGCATTGGTGTGGAAATTCTAATCATCAGCTGGATAATATTTTAGATGTTGAAGAAATTGGAGCAGTCCATAACTATATTTTAGGTAAAGTTGATGATGTGCTGGAAGTTCAAAACAGGACAAAGGAAAAGAAGATATGCCTCGTTGCCGGCGATATAATCCCCGTAGAAGAAGAACTCGAAGGATATCTAAGTGAGATCAAGGAAAAACTTGATCCCAGGGGTCTTGTACTTCAGTTTACAGTTTCACCCAAATTGGGAATAAAAAAGGGTCAGTATACCGAGACTACCAGGGATGTTATGAAGTCAGCCCAGAGGATACTGAACTTTTTTAGAAATTAATAAAAAAGTATAAATATCAACATATTTTTACTGATTTTAGGCCGTGATCCGGCCGAGAAAGGAAGGCTAATGATGAAAGATTCTATGACAGGGAGGGAAAGGCTTACAAAAACTTTTAAAGGAGAAAAAGTCGACCGTATTTCTGTTTCCCCATTCTTATGGGCAAATAATGTTTACGAGATGTTTAAATATACACCGACTATTGATAAAAACCTCTATCCTGATGATTTTGATTTTTCACAAAAGTATGTGGAATATGCTGATCATTTTGGTTTTGATGTACTTTTTTCACTGGGTCTGCTGTGGGAAAATTTCCTCCCGCCATCAGCTGAAAACTGGGAAGTAACTGTTAAAAAGGAAGGGGATGCAGATAAACAGAAAAGAACCACTATCATTAAAACCCCCGGGGGAGATCTTAAATTGATACAGAATTTTAGCAGGAGCTCAAAACATCTTATTGTCTTTGCTCACCAGGAATACCCTATTAAGACAAAAAAGGATTTTGAGATATTTGCAAAATATGCACCACCAGCACAATATGTAGACCTTGATATTATCAAGAGTGCAAAAAAAGCTACTGGGAAACAGGGGACTTGTGAACCCTGCAGTATTCGGAGTGTTTAATACATTGAACCAGTTCCGTAAACTTGAAGACATGATGATGGACCCTATATTGGATGAAGGATTCTACAGGGAGATGATGGAGTTTTTCACAGAATGGAATATAAAACATTTTGTTGAAGACGTAATACCAGCCGGATCAGATTCTATAGAACTCGGAGGGAACCTTGCTACAAGTGGGGTGGGACCCAAGTTCTTCAAAGATTATGTCATGGATTATGAAAACAGGTTTGCAGGCGCCATACATGAAGCAGGGGCATTTGTTGTATACCATAATTGCGGAGACGCACAGACAATAATGCACCTTTATAATGAACTCGACATTGATGTATGGGGCTATGTGACTGGACCACCTTTTGGAGATGTCGTTCTTGATGATGTCCTTAAAATAATCAGACCCGATATGGCTCTTCGCGGTAATATTGATCAGGTGGAATTTTTACTTAAAGCTACTCCCGCACAGGTAAAGGAACGTGTCAAAGAACTTTTGGAAAAGGTAAAGCCAAGGGGAAACTGGATACTTTCCTGCTCAGACTTTTTCTTTGACGGAACACCATATGAAAATATATTTGCTCTTACTGAAGCAGGAATTGAATTTGGCCAGTATTAAGAACCTGGCCTTTAACTAAAATATTTAAAAATAGGGAGTCCTGGGTATGTGGTTCTGTTTGCAATGCATAGGATCATTTTCATATGATCCCGATTTTTTAGATCAAATGTATGTTAATAATATAGAGAAGGAGGATTAATAGCATGATAGATACAAAACATCAATCCAAAAGACGATCAAAAGAAGAGTTAATAAAACATATGAAGAGCTTTAAGCTCGACCTGAAGATGTCGGTGGGTATCTGGTACTTTACACCGGGGGGAGGAAGGTTCCATGAATCCTATATAGAATCAAAAGATATTCCGGAGAAACTTGAGATGGCAGTAGGTATGGCAAAGTATGGTGTAAAGGCAATTGAGGCCCACTATCCTTCAGAAGTTAATGAAGATAATTATCATCTTTATGAGAAACTTGAAAAAGAATCAGGAATAGTTCTGCAATCATGCTATCCATCTATATTTTATCCCAAAGAGTTCGAATTCGGTTCCCTGTCAAATCCAATAGATAAATACAGGAATAATGCTATTTCTGTTCTAAAAGACTGTATAGCCTTTGCAAAAGATAAAAACCTCCATCATGCAGGTATATGGCCGGGTATAGACGGCTATACTTATTCACTTGGTACAGACTATTATCATATGTGGGATGCTTTCGAGGATTCAGTTGCAAAAGCAATGGATGCAGTACCGGGAGTACCAGTAGCGATAGAGCCAAAGCCATATGAGCCGGCCCCGAATAATATATACCGTACAACTGCAGACGGTCTCATAGCATGTGCCGATATAGAATCAAGACTAAAATCAGATGAAAATCGTGAATTGCTTTCAAAGGGCCAGCCGCTTTTAGGAATGCAGCCCGAGATCGGCCATATCAGGATGGGTTTTGAAGACACGCCCTATGCCATAGCAAGATGTTTAAGACAGGGAAGATTATTTAATACACACTGGAACAGCCAGCCCCTGGGAAACTATGACCAGGATCTAAATGTAGGAGTTGTAGAATGGCAGCAGGCAGAGGCTATGCTATATATATTGAAGATGGCGGGATATTCCGAGTACTACGGCTTTGATATTAACCCTGAAAGGATGCCGGTTGAAAAAGCAATAGAACTTAACTCATATGTACTCAATAAGATGAATAATAAGATAGAAAACCTTCCACATGAAGAAATTATCCAGGCCTATTATGATCCGGAGAATAATAGGGGGACAATAGAGGAGATACTGGCAAAACACCTCTGAAAGAATGGAGCATGGATAATCACATAAGCATTGACATTGTATCATTAGAATCTTCAGCTGCTTTAATTCTTGTATTTTTGTGAGCACCATCAAGGAATGCGGCCAGAATATAATCATTCCTGATATTCTTTATATTTACATCAACATCTAAATAAATTTTAATTAAAAATAAAATAATTATTCAAATCTAAATCTAAATGTTATAATTATTAGTAATAATTATTTAAGTAAATTATTAATATATT
>PVMK01114954.1_pt1 | contig 16786 bp, 16 predicted proteins | sample 1853481 | NCBI WGS metagenome assembly PVMK01 (sample SAMN08533507, study PRJNA380276) | Marine sediment metagenome, whole genome shotgun sequencing project.
CCATTCTCCCGGAGCAGGGCGTTGAGGAGCTTGTGGGATTTCACGTTGATGGCAACCCGAACGAGATTCTCGGGGTGGCACTCGACATCGCTTCTTCTTCTCGAAGGCGCGGGCCGCACTCTTTTCATCGGGGCTTTCCTCCAGCGTAGTCGACAGGCGGAGTGATTGTATCACTCTCACGCGCCCACTGACTAGGTGTGGCGGCCCGGAAAGCGGTGATCGAACTGCTCAGATCCGGCGGCGCGGGGAGGAGCGCACGGGGAACCGCGAGGGTATAATGGAGGCCATGAAGAAGAAAATTCTGGCCCTGCCGATGGTGGAAGGAACCCTGCGTATCGACATCGATATTTACGGACGGTCGAAATGCTATCTCGTGGAGGGAAAGCGGGCGCTCTATCTCGGCGCCGGCCTGATAGAAAACCTCGCGCGAAAAATTCTTGCTCACCTGGAAGGAGAGGCGGAGAGTGAAGGTGAAGAAATCGCGGAGAAGGGAGCCCGGTGCGTCATCACCTTGTCGGAAGAGCACCACACCCTGTACCTCGGCGGCGCCGGATCGAAGAGGAGATTCACCGTTCAGGATCGTGACGGGAAGGTCATTGCCCGTAAGGGTCTGACCGACCTGGACCTGGAGAAATGGAGGGGTGATCTGAGAGGTTCGATCCCGTGAACCTGTACGGTTACGTCATCCTGGGCGCCCTGCTGGCCAACTATGCCGTTGAGCTCGTGGCGGAACTTCTCAACATCAGGGCCCTCCGGCCGGAACTGCCCGCCGAAATGGAGGGAACATACGACGCCGGCGCCTACCGAAACTCCCAGGAGTACACCCGGGCGAAGACGAAATTCAGTCTGGTGAGGCAGGGGGTCGACCTGGCGCTCCTCCTGGCCTTCTGGTTTCTCGGTGGTTTCGACAGGCTGGACATGATTCTCCGGGGGTGGGAGATCGGCATCATATGGAGGGGCCTCCTCTTCACCGGAGCCCTGCTTCTTCTGCGAACGCTTCTCGCCCTCCCCTTTTCCCTCTACGCCACCTTTGTCATCGACGAGACGTTCGGATTCAACAAGACGACACCTGCGACCTTTGCCCTGGACCTCCTCAAGGGGGTGCTCCTGGCGCTTCTCCTCGGCGGACCGCTCCTCGCAGCCGTACTGGCGATTTTCCAGTATGCCGGCCCGGGCGCCTGGTTCTACGGCTGGCTGGCGGTGGCGGCATTCATGCTGGCGCTCCAGTTCGTCGCCCCGGCCTGGATCATGCCCCTCTTCAACACCTTTACGCCGCTCGAAGAGGGGGAACTGAAGCAGCGCATCCTGGCCTACGCGAAATCCGTGGATTTTTCCCTGGAAAATGTCTTCACCATCGACGGATCGCGCCGGTCGAGCAAATCGAACGCCTTCTTCACCGGCTTTGGAAGGCACAAGCGGATTGCACTCTTTGACACTCTGATCGCACAGCAGACGACACCGGAGCTGGTGGCGGTGCTGGCGCATGAAATAGGACACTACAAGAAGAGGCACATCCTCCAGGGCACCGCTATTTCAATCGCCCACATGGGAGCAGTGCTTTACCTGCTTTCCCTTTTCCTTACTCACCGGGGCCTCTTCGAAGCCTTCTACATGGAGCATGTGTCGGTATACGGGGGGCTCATCTTCTTCTCCCTGCTGCTGACCCCCGTAGAAATGATTCTTTCCGTCGCCCTGAACAGCCTCTCGAGGAGGAATGAGTACGAGGCGGACCGCTTTGCCGCCGAGACAACGAAAGAACCGGAGCAGCTGATCGGAGCACTCAAGAAGCTTTCGGTGAAAAACCTCGCCAATCTGACGCCCCATCCCTTTCTTGTTTTTCTCCACTACTCCCACCCTCCGCTGCTGGAGCGGATGAGGGCCCTGAGCGCGGCGACCGGTCGACCGCGGCTGACCGGTCGCCGCGCCCGGGGCTCCTTTTTCTGTTGACCGGCTCGGCCGGCTGTGTTCTCATACATGCGTGGTTTTGCGGCATTTTCGATGCCGGTCGCGTAGCGAAGTGTTGAGTTCCCAATTGGAGGGTGTGTTCATGGGTGGACGGCTCAGGTTTGTCGGCAAGATTGTTCTGCTGACGGCTTTCCTGGCGACGCCTGTCCACGGACAGCAGAATTTCTCCGCAACCATTGAAACCTTCTCGCCCGTGGTCGTCACGGTGTTGTCCTACGACGGGAAGGGGAATCACCTCGACCGGGCGACAGGCTTTTTCCTGAACGAATCCGGGGAGGTGCTCACCGCCTATCACGCCCTGCCCGGCGCCGCGTCCGTCGAGGTCGTCACTGCCGCCGGAGAAGTGCTTCCGGTGCAAGGGGTCGTAGCCGAGGACGTGGAGCACGATCTCATTATTCTGGCCACCCCCGGAAAGCCGACGGGCTCGCGGGCAGCGCTCGCGGCCTCATCGCTCCCCTCCCTGGGGAAGATGGTCACCGTCATCGGCAGTCCCCGCCGGGACCGTGAACCTGTCCAGCACGGAACGGTCACACAGGTGAAGAAACTGCCGTCCTTCGGGAGGTTTTTCCGCATCGACACGCGACACCCCGCCGAACCCGGGAGCCTCGTCGTAAACATGGAGGGGACGGTCGTCGGCGTGACAATTTCGCACGGAGAGAGTCTGGGCGGCGGCACCGTCGCGGTGCCCTACCTGGTTGTCTCCCGCATCGGGAAGACCGGGCGCCCAGGCCCCGCTGCCGGGGGTGCCTTCATTGAAGCCTCACCGGCCAGGGATTACTACTTCACCGGCATGCAGCGCATCTGGGAAGGACGGTTCATGAACGCCCGCTCTTTCTTCCGGAACGCCGTCGACGCCGACTCGTCCTTTGCGGAAGCGTGGTTCATGCTCGGTTACTGCAACAGCCGCGCCGGCAAGCACCACCTCGCCGCCGAGTCCTATCGGCAGGCCCTTCGTTGCAGGCCCGGAGTAGCCGAGGCCCACTTCGCTCTCGGCAATGCCTATGGGAAAGTCCGCTGTTTTCAGGATGCGGCCGAATCATATGAAAGGGCGGTCGTCCTGAAGCCGGACGACGTCAACATCTGGTTCAAGCTGGTGATGGCGTACGACCGGCTGGGGTGGAACGCCGATGCGACGGCCACCTTCAAGCGGGCCGTCTGCCGCCAGTACGACAACCTGTCGCCGGGTGACGGATCGTGCCGGGGAACCACCTTCGATCGCTTCGAGGAACTCATGTTGGCCTTCACGGACCGTGAGTGGACTGACGACCTCGTCGCCGAAGAACACTTTCAAAGGGGCCTGACCTACCTGATGCTTGCCAAAATGGAACTCTCACTCCAGGAGTACGAACTCCTTCGGAAGATGGAGAGTAAGGAAGCGGCCCGGCTCTACAAGCTCATCTCTCCCTGACGGTCTCGGAAAAGGCCCATCTGCGGCGTTGCGCCGCATCCTTCGTCGCTGCGACGTACCTTCGTACGTCTCACTCCTCAGGATTTGCACGCCTTGCATCTGGACCTTTTCCAAGACCGTCAACGGGTTCGTCGGTGTGCACATGATGAGGATAGCGGCGGATTTCGGTGGCAATCCGCCCGCAGAGAGACGAAATTATGCATAGGAGGATTGTTCCTCTCTCAAAGGAGGTGGAAAAGATGGTACGCGTAAAGATCGCACCCGACATCGAGTTCACGATGGAAATCGAACTGAAGGGGGTTGACCACGATTCCCGGGACCACGAAGTCCAGATGCACAAGGCGGAAGTCCATGCGGAATTCATGGAGAGGCTGAAGAAGGCGTTTCCGGAAAGCGACTTCAAGATTGACTCCTTTCTCTTCGGGCTGGACAAGGAGAAGGAGGCGGCGAAAGCCGGCTGATGGATCTGGTCCGGTCTTTCCGGGCGGAGTTTCACATGATGAGGATGGCGGCTAGTATGAGGGTGCCGCCGGCAAAGTCGAAGACTATTGTAACGATTCCCGCGTAGAACCATCCCATGACGAAGCGTCGTTTGGCGGGGGGGAGTCGGGAGTTGTAGATCGTCGGGCGCCACCACCAGCCCGGTGCGAGGATCTTCAGGGGCGCCAGGGCGCGGTAGAGGGCGGTGTGATAGCCAATGCCGATGATAACTCCGGCGATGAATCCAATCGCCGTCACGACGGCGCCGATACCGAGAAGGAGGCTCCAGTGCAAGAGCCCCCCGCCGATGGCGACGAAGAGAAGCGCCAGAAAGATTCCGATGGCAAAGAGAATCTCGACCATTTGTTTCCGCCGGCTGGAAGGAAGCTTCCTAGCCCCCGACGGAGAGGGTGCAGTCAGCCGGGGGATCTTTTCTTTTTCCTGTCCGGGCGGCTATTCGCCTGCGAATGAGGATCCGCCGGCGGATCCCGGTGGCAACGGTCGACAGCAGGTAGACACCGCCGGCGAGGAGGATGATCGTCGCGCCGGCCGGAAGGTCGGCGCCGTAGGAGATGGCCATCCCCCCGCTGGTGAAGAGAATGCCCAGGAGGGTGGCGAGGACCATCATCCAGCCCAGGGAGCCGACGAACTGGGAGGCGATCGCCGCCGGCAGGACGAGGAGGGCGATCACCAGGATTAGTCCCACCACCTGGATCAGAAGGACGACCGTCACCGCCACCATGCAGAGGAGAAGGAGATACAGGGCGTCGACGGGGACTCCCCGCAGGCGCGTGTACTCCTCGTCGAAGGCGATGGCGAGAAATTGTTTGTAGAAGAGCGCTACGATCAGGAGGACGACGGCGTCCATGGCTGCCATGCAGAAGCGATCAGCACGCGGCCCCATGAGGATGTTTCCGCAGAGGTAACTCATCAGGTCGGCGGTGTACCCCGGTGTGCGGGAGATGAAGATGATCCCGATAGCCATGCCGACGGCCCAGATGGCCCCGATGAGGGTGTCCTCGTGTTGATGCCAGCGCAGACTGATCCACCCGATAAGGAGGGCTGCCAGAATGGCGGCGACAAGAGCGCCGCTGACGGGATTCAGCCCGAAATAGTAGGCGGCCCCCATTCCGCCCAGCACCGCGTGCGCGATCCCGCCCGCCATGAAGCCGATGCGTTTGACGACGACGTAGGTTCCGACGATTCCGCAGCCGAGGCTGGCGAGAATCCCGGCGATGACGGCGTTCTGCAGAAAACCGTGCTTGGTCAGGGCCTCGAAAAAATCCCACATCGCTTCCACCTTCAGTGGTTGTGATGGATGATCCGTACCGGGGCGCCGTAGAGCTTGTTCATGGTGTCCTGGTTTATTTCCACGGTCTGGTGGCAGAGGAGCGAGCGGTTCAGGCAGGCGGCCCGGGTGACATAGTGGGTGATAAAGCCGACGTCGTGGGAAACGATAATGATCGTCATGTGGTGGTTGAGCTCTTTGAGGAGGTCGAAGATGTCCTCCTCCACCCGCAGGTCCATGTGCGCCGTCGGCTCGTCGAGAATGAGGATCTGCGGTTCACCGGCGATGGCCCGGGCGATGAGCACCCGCTGCAGCTGCCCGCCGGAGAGGTCGCCGAGGCGGCGTTTCCGAAACTCGCAGATTCCCGTCCGCTCCATGGCCGCGGCGGCGGCCCGCCGGTCTTCCCGCCGGTACATTCCCATGAGGCGTGTTTTGCCGAGACGTCCGATGAGGACGGCTTCCTCGACGGATATCGGGAAGTCCCGAGCGAAGGTGGTGAGCTGCGGAACGTACCCGATTTCCCGCCTCCCTTCGCTCGGGGGCCGGCCGAGGACGGTCACCTTTCCTGCGTTGGGGCGGAGGAGGCCGAGAACGATCTTGAGGAAGGTGCTCTTCCCTCCCCCGTTGGGACCGACGAGGCCGAGCATTTCCCCCCGCGCGACGCTGAGCGAGACATCCTCGAGGACAGGCGGTCCGTCGTAGGTGAAGGAAACGTTTTCAACGACAATGACCGGATCTTCAGTCACTGCATCGCCTCGGCGAAGAGAGCGGCCAGAGATTGGAGATTGGTGATGTAGTCTTCAGCGAGGGGATCGACGGTAATGACTTCAGCTCCGATTTCCCCGGCCACTGCCTCGGCGTTGCGGCGGCTGAAATGCTTCTGCACGAAGATGACCCGGATGCCGTCGCGCCGGGCATTATCGATGAGGGCGGCGAGCCGGCTCGCTGTCGGTTCGCTGCCGTGCTCTTCGATGGCGACCTGTTCGAGACCGTAACTGTCGGCGAAGTATCCCCAGGAGGGGTGGAAGACCATGAACTTCCTTTGCTTGACATGGCCGAAGATTTCACGGATCTCCGCGTCGAGCCGGGCGAGGTCGGAAGCGAGCCGGGCGTAGTTTTGTTCGAATTCAGAGCGGTGCTCGGGAGCGGCGGCAATGAGGGCGTCGGTTATGGTGCGGGCGATATGACCGGTGAGAAGAGGGCTCGTCCAGACATGAGGATCGCGGCCGACATGATTCTCGAGCTCTCTCGTCATCACGGACTCGCTCGTGTGGACGATCGTTATCTCCCGGTTGACGTCGGCCAGCCGCTCTATCCAGATCTTCTCAAAGGGGACGCCGATCCGGAAATATATACTGGCCTCGGAGAAGAGCGCCATCTGCCTCGGGGTGGGTTCGTAGGTGGCCGGGCTCGCGCCGGGGCCGACCATGACGGAGACGTTCACCCTCTCTCCGGCAATCCTCTCGACGAGATATTTTTGAGGGAGAATGCTGACAAAGACCGGCATCGGCTCCGCCCCGGCGGCGGGAGGGAGCGGGAGATGGAGGCACAGCGCCACCGTCAAAAAGAGGCCGGCAAAACGTCTCGCACCTCTTCCGACCCCTGTCATGACCCCGGTTCTCCGGCGGGAGAATGCCGAATTATTTCAAAGAATTCCACTAATGTTATAGTATACCGTACTCGTGTCCGGCGCAACCGGTCCCGAAGGTGGCGGCGCGCTTCCCTCGGTCGCCGTCGAGCAGGTGGGGAAACCGGACGATAACCGTCGTCGTGGTGTAAAGGGGGGACGAATGAGAAGAAAGCTGACAATTCCGGCGGTCCTGGCGATCTCGTGCCTCCTGCCGTTCCTCTCTCTCGCCGCCGGAGAGGCGGACCTGACGGGTCACCACCACCTTCCCAATGGTCTCGATGTCAGAATCTACCCGCGCCCCACCACGCCGCTGGTGGCGACGCTGGTTCTCGTGAAAACGGGATACGCCCTCGAGGACGTCACCAACCGGGGGTACTCACACCTTCTCGAGCACTTGATATTCGCCGGCACGGAAGAAATGGACAAAGAGAAGCTCTTCCGGGAAGTGGAGGAGATGGGCGGATACCTCAACGGCTTCACCCGGGACGACTACATGGGCTACCTCATGGTCGGCCACCGTGAACTCTTCGAGCGGCAGATGAGTCTGCTCGCCGCCATTCTCTTCCGGGCCAGTCTCGGGGAGGGGGCCGTCCGCGAGGCTCGGGAAGTCGTGCTCGAAGAGATCCGCCGCCGGGAGAGCCGGCCTGACACCAGGTCCGGGGACACCTTTCAGGCGCTTCTCTACGAGGGCTCGGCCTATGCCCGGACCGGACTCGGTAACGAAAGGACCGTCTCGACAGTGACGAGGGAGGAGATTGCGGCACACTACGATCGGGTCTATCGACCGAACAACATGGTTCTTCTCGTCGCCGGGGGCCTGGGAGAGAAAGAGGTCCTGACCGTGCTGCGGGAGACATTCGGCCGTCTCAGTCCCGGCACGGGGATTCCCGAGGCGGTCGTCCCCCCGCCGCTGAAGGGGAAGAGGAGATACAGGCTCGAAACGGGGATTCCCGACCTTCGCGTCCGGGTCGGTTTCAATGGACCCGACCCGAGGGACGAGGATGCCGAAGCCCTGGAACTTCTCGGCAGTCTGCTCGGCGGAAGCGGCGGGCTGCTGAAGAGGGCCCTCGAGGCCGAAGGCTTTGCCCCCCGGGCGGTGGGCGCCGGCCTTTCGATCAACAAGGGTTTTTCCCGGTTCGAGATAGCCGCCGATTTTCCCGCCGCCGCCGACGGTGAAGCGGCCCTGGATGTGGTGCTGTCGGAAATAGGCCGGGTGGCCGCGGGAAGACCTATGGCCGGCAAGGTCGATACCGCCAGGAAGGCGCTCATTTCCGGGGAGATCATGAATCGCGAGAAGCTGCACTACTACCTCATGGGAAAGGCTTCTTCGGTGCTGGCCGGGAGCCCCGGCCAGGGCTTTTCGGCCAAGAGGTGGGATCGTTTCGATCCCGACGACATGGGCCGGATGGCGGCCAAGTACCTGGCCGCCGAGCCCTACGTCGCCCTGCTGTCGTCACCACCACCACCACCGGCGGCGGCGGACGGGAAAGAGGAGGAGGGGGTCACGCCCCGGAAGCGTACACTCCTTGACAACGGACTCACCGTCATCGCCGAGCAGAGAGCAGGATCAGCGGTCTTCGCCGTGCACCTGATGACCCGCCGCCGTTCCGCCCTCGAACCCGAGGGGAAGGCGGGAATCGCCGACTTCGTCCATCGCATGATCGCCCGGGGGACGGAGCGCCGGTCGCGGGAAGAGATCGAAAAGGAGTTGCGGGAGGCCGGGGCCGCCTTCTCGGCAGCGGGCAATCCGATGGTCCCCTTCGGCGATTTCTACACCTCGCGGCTTTACTCCTACCTGCGCCTGGAGTCGCTGCAGGAGAAAGCGGAAGAACTGCTGGACCTTCTCGCCGACATGGTGGGAAAGGCGTCCTTTCCTCCCGGTGAGATCGACGAGGTCCGCGGCGAGATGAAGGACTACATCGCCTTCCGGGACGCCGGCCCCGGCTCCCTCGCCAGGCGTCTCCTGGCGGAGCGCCTCTACGGGCCCGGAGCGCTGGCCGAAGATGTGCTGGGAAGAGAGGAGACGCTCAACTCGATCTCCCGTGAAGACCTCCTCTCCTTCCGGGACCGCTACTTCACCGGAAGCAACGTGATTCTGTCCGTGGTGAGCGGAATGGCGCCCGGGGAGGTGATCGACCTGGTGGCGCCCCTCTTCGCCGGTCTTCCCCCGGGAAGCCCGCCTCCGGAAGCGGTGCTCACTCCCACCCCTTCCTCGGAGACACTTGAGCGGGAGCTTGGCAAGCCCCAGGGGGCGCTGGTGGCGGGGGCGGTGGCGGGACCTGTTCCGAAGGGGGACAGGGCTGCCCTGACGGTGGTGAGCGGATTGCTCAATGATCGTCTCGTCCGGGAACTGAGGGAGAGGGAGGGCCTCGCCTACTCCGTCGGCGCTTCGCTGGGGGTGGTGGAGGGCAGCGCTGTGCTCATCGTCTCCATGGGGACGGCCCCCGAAAAGATCGAGCAGGCCCGCGAGGGAATCCGCCGTGAGATCGCCAATATCCGCGCCATGGAAGTGACGGCCGATGACGTTGCGCGGCGGGTGAATGCCGTGACGGGGAGACTTCAGATGCGGATGCTCTCATCACTCAATCGGGCTTTTTATCTTGGCCTGGCGGAACGAGGGGGGCGCCCGCACACCTTCGGCGAGGATTACCGGCGGCTTCTCCTCGGTCTCACGCCCGGCGATGTCGAGGCGGCCGCGAAGGATTACCTGCCGGAGAACCTGATCGAAGTCATCGTCCGCTAGACCTGTCTCCATCCCGGCTCCATTCAATCTTGACGACCCCGAAAAAAGTCTCTAGTCTGAAGAAGAACCCTTGGAGGCGGCCGCTCATCCAACAGGGGTTCGCGCAAGAACAAGTTCGCAGAATTCGCGCCGGAGATTTAGGTCGGATTTGGTCGATCTGAATGAGCAAATCCGCAGGAATAGCAGGCCTATTGCGAGGATTTTGAGATTGAGGATCGGCCAAAGGAGGCCTGAAGATACAAGTTGAAAATGTGAAGTTGTTCTTGCGCGGGCCCTAAGATTGCACGGAGATGCCAGTTCAGCAACTACTGGAAAACATCGAAGGTTTCAGGAAAGGAGCGGGAAGGATGGAACTGAAAGGATCACAGACGGAAAAGAATATTCTGACGGCGTTCGCCGGGGAATCGCAGGCGAGGAACCGCTACACCTATTTTGCCTCCAAGGCGCAGAAGGAAGGGTATAAGCAGATGGCAGCCATATTCCTGGAGACGGCCGACCAGGAGAAGGAGCATGCCAAGCGCCTCTTCAAGCTTCTTCCGGGGGGAACCGCTGAAGTGACGGCCTCGTTCCCATCCGGGGTTGTGGGCTCCACCGAAGACAACCTCAGGGAATCGGCCGCCGGCGAGAATCACGAGTGGACGGATATGTACCCCTCTTTCGCCAAAGCCGCCCGCGAAGAGGGGTTCGACGAGATCGCGGGAATTTTCGAGTCGATTGCCGTCGCCGAAAAGCAGCACGAGAAGCGCTACCTCGCCTTGCGGGCCAATATCGAGGCCGGCCGCGTATTCGAGAAGGACGAGACGGTTCGCTGGCAGTGCCGCAATTGCGGCTACGTTCACGAAGGGAAGGAAGCGCCGGCGGAGTGCCCCGCCTGTGCCCACCCTCAGGCTCATTTCGAAACGATTGGCGAGAACTGGTAGGATCCTTTCCTGCCGGTCATAGAGAAGGAGATTGCAAGATGGCGACCAAGAAGCTCGAAGTGTACAAGTGTCTTGTCTGCGGGAATATCGTCGAAGTCATCCACCAGGGGGAAGGCGAGTTGGTCTGCTGCGGCCAGGCGATGAAGCTGCTGGCGGAGAATTCAGTTGATGCCGCCAGGGAGAAGCACGTTCCGGTGGTTGAAAAAATCGAAGGCGGGTACAAGGTGACGGTCGGCAGCGTTCCCCACCCGATGGAGGAGAAGCACTTCATCGAGTGGATCGAGCTTGTCGCCGACGGGAAGGCGTACCGCCAGTTTCTCAATCCCGGCGACGCCCCGGAGGCGACTTTTACGGTGGAAGCGCAGGATGTCGTCGCCCGCGAGCACTGCAATCTGCACGGGCTCTGGAAGTCGTAGCGGCCGGCAATCGGAGGGGCGCCTCTCCCGCCCTTGGCGGGGGAGGTGTTTGCCCGCCTGCCCGCACTTGATTCGCGGCGGTGGCCATATTAGTATCATGATCTCGTAAGAACATCGGGGTGCGGGAGGCCTGTGCCCGTTGCTGGAGGAAACCAGGATGAATACGACCTACAAGGCTGTCAAGATCAGCGACTGCGTCTACTGGGTGGGGGCGGTCGACTGGGGTATCCGTGATTTCCACGGCTATGCCACCGGCCGGGGGACGACCTACAACGCCTATCTCATCATGGCCGACAAGATCACCCTTGTCGACACCGTCAAGGCTCCCTTCCGGGAGGAATTCCTCTCCCGCGTCGCCTCGGTCGTCGACCCCGCTTCCATCGACTATATTATTTCCAACCATTCCGAAATGGACCACACGGGCTGTCTTCCGGAAGTGCTGAAGACGATCCGGCCCGAAAAAGTGTTCGCCTCTTCCATGGGGGTGAAAGCGTTGGGAGCGCACTTTCAGCTGGAGCAGGAGATCACCGCCGTCAAAGACGGCGAGACTCTCAGCCTCGGCAGCCGGCAGGTCACCTTCACCGAGGCCCGGATGCTCCACTGGCCCGACAGCATGTTCTCCTACCTCTCCGACGACGACGTCCTCTTCTCTCAGGATGCCTTCGGAATGCACCTCGCCTCGGCGGAGCGTTTTGCCGACGAGATCGACGGCGGTGTCCTGGAGTACGAGGGGGCGCGCTATTTCGCCAACATTCTCCTCCCCTACGCGCCACTGGTCGAAAAGCTCCTTGCGAAAGTCGGCACTCTCGGCATCGCCCCCGAGATCATCGCTCCCGATCACGGGCCTATCTGGAGAGACGATCTCGCCGTCCCCCTCGAGAACTACGGCCGGTGGGCGGCGCAGAAACCGACGAAGAAGGCCGTGGTGGTCTTCGACACCATGTGGCAGAGCACGGAAAAGATGGCGCGGGCGGTGGCCGAGGGCCTTCATGTCGGCGGCGCCACCCCGATGGTGATGTCCCTGAAATCGTGCCACCGCAGCGACGTCGTGGGGGAAATCCTCGAGGCCGGTGCTCTCATCGTCGGTTCGCCGACGATGAACAACAACATGTTCCCCACCGTGGCCGACATCCTGACCTACCTCAAGGGTCTCAAGCCGGCCAACCTCATCGGGGCGGCGTTCGGCTCCTACGGCTGGAGCGGCGAGGCCGCCATTCAGATCAAGAAGGTTCTCGAGTCGATGGGAGTGGATCTCGTCGACGATGTGCTGAAAGTAAAGTACGTGCCCGACGGAGACGATCTGGCGCGCTGCCATGCCCTCGGGGAAGCAGTGGCCGGGCGTCTGGTCGGGGACAGGGAATGAGAGCTCACCGCCCCGGCGTGTGAAAGGAGGAGGTTGTGAAGCAATACGTGTGTGATGTCTGTGGGTACGTCTACGATCCGGCAGTCGGTGACCCCGACGGAGATGTGCCTGCCGGCACGGCCTTCGAGGATCTTTCCGACGATTGGGTCTGCCCCGTCTGCGGGGCCGGCAAGGACGATTTTTCTCCCGAGTAGGGGTCTTTCACCGATGCTGAAACAGATTGTTCGGCTTGTTTCTCTGCTGATCCTCGCCGCCTCTCTTCCGGCGATCGCCGGGGAGAAGAAGGTCAAGTGTCCGGCGCCGGAAGAGATCGCCCGGACTATGGGTACGCTTTCGCGGAACAAGGTGGAGGTCAAGGAGATCCGACCCGGTGCCGTGGAGGGTCTCTGTGACGTCTTCCTGACCATCGAAGGCAAGGGGACGGTCGTTTACACTGATTCCAGCGGCCGCTTCATCATCACCGGCCGCATCCTGGATACAGTGGAGGGCCGCGACCTGACGCGGGAGGCGATGGCGGAATTCAATCGCTTCACCCCCGAGGAGATGAAGAAACTCGAGTCCCTGACGGCGCTCACACTCGGAAAGAGCGGCCCGGTGGTCTATTTCGTCACCGACCCCATGTGACCGTACTGCCAGAGGGCCGGTGCGGTCCTCAAGCCGATGGCGGAAGCGGGGGAACTGCAGGTGCGGGTGCTCATGTTCCCTCTCCCCAGCCACAAAGGAGCGAAGGAGCAGTGCGTATCCGTCATCTGTGACAAAAAGGGGTTCGACGATCTGCACGAGGGGTACAGTTCGGACAACCAGTGCGCCGAAGGCACCGCCAAGGTGGAGGAGACAGTGAAATTTCTCTCCGGCAAGGGCATCGGCAGTACGCCGACCTACATTTTTCCCGACGGCCTCTCTCAGTCGGGACTTTTCAAAGAAGACCCGCTGCGGCAGCGGCTCGGCCTGGGAGTCAAAGGACCCTAGAGTTTCTTGGATCCGCTCAGATTGTCGTCGCCGCCAGAAATGCCGGCGATGAAATCCCCGAAACCTCTTCAATGAGAGAGAGAAACTCGGGGCTGTCGAGGCCGAGGCGTTCGAGGGTGCTTCGCAGGGGAACCCCGTCGGAGTCGTATCCCTTTTCCCGGTATACGGCGTCGCAGAGGTGTTCAAACTGTTCCCGCCGGTGTTCCTGCAGGAGGCGGAGCCTCTCGGGGAGGGAGAGTCCTTCGACCGTCACGCCGGCCCGGCGGAGCTGGTTGTCGTAGTTCTCCCTCCGTGACTCGTACTCGTTCTCGAAGACCGGAGCCATGGCCCGGAGGGGAATCCGGTCGTGCCTTCTCGTCCCCCTTCCCTGACGGAGGTTGAAGAGCTTCTGAAAGGTGTAGATCCTCTCTGACTCAAAGATGAGGTCTGCGAGGGTCTTCTTCGTGCCGAGGGTGGAGTTCACCATTTCGAGATAGTACTCGATGCTGGGGAGGTTCTTCGCCGGCTCGGGGGTCTTCCCCGCTTCGGGATGGCGCACGTCGATCCAGGGGAGCTTGCAGAGGCCGACGATGTTGAACCAGGTGCGGAAGAGGGGAAACCAGTGCAGGGCACGGGCCTTCTCCTCGAAGGTGGGCATCTCCCCCTTGATCTGGTCGACGGCGATAAGCCATGCCTCGTCGTGCTGGGCGCCTTTGAGGGCGAAGCCGTAGCCGCCCTGCTGAGCGAGGGACTCCTTGGTGACGTAGACGGAAAACTCCATCCCCTTGCACTCCATGCCGAAGAGGTCGAGAACTTCCCGGACAGAGTCGGCGCTCTCCCCCGTGCGGCGGGAGTGCTCCGCGGCGATCCACCCCTTGAGGTAACGGATGCCGCGGCCGGCGACGCGGCCGAAGCCGACGCCCTCGGCTATTTGATGGAGGAGTTTGTTGAGGTCAGAGGCGCTGCCCCAGGTCAGATCCAGTCCGCCGGTGTCGGCGGCGGAGAGGTAGCCGCGCTCGAAGGTTTCGCAGAGGAAGGCCATGGTGATGCCGGTGCTGATCGTGTCGAGGCCGTACTCGTCACAGTACCAGTTGTACTCCATCGTGTAGTCGGGGTCGAAGACGCCGCAGCAGGCGGCGGTGGCGGCGGTCTCGTACTCGGGACCGTCGACGCCGACCTTTTTCCCGGCGAAGGGGCCGGTCTGGAGCTCGAAGGACTCGCACCCTTTGGTGCAGCCCAGGGTGCAGCCAAAGTAACATCCGTCGGGGACGCCCTGCTTGAAATACCTCTTCTCATAGACTTCCCCGTAGATTTTCCGCGCTTCGGGGTGCCGGCCGTACTGGTAATTCCTCACCGGCAGGATGTCGTTACTGTCCATCATCAGGACCAGGCTGGTGGTGCCCTGGGCCTCGAGCTTCATGTAGTGGGGGTCCACTTCCTTGATCACCTTCCGCAGCTTGCGCCCGGCATCGGTGATGGCCCTGGGGTCGGCGGGGTGATTGGCGTGGGCGCGGCGCTTGTTGCTGCGGACGACGACGCCCCACAGCCCCTTGCGACGCATGACGGTCCCCGTGCCGCCGCGGCCGGCCTGCTTGGAGCGGCAGCGGTCACGCTTCTTGTCGAAGTAGACGGAATTGACGATCCCGAAGAAGGAGTTCTTTGCCCCCTTCCCGGCGGTGAGCATGGCCACGTTCCAGGGCTTTCCGTCGCCGCGGTACTCCTCGAAGATCTTCTCGGCGACGGTGATGCCGCCCTCCTCGCCCGGGGCGTCGACGAGAGAGATCTCGCCGGCGTCGCCGTCGATGTGGAGCATGACTTCCCGCTTCGACTGACCGCTGACGGCGATGGCATCGAAGCCCGACTCCTTGGCGAGGGCGAAAAAGTGGCCGCCGACGTTGGAATCGACGAAGTTGCCGGTGAGGGGGGAGATGGTGCCGACGATAAACTTGCCGGCGCCGGGGAAAGAGCTCTCGCCGCAGAAAGGGCCGCCGGCGATGGCGAGCACGTTCTCCGGGCTGTCGTAGCAGGTGGCGGCATCGGTGCCGGCCTGGACGAGCCAGAGACAGTAGCCCCGCCCGCCGCGGAAAAAATCCTTTACTTCCGGTGCGACCGGCTCGATGGTCAGAGTGTGATCGTTGAGATCGACCCGGAGGATGTGATCGGTGTACCCCTTGTCGACCGCTGCCGGCCGATAGGATATCTTTGCCAGAGTGCCCATAGTTTTTCTGCCCTTCCGCTGATTGTTGACCTCCCGGCGGCCTTGCGTCGGCGCCGAAAAAACATAAAACTATACCATATTAAATAACACTGGGAAAGTAGCCCGCCTTCAACCGGTCCGGCAGCGGCTATTGACGGGAAGGGGACAATTGCATTAAATACAGGGACGATGGAATCTCACGCCGACGCCGTTCCCGCCGTTCTCCTCGTGGACGACGACCCGGCGCTGCTCGCCGGGGCGCGCGCCACTCTCCGGAGCGCCGGTATCGAGAGAGTCCTTACCTGTGACGACAGTCGCGAAGTGCCCACCATTCTCATGGACGAACGGATCGCCGTCGTCGTGCTCGACCTCAACATGCCCCACTTTTCGGGGGAGGAACTTCTCCCCCTCATCCGTGAGGAGTACCCCTTCGTGGCCGTGATCGTCCTCACCGGGACCGACGAACTGGAAACAGCGGTGCAGTGCATGAGGGCCGGGGCCTTCGACTACCTCGTCAAGCCGGTGGAGGGGAGCCGTTTCACCGCCAGTGTAAGGAGTGCCCTGGAGATTGCCTCCCTGCGGCATGAAGTCTCCTCTCTCAGGCAGAGTCTCCTCGCGAGCGAAGTCAGGAATGAAGAGGCCTTCGCACCGATCAAGACCAAGAGCGAAAAGCTACTCGCCATCTTCCGCTACGTCGAGGCGGTGGCCCCGTCGGGCCAGCCTATCCTCATCTGCGGCGAGACGGGGGTGGGGAAGGAACTGGTGGCCAGGGCTGTGCACACCGCCAGCGGCGTGGCCGGTGAGTTTGTCGACATCAATGTGGCCGGCCTTGATGACACGATGTTCTCCGACACCCTCTTTGGGCACCGCAAAGGCGCCTTCACCGGCGCGGAGCGGGAGCGCGAGGGCCTGATCGCCAAAGCCGCCTCCGGCACGCTTTTTCTCGACGAGATCGGGGAACTCTCGCCCTCTTCGCAGGTCAAGCTGCTGCGTCTCATCCAGGAGAAGACTTTCTACCCCCTCGGATCGGACCTGCCGAAAAAGGCCGCCGCCCGGATTGTCGTCGCCACCCACCAGGGGGTGCAGACCCTGATCGAGGAAGGCAAGTTCCGCAAGGATCTCTTCTACCGGTTGAGCACCCACCAGATAACGATCCCTCCCCTCCGCGAGAGGATGGAAGACCTGCCGTTGCTGCTCGATCAGTTTCTCGTCAAGTCGGGAAATTTTCTCGGCAAGAAGGGCCCGGCCGGTCCCCCGGAGCTGGGCACCCGTCTGGCAACCTACTCCTGCCCGGGGAAGGTGAGGGAGCTGGAGAGCATGGTCTTCGACGCCGTTGCCCAGCACCGGGGGGTCCTTCCATGAAGAGCTTCAGAAAGGCGATCGGTGCGGGGCAACGGCGTCGACGACCATGTTCTCCAGCTCCCTCAC
>PVMK01166603.1_pt1 | contig 16786 bp, 17 predicted proteins | sample 1853481 | NCBI WGS metagenome assembly PVMK01 (sample SAMN08533507, study PRJNA380276) | Marine sediment metagenome, whole genome shotgun sequencing project.
GTCGGAATACGGCGACCGTGTCGGTGCCGTCACCATTCCAGTCCCCCGCAAACGGAATGTCGCCAGTGGCGCCGTAGCTGAATGTCGAATCAGCAGCACCGCCAGCGAGCTCCCACTTGAGAAGCATCTGACCTGTGGAGCCGCGGTGCATCGCGACCTCATCGGCACCGTCTCCGTCGAAGTCACCTGTGAAGGGCACATCACCTGCGTTACCGAAAGTGAAGTAGAAGTCTGCTGCTCCGAGACCCGCGCCGTCCTGCCCAAGATCGTTGATGACATAGATCCGGTGCTGCGCGGGTCGGAAGAGGCTCACCGTGTCACACCCGTTTCCGTTGAAGTCACCGATGAGGGGTACATCACCTGGATTGCCGAAGAAGAACTCGAGATCTGCAGTGCCCTGCGTGTTCGAGTTGCGGAGGTACACAAATCCGTCCGACTGCCGATACAACCCAGGTGTATCCACTCCGTTACAGTTCCAATCTCCCGAGAAGGGTATGTCACCTGGATTGCCGTAAAAGAACTCGGTAAGTTCAGCCTTGGTGCGCGGACGATCAGCAATCGTCCAGATGCCTCCGCTGCTGACGTACCCAATGGTGTCGCACCTGTCGCCGAGGCATTCCGGCCCAGCATCATCGGGGACAGTGCCGGCGTTCTGGAACCAGCCCTCCGGAGCGCCCCAGGAGCCGCCGCCGAGTGCGATCGAGAGCGTCGACCCGGTGAGAACGAACATGTCGTCTCTGCCGTCGCCGTCATAATCCGAAAAGGCGACCGCCGAGTCGGCTGAGACCCCGAGAATCGGCGAGAGTGCTGCCGATGCGCCTGTCGCGAGACGTATCGACAACGTCGGGCTCGAGCCGTTGGATACCGCGTACACGTCGCCCCTCCCATCAACATCATGATCGGCCGTTGCGAAGTGCCACGACGCATCGGCGCCCGGAGGCATCGCGAGCTGTGTGGAGATCGAACCGAACGAGTCCTCAGACCCGAACACAGAGAACCCGAGGCCGTCGAACGCATAGACATCGGGAATGAAGTCGTCGTCGAACATCCCGAGCATCAGTTTTGTCGACGTACTCGGAATCCCCGTGCTGAGCCGAACGGATTCCTGGAAGCCGCTTCCATGAGTCCACACGTCAAATACAATCGATGACCCGCTCCGATCCGGAACCCAGACATCAGCTCTTCCGTCGAAGTCATAGTCCGCAAGAAGAGATTCATCCGACCCGGTCCCTGAGTAGTCGCGTAGCGCGACAGTCGTGTAGTCAGCGGCGGCACCAGCTGCTTCGATGCGGCCTGAGGAACTCAGTTGAACGACATCCGGAGCTCCGTTGCCTGTGACGTCACCTGTCGTGATAATCGTGCCCGCCTTGACTCCGACGCTTGATACAAGGGTGAAGACCTTGCCCTGGTAGCCGCTCACACCCGTCACCGGCGGATATGGAGCCGGGCGCCCCGGATAGCCCGGCGTGGCACCGGGACCGCTCCACGAGAAATGCATTGCATCCTTTTTGTCGACCCAATCACCACCCCAACAGAAGCCGGCATCGGTGAAGGAGCGAACGAACCAATCTGGCATGTTCGTTCGCAGAACGTTGTCTCTGCTGAACGGGTTGCTCGACGGGTTGATGTCAAAAGCAGTTCCGAAGGCGTGTTCGGAAGGTTGGAGAGTCCCCCCGACCGTCCGCCAAACGAATGCCGTTGCGGAGTACACGTAGTAGGACCTCCCCGCCGCGTAGTTCGCATTGAGATTGTCGGCAACCTGGCTCAGCGCTGGGAGTAGCCGCTCGTGCACCCTGAGGGTTTTGCTCGTTCCTGGAATCCGCCAGTTCACAAGCGACTGGGAGGTCTGGTAGTACGTCCTCCCGAACATGTCGCCCCACGGACCGTTGATCAACGTGTTGGTCGACATAGACCCCGAGGAACCGACCAACGGTCGCGATGGCCCTGCAATGAAGGGATCACAGCCCCTCGATTCGGAGAAGTTCGCCTCGCCTATACCCGCATCATTCGCAAGAGACGACGCGGGAAAAAGAGCGGCGATCGTCGCTAGGAGCGCTGCCACCACAGCGATACGGTTTCGTTGGCCCATGAACAGCAAAGGCTAGACCCCGAATCCGGTTTGTCGCGGTCTTTCAGCGTGCTCCGAAGCCACTGAGCACCGTCCAAATGCTCTTGCCAGTGATGTGAAGATCGAGCCAGAACGAGGAGTTTTTGATGTAGAACAAGTCATAGGTCAACTTTTCTATGGTCTCTGCCTGATCATCGGCATATCCATAGTTGACTTGAGCCCATCCGGTTACGCCGGGTCGTACAAGAAGTCGCGATTCATAGAACGGTATCTCACGCGAGAACACCTCAACAAAGACCGGGCGCTCCGGCCTCGGACCGATCAAGCTCAATTCACCCCGCAACACACTCCACAGCTGCGGAAACTCGTCGAGTCTGCTCCTTCGCAGGAACATGCCTGTGCGGGTGATCCGCGTGTGATCCTCCGCAGTGAACTGTGGGCCGGTCGTTTCCGCATCGTGCACCATGGTGCGAAACTTCGTCAATGTGAAGAGCTTCCCGGCACGACCGACACGTGCCTGCCTGTAGAGAATCGGGCCCTTCGAGTCGAGGCGAACCACCAGGGCCACGATCAGGGAAACAGGCAACCAGATCACCATCGTGAGCCCAACCAGGACGACGTCCAAAACCCTCTTGAACGGCGCGTACGACGCACGGCGCACCGGCTCGGACAGCTCCCAACCCTCGGCCAAATGCATCATCGGAATGCGCCCGGTGTGCTCTTCATACACATCGGCGAACGTGCGGATTCTCGTTCCCGATATCGACGACGAGGAAACATATTGCGCCATCGACTCGGACAACACTGCTCGCAGATCCACTGCAAGAGTCGTGCCGGTCTCAACAGGAATGCCGGGTGACTCCTCAGTCGGGTTGAGCACCAGGGCGACCGTTGCATGTGGAGCCTCATAGAGGTCCTCGACGAGTGGCTTCTCACGGGTCACGATGACAAGCCGCTCCTGCCATGGCCGGTGTCTGCGGATGGACCGGTGGAGCAGCGTGAGGCCGAGCCAGATCGCGCCGAAGGTCAGAAGAAACGGACGTGAGAAGTACGCGCGAGTGAGCACGAGGCCAACCGTTGTGAAGATGACTGAGAATGTGACGAATGCAACAGCCCTGCTGTACATGGGCCGAGGGACAGTTCCACGCCATGAGGCGATCGACATGCCGAGACCGATGGAGGCACCTATTCCAAGCATGGTGATCATCGGCCAGATAGACGCTCCGCCCTCGAGCGGCACGGCCCAGAACAGCGGCGTGCCAAACACCAGGTACGAGGCCGCAAAGATGGCGGCAGCGAACGAGACGATGTCCGAAATGAGAACCGATCTTAAGAATTTCCGCCCCATGGCCTCATACGATACCCTGCAACGGAAGAAGAAGGCACAAAGAGGCTGTGATGGCGACTCTGTTCACCAAGATCATCAACCGCGAGATTCCTGGACGCTTCGTGTACGAGGACGATGTATGCGTCGCTTTTCTCACGATCGAGCCGCTCTCCCCCGGTCACACGCTCGTCGTCCCGAGAGCCGAGGTGGATCACTGGATCAACCTCGAATCGGACACGCTGAGTCATCTCATGTCCGTCGCCCAGCGCATCGGACAGGCAATCGAGGACGTCTACGAACCTACAAAGGTAGGCTTGATGATCGCTGGTCTTGAGGTACCCCACGTCCATATCCATGTCACGCAAATGAACGAGGTCAACGACCTCGATTTCGCTCTAGCCAACAAACGCGTCACTGATGCAGAACTCGACGCGGCCGCCATCGCGCTACAGGTCGCACTAGATGGCTAGATTGCCCAGATGCCGTCTGCAACCTTCACTCATTCAGTCGTAACTGCTGCCTCCATCGACCAATCCTGGGCAGCACTCCAGGATCCCGACACGTGGGCCAACATCGGCCCCGTGGCTTCCGTCTCAGATCCGGTCTACTCAGATGACGGGACCCTCACCGCTTTCGCGTGGGTCGCGGACATCGGTGGAAAGAAATACGATGGCGAAGCGGAGACAACGGCGTATGTGATCCCAAAGAACTTCGAACTGACACTGGATACCTCTGAGATCGCAGGAGACGTGGTCGCGACGCTCGCATCAGTGGATGAGGGCTGCGAGATCACGGTCGAGATCACGTTCCGTACCAAGGGCATGCTCTCAGCCATGTTCTTCCCCGCGATCAAGAGCGCGCTCTCATCCGGCTACCCACAACAGATCGAAGACCTGGTAGCTTCGGTTGCGTAGTGGAGACGCGGCCATTCTGAAGCACCTGCACTCCGAGGTGTTGGTACCGACCGGACTGCCCTGAACCCAGCAGCGGATATCGCTATAGATCCGGTGCCGACGTCGGAGGGGGTGTGGAGGCAAACCATGAGAGCTCCACGAACATTGCGCCAGCTGATGGCCGCAGAAAGGTAACTTCGGCGAGAGGAATGTCCTTCGTCTCGCCGCCGATGATCGTCCAACCTGTCGGGATCGTCGCCGTCGGTGTAATCAGAACGATGACGTAGTCATCATCCACTGCGAGTCCACGTGCGAGCGCACCGACTTCGAGGAGTTCAAGATCAGAAACGCTCGCAACCGTCGGAACGTCACAGAATGAGCGGACCGCTGCACCGAGATTGTTGATCGAATCGCCATGGAAGATGACGGCCGAGCGCTCAGGCAGCAAGGCGCACATCTCTGCAACGGACTCTCGTAGTCCGGCTTGCGGCCCGACTCGCAGAAGTGGCGCTGAAACAGCCACCGGAACAATCACGGCGACCAATGCGACAACTATGAGTGCCAATCGTCGCAGAGTTCGAGACAGCCCAAACGAGTCATTCACCGAACGAGTTATCCACTCAAACGCGATGGCCTGAAGCAATGGAATCAGGATCAGCGCCGTTGCATAGAATCGCCGCATGGCCCACGGATGGTCTGGAGCAATCGATGGGCGCAGCAGGTACAGGGCGAAGAGGGGTCCAGTGACCGCAATCACAAACCATGTTCTGTTCCACCGACGATTCTGGCTCCAGAGCATGGCCAGCAACCCGACAACAACGAGTGCAACTCCGACCCAACCCCAGTACCAGGTGAACCATCTAAGGGTCAGCTCCGCAAGTGTGCGCCCGGCACCGTTCGGTTGGCCCTCATTGGCCAGAAGTGGACCTATCAGAGGATTGCTCGAACCTCGGCCAACGAAGAAGAGAGGTCGAACGAATAGGAGTGCACCCGCCGTCGCGATGACCACCCAGCCAACCACCAGCCGTAGTCGACGCTCGTGCATCTCAAGCCATGTCTTCCAACGAGTGTGACTCGGACTCTCGCGGTAGCTGCCGGCCACAATGACAGCGGACAACCAAGCGCTGGCAGCCACGAGGATCATCATCTTTGCCACCTGAAGCCTGCGATCAATGATGTAGTCCGGAGATCTCAAGAACCCATCGATCACACCAACGCTGCCTACCAGAACGGAAGCGGAGAACACGGCGAAGAGTCGCACTCCTTTCCAGCGCTCCTCTGGTCGGAGCATCGTCGCGAGAATTGCGGCTCCGACCAAGAAGCCGCCGATCAGAACCCAGCCATCAATTCGGATCATTGCGGTTGCACCGATCGAAGCTCCAGCAATCGTCATCACGAATGCGGAGCGACTTCGTAACCCTACGTAGAACATGATCAACCCGAGAACGAGGAGCAGCAGCATCAGCGGCTCGGAGTAGGTTGCCCTCGCAAAGTAGAAGGCGACGACCGTAATCGCTGCGATCGACACGGTCAGCGTAGCAATCCAGTCCCTCACGAACTGCGCGACGAGCAGATAGACGGATGACATTCCGACGACGAAGATCGCCGTATTCGCGTAGAACAATGCACCGTCGCCAAACACCCAGCGAAGGGCCGCGATCGCGGATGGAAAGGCGTGCAGGAACTGAGCGTAGAGAAGTCCATCCGAACGGGTTTCGTAATATCCTGTCCAGTCGGCCGTCACCCACTCCACACCACGAAACGGACCAGTCTTGCCCTCCATCAGCAGATCGCCGTGGCCCGAGAGCCATCGCGCGATCGTCAGATAGACACCCGGATCTCGACCAGTCGCCATGTGCTCAGACACGTAGAGCACGTTGAAGGCGGCGACAACAGCGACGGCGACAATCAGAACCGCGGTTGGAGCAATCCCCGGAACTCGCAAGGTAGGTTGGATGTGGTGTCGAGCAGCGATGAATCCCGCCGCGAGCGCGGGGACGAGACTCACAAGAACCACGACGACAGGAGTGAACGCGCCGACGATGCTGATCAGCACAAGAGAGATCAGCGATACCGAAGCAAACGCAGCTGCGAAGAGCACCATCCGATCGAGGATCAACGATCGTCCGTCTTTGGACGCCCGGCTGCTGGCCGGTGGATTCATTTCTGCCTCGTGCACATAGCGAGAACTCTCTCCGTCGGCTTGAGCATCACCCACACTATCGGCGTCGCCTCGCGCCACCTGATCAATTCGCTCCAGACGTCCACTCTCACCATGCTGTGTTCAAGGTATGTACCGCCAATTCCGGTGGGCGCAGGACACTGGGCAACGAGTCAGGAGCGATCTCTAAGCCAAGGCGTCGGACTCGTACACGTCATCAGTTATTTGGCGGGAAGGGCCTCATCGGCCCAGGTACATGACTCCGAAAGCTTGGAGCAGAACGGAGTACGCAACCAGCACGATGAATGCCTTTTGGGCGAACGGCCGGCGACCCGCCCAGCGTTCATATGCAACCACAAGCAATGGTGCCCAGGCCGTGAGGGCCTCCAGAGGGTAACGATAGGAGAAGAATCCACCGCCACCCGTGAATCGGTTCGCCTTCAATTGCACAAGAAGATAGATAACGCCACCAACTGCCGCACCCCGAACCCACCAAGGAGAATCTCTCCACGCGGATGGCAGGCCAGGTATCAGCAGCAAGAGGAACGGTGAATAGACGAAGAGTCCACGCGCAGGATCGACGAAGGAACTGAGGATGTTCCCGGCATACCACCCCAAATTGCTCGACAACAGCCTTGTGATCATCGAGTCGCCGTAGCCGCCCGAGACAGACACATTACCTAGCAGCCAAGCTGTGTACACCAGAAATGCCAGAACGCCAGCCGAGGTCAGTGCCGCCATCCCGACTGCGGGCCAGAGCTTGCGATCCGAGATCCACCGCGCACCGGCGACGCTCAGGCCAATCACAGCTGTGTGGGGTCTCGTTATGGCGGCGATGGCAAAAGCGAGGCCGGCCCCGAGCGGCTTGTGAACCGACATGACTGTGCCTGCGGCGATCCACATCATTGCTGGCCCATGTTGCCAAAGTTGGTGCGATGCGACTCCCCATGTTGCAGTCCCGAGACCGAGAACCAGCCCGGCTCCTATGGCGAGCCAACTCGAGACGAGCCGGTTGCTCGCCACTGCGACGAGTCCCATGGCAATCGCAGCAATGGTCGCGGTGGCAATCGCAGCTGGGGCCAACGGTGGCACTCGAATTTCTCGTTGAACCTGCGACTCTTGTTCATAGTCGTAGTAAGACAGGTTCTCAATCCGCGAGTCGCTTGGCCATATCGCGAACAGCGGCGCAACATGGAGGGCGGCTCCCGGTGGATATCGGCTCACATTCTGGTCGTCGACTGGAACTGTCCAGACATACCCCAGCGCCGCCTCATCTGGAAGAAATACGTCCCCGTTGCGACCGAGTTCATACCCGGTCTGCACGTTCGTAAACGCATCAAGTTGGTACGGCATTGACCAAGTAGTAGTTAGAAGATAGAGAACGGCAAGGGGACCCGCTACCAGGAAGAACACCGCTAGATCGGACCGTTCCTTCCGGACCACACCTAGATAACCCGTCGTTCTCGTGCTCATTCGTCCGAGTTTAGATTCATGTTCAATGGATCCGTGGTTCTGTGCAAAGACGGATGATCCGTTGGAGGTGATGCTCACGGCAGACGCTCGGGCCGTCTACCTATCACCTTGACGTTGCACCGCGGCGTATTATGCCTCTTCGGATCCATCCCGGAGCGCTGCTGCAGTCTCACGAGCTTGCTCAAGTCCGCCCTCGGTGAGTTTTGCACTATCAGTGAGGAGCGTTACCTGGTTCTTGAAGATCTGGAGGAAGCCGCCATGGATACCAGCAGCAGTGACACTGCCGTCGTGGTGGATCGTCACCGCGCCCGTGGCAAGAGCTGCCATCGTGGGTTCATGGTCCGCAAGGATGCCTATATCGCCCTCTGTTGTCCTGGCGGAGACCATCTCCGCCTCACCGGACCAGATCACCGCTTCGGGGGTGACTATGTCGACCTGGAACGTCTTTGCCATCAGACCTCTGCCTCAAGTTTCTTGGCCTTCTCCTTGACGTCGTCGAGGCCGCCAACCATATAGAACGCCTGCTCGGGCAGATCATCGACCTCACCGTCAAGGATCGCCTTGAACGATGCAACGGTCTCCGTCATCGGCACGAAGATCCCCTCCTGGCCCGTGAACTGCTCCGCAACGAACATCGGCTGGGACAGGAACCTCTGGATACGCCTTGCCCTGTTCACCACAAGCTTGTCCTCTTCGGACAGCTCGTCCATACCAAGGATTGCAATGATGTCCTGTAGATCCTTGTAGCGCTGGAGCACCAATTGCACCTGCGTTGCGACCTCGTAATGTTCCACGCCAACGATCTGGGGGTCGAGCGCGCGGCTGTTCGAGTCGAGCGGATCGACCGCCGGGTAGATTCCCAGTGCCGTCAATGGCCGCGAGAGCACCGTTGTGGCGTCCAAGTGGGCAAACGCCGTGTGAGGGGCAGGATCCGTGATGTCGTCAGCGGGGACATAGATGGCCTGGAGCGACGTGATCGAGCGGCCCTTGAGCGAGGTGATCCGCTCCTGGAGCATCCCCATCTCAGACGAGAGAGTCGGCTGGTAGCCCACTGCCGATGGCATGCGACCGAGGAGCGTCGAAACCTCAGAGCCTGCCTGGGTGAACCGGAAGATGTTGTCGATGAACAACAGCACGTCCTGTTTCTGCACATCACGGAAGTATTCGGCCATCGTGAGAGCACTGAGGGCGACCCGGAGACGCACGCCGGGCGGCTCATCCATCTGACCAAAGACAAGGGCAGCCTTGTCGATGACGCCTGACTCCTTCATCTCGAGGAAGAGGTCATTGCCCTCACGCGTCCGCTCACCAACCCCAGCAAACACCGAGACACCACCGTGGTGCGTTGCAACGCGGTTGATCATCTCCTGGATGAGTACCGTCTTTCCGACACCTGCACCGCCGAACAGGCCGATCTTCCCGCCTTCGAGGTAGGGCGAGATGAGGTCGATGACCTTGATGCCCGTTTCGAGCACCTTCTTCTGCGGCTGCACGTCCTCGAACGCGGGCGGGTCCCTGTGGATGGCCCATCTCTCTCCGTCGAAGACCATGTCCGGATCGTCGAGCGACTCTCCCCACATGTTGAAGATGTGTCCGAGGGTCTGATCGCCGACCGGAACCGAGATCGGTGCGCCTGTGTTGCGCACAACAGCTCCACGGACGAGCCCATCTGTCGGTGCGAATGCAACGGCGCGCACCTTGTCGTCACCGAGCTGCTGGGCAACCTCACATATCAGGGTGCTCTCGACACCCTCCACCACGAGATCAACCTCGATTGCGAAGTTGATCTCTGGCAGGTTGTCCGGTGGAAATGCAACGTCGATTACCGGTCCGGCAACCTTGACGATGCGACCGGAGGCCAAGCCTGTCACGCTTGTTGTCACGCTCATATTGATGCTCTCCGTACTTTGCTTGGTTCTGTCATCCGCCAGCAAGCGCTTCTGCGCCGCCAACGATCTCGCTGATTTCTGTAGTGATCTCTGCTTGTCTCGCCTGGTTGGCCTCTCTGGTCAACAGACGCGTTAGCTCCTCGGCATTCTCCGTCGCAGCCTTCATCGCCCTGCGCCGAGCAGCGTGCTCCGACGCCGACGCCTCGAGCAGCATCCCAAATACCGACCCCTCCAGATAGCGTGGGAGGAGCCTCCCGAGAATCTCCTCGGGGGAAGGTTCGAATGTGTACCCGACCGGTTCAACTGGTGTATCGCCCTCGGCGTCAGGCGGCTCAATTGGAAGCACCGGCCAGAAAATCGCAGTTTGGGTGAGCGCTGAGATGTACTCAGTCGTGTACGCCTCAACAGCATCAACCCTGCCGCTGGCGTACTCGTCAAGCACGATATTGGCTATCGAACGGGCGTCCCCGTACGTTGGAGTATCGGTGACATCAAGCCACGAATGGTCAATGGTGTACTTGCGATACTTGAAGTATGCAAGTGCCTTTGCGCCGACCGTGTAGACGCGAACGACTTTCCCCTGGGCCTGACGACGAAGTATTGCATGCTCCGCGAGACGGATCACAGAGGTGTTGTAGCCGCCAGCGAGCCCGCGGTCAGACGTAACTACGAGGACGCCGATGTCCTTGACATCGCGCCGCTCGAGAAGAGGGTGGCTGAGAGAACCGGTTGCCGCCGCGATGTTACGGATCACGTCGTTCATCTTCTCCGTGTACGGCTTCGCCTGGGCAACACGAACCTGCGCCTTGCCGATCCTCGCCGTTGCGATCAGCTCCATGGCACGCGTGATCTTCATCGTCGATTCGACGCTCCTGATGCGCCGACGAATCTCGCGTACTTCTGCGGAAGCCACGGCGCTCTACGCCTCCTCGACCACGTTGTCGTCGTGGACGGCACGCATGGCCTTGACCTCATCATGCTCGTCAACACTGAGTTCGAACTCTGCGGTGTCTGAGACCTTCCCAGTCGACCATATCTCCTTGAAGCCATTTATCGTCGCGATCAGACCATCCTCGTGCAGGTCGCCCGTGTCTGTGATCGCCGACAACACCGCACCATGGTTGCTTCGTGCATACTCTCTGAGATCGGACTCGAATTTCGGAACGTCCGAAGGGTCGACATCGTCCATGTAGCCCTCGGTCACTGCGTAGATGACAAGCACCTGTTCGGCAACGGGTACGGGGTCGAACTGTCCCTGCTTGAGCACCTCGACAACCCGTCGACCTCTGTCGAGCTGTGCCAGAGAGGTTGCGTCAAGCTCTGAACCGAACTCGGCGAACGCTTCGAGTTCGCGGAACTGGGCAAGGTTGAGGCGCAGAGGACCGGCGACCTTCTTCATCGCCTTGATCTGGGCCGCTCCACCAACACGGGACACGGATATTCCTGCGTTGATCGCTGGGCGGACACCGGAGAAGAACAGGTCGGTTTCGAGGAAGATCTGGCCGTCGGTGATCGAGATGACGTTCGTCGGGATGTAGGCGGACACATCGTTCGCTTTCGTCTCGATGATGGGGAGTGCCGTGAGAGAACCTCCACCGAGTTCCTCAGATAAGCGCGCGGCACGTTCCAGAAGACGGCTGTGAAGGTAGAACACGTCACCTGGATAGGCCTCACGCCCCGGCGGACGGCGCAGCAGAAGCGAGATCTCGCGGTACGCAATCGCCTGCTTGGTGAGGTCATCGAAGATGATGAGGGCATCTTCACCCTTGTACATCCAGTACTGCCCAATTGCAGAACCTGCGTAGGGGGCGTACATCTGAAGTGCAGCCGAGTCCGCAGCAGACGCATTCACCACAACGGTGTATTCCATTGCCCCAGCCTGCTCGAGCGTATCGACGACCTCGGCAACGGTCGAGTTCTTCTGACCGATCGCCACATAGATGCACTTCACACCCAGACCCTTCTGGGCAAGGATCGTGTCGACCACAACTGCGGTCTTGCCGGTCTGGCGGTCGCCGATGATGAGCTGACGCTGGCCTCGACCGATCGGCGTCATGGCATCGATGGCCTTGATACCGGTCTGGAGAGGGATCGGATACGGGCTGGCGCTCCACGACCGAGGGGAGCCTGTGTCTCCAGCAGACGTCGTTCAGATGTATCGATTGGACCATTGCCGTCAATAGGCAAACCGAGCGAGTCGACAACACGGCCAAGGAGAGCATCGCCGACGGGGACCGAAAGCACGCGGCCCGTCGAGCGAACCTCGTCGTCCTCCTCGATTCCTGAGGCATCACCAAGGATGACGGTACCGATGGAGTCCTCATCGAGGTTCAGCGCTACGCCGAGCAGCCCTCCGGGGAACTCGAGCAGCTCAGATGCCATGGCACCTGGGAGTCCCGAAACGCGGGCGACACCGTCGCCAACCGACAGGACGTACCCCATGGTTTCAGATTCGAGAGAGGGCTCCCAGCCCTCAAGGTTCTCCCGGAGCGCAGCAGCGATGTCTCCGGTGTCGAGTGTGAGTTCAGCCATCGTGCATCAGCCCCATTGCTCTCGAAGCTCGGTGAACCGGTTCTGAACCGATCCGTCGAGTACGGTATCTCCTACTTTCGCCACCAACCCGCCCATGACGGTCGGGTCGATCACGATCTTCACCTGTACGCGCCTGCCGGTTGCCGATTGCAGGGCGGCTGTCAGGCGTTCTATCTGGAAAGGATCGAGTTCCATCGGTGTGCGAATCTCGGCCACCACTTCGCCCTCAGCCTCAGCAGCGAGCTCAGCAAGTCTCTCAGCGATATCCCCGAGATGAGTCGCCTCACCTGCCGCCACCACGAAATGAACCGCGGCAACGGTCACTTGGGACGCACGCTTACCGATGAGGTCGTCGATGATGCCACGTTTACGATCATGCGGGATCCGTGGATCGGCGAGTACGTCGGTGAGCTCTGAGTTGCCTGACAGCGCCCGTGCGGCGGCGTAGATCTCGTCTGTTAGGCCAGCCTCCTCACCCTCGGCGCGAGCGATCTCAAGCAGCGCGGCAGCGTACCTGTCGACTCGTGCGGGCACGGCAGTGGCACTATCCATTGACTAATGCACTCCGCCGAGTTCATCGATATACTGGTCCACAAGCTCTCGCTGAGCGTCAATGTTGATGGACTCACCAACGATCTTCTCAGCGACATCAACCGACAGGTCGGCAACCTGCCGACGCAGATCGGAAGCGACACGCTCTCGTTCAGCAACGATCTCGTCATCGGCTCGGGCCTTGATCTGGTCAGCTTCGTCTTCGGCACGCGAGATGATGTCGGCCTTGACGGCATCACCCGAATCGCGGGCATCTGAGACGATCTGTGCCGCCTCGCCCTTTGCACCCGCAACCTGTGTTCGATAGTCAGAAAGCAGGGACTCTGCCTCGACCTTGGCCTTCTCAGCTGACTCGAGCTCTCCCGCGATTTCCGCCTGACGAGCTTCGAGGGTCTTGTTCAACGCTGGGACTGCCCACTTCCAAATGAAGAAGAAGACGATCGCGAACGCGATGATTCCCGCCATGAGCTCCTCAGCTGCTGGGAGCAGAAGGCTGATGCCTCCGGACTCCTCGGCGACTGTCTCTGCCTCTTGTGCGAGGACGATCTGTGCGAACACGTTCATAAGCATCTGTTGCTCCTCGGGCTATGCCAGGAAGAAGAGCACGAAGCCGATGAGGGCAAGTGCCTCCGTGAAGGCGATACCGAGGAACATCGTGGTTCTCACCATGCCGGCGGCCTCAGGCTGACGAGCCATTGCCTGGACGGAGTTGCCCGCGATAATGCCGATACCAACGCCCGGGCCGATGGCTGCGAGGCCATACCCGATAAGGGCAATCGCTCCCTTGAGTTCTTCCATTGTTTCCCTTTCCTTGTCCTAGGACCTGTAGCTAGTGCTCGACGTTGATCGACGTGTCTATGTACACGGCGCTCAACAGCGTGAAAATGTATGCCTGAAGCAGAATGACGATTACCTCGAAGCCGTAGATCGCCAGAGCAAGGGCCCACCAGGCAAGCCCGAACAGTGATTTGACCAATCCGATCTCCCCAAAGGTCACGATCGACACGAACGCTGTGGTCAGGAGCAGCGTCAGCATCACATGTCCGGCCACCAGGTTCGCAAAAAGACGTACGGCAAGGCTGAATGGACGGACGAAGAATACGGAGAAGAACTCGATCAATCCCACGAGTGGCTTGAGGAACACCGGCACTCCTGGTGGCCAGACGATGTCCAAGAAGTACGACATGCCGTTTCGTCTGAAACCCGCCACCACGAAGATCACCCAGGTGAGCATCGACAAAAACAGTGGGATGGCCATGCGCGACGTAATCGGGAAGTTGATGAACGGCAAGACCTCAAAGATGTTGCCGATGAGGATGAACAGGAAGAGCGCGAGAAGGTAGGGGTAGTAACGAACTCCAGTTGGGCCGATGATCCCGATTGCGATCTCATCCCTGACGAAGGTCATCAGACCCTCGATCGAAAGTTGAAACTTGCCTGGTTGCGTCGCACGCGTACGCATGGCGAAAAAGACGAGGGCAATGACGACCGCTGCCACGAGGAAAATGAGGAAGACCGTACGAGTGATCGGAAATCCGAGAATCGAGATGATCGGTTCTCTGAATTCGAAGAGGTCGTTCACATCCTCAGGTGCACAGACGGAACTCTCGGACAGATCGCAGTGATGTTCAGCGGCCGCAAGGATCAGTTCGTCCACTCGAGCTCCCTTTCCTCACCCTTGGTAATCGCTATTGCCTCCAGCGACAGCAGCGCGAGATAGCTAACTACCGCTGACACGCCCATGGCCGTCCGATCGATATCGGTCACACTGGCAACAAGAAGCATCGTCAGTGTGATGAGGCCAAGTCGGATGAAGAATCCGAACAACGCAGCGGCATGATACAGAGTCAGTGATACTCCCGCAGCCGTCGACAAGATCCAGCCGCCGATGAGGAAATTCGCGATAACGATCGCTACTCCAATGCCCGCGGCGACCGCCGATGCGACGCCTCCGGTGATACCAAACACGAGGATGAGTATCGGCGCAATCCAGATGGCCCTCTTGACCATGTTCCTGCTGATAATCGCCTCAACTGGACGCTTCTCGACCGATGGCTTGTGCATTGCCTCGAAAGTGTCCTCCTCAGGCACCATGGCTACGCGCCTTTCCCTGCTCCTCAAGCTCTTCTGAGCTCTTCCAGAGCCGATAGAAGCCGACACCAAGGCCAGCAAGGGTCCACAAAATGATCATGAGTGGCCGAGTTCCGAATACCCAATCAAAGAAGAGGCCAAGAAGCAGGCCCGCGACGATGTACGAGATCAGGTCGGCATTCTTGGAGAAGCCTCCCGTGATGAGGTCACGCGCTGGAACCGTCTTGGTATCTGTGGGCTGCACTTCGGCGTTCCCTGTGGGGTCAGAATGTGTCACGATCAGGTTGCCGTGAGGGTAATGCGTTCAGGGTTCCAAAATGAATCGTGATCAAGCGATCAGGTGATGATCTCGATTGCGTCCGAGATAGAGCGAGAGAGACCGAAAAGGAGAACACCGACCACGCCCGTATAACCAAGGGCTGCCGAGAGGATGCGAAACCACGAAGGCATCCCTGAGAACAAGGCTGTCGCCCACCAGACGAGTGTGCCCAATCCAGAGAGCAACATCGCCAGTGTCGCGACGATCAGTGGATTGCAGTCGCACAGCGAATCAGTGAAGAACACCGGGAACACCGCGACGAATGCGAGTACACCGACCAACGCAAGAACGATGTACGGAGCGTTGACTGAGCCGCTGCCGTCTTGCGCTCCGGGCATTCGCTGATCGAGAAAACGGAATGCCACATCCATGACCAGCCCAAATACGACGAAGAGAAGGAAGATCGCCGCAACGAGTAACACTGGGTTCTCCAGGATGCGGAAATCGATGTTGTCCGGATTCATCATGTCCGAGGTAGCGCTACCGATCGCGAACAGCACCACTCCGAAGAGAACTCCTCGCCATCTGCGTGCCCAGGAGAGCCAGGGGAAGAACACGACGAAAAGTATCGCACCTACCACGCCGGTGAAGAGCCCGATGAATATCACCAGACCGAGGCTTCCTCCGAACGTCACCTCGCCGACTGTGAAGCCCGCCTCTGTCCGACGGCCCTGCGCGATCTGTGGAGCAGCGGCACCCGCGAGCCTCATGAAGAGCCTGCCACCGATGCCACCGACCAGAATCCCCGTGAACACGCAAGCGAAACCAGCGAGCGTGATATGGCGCGCAAGCCCTGCGAATGAAGCGAACGATGGTTCGGGTACAAGCCGACTCGACTCCATGGCACCCTGCCTTCCCTGAGGGTCCACCAACCAACCTTACACGACACGATGACAGCCGACATGGCGTCGAACACTATTCAAGCTTGCACCGGTTCCTTGAATTCTCTCCCCTCCGCGGGAGAGATGGCCCGAGCGGAGCGAGGGTCAGAGGGGGTCGCTTAGAGCCGCAGTTACACGTAACCGTTGAACTCAACTGGGTACGCGGGGAACCCGTCGATGAGTTCAGTCACGATGGGGCGGAGTTGATCTAGGACAGTCGGGTCATGGCGTTGGCGGAGGATCTCGACGATCACCCTACCGAGTACGACCATCTGCTCCTGCTTCATTCCTGCGGTGGTGACAGATGGCGTGCCGATCCGAATTCCGGAAGTGATGAACGGCGACCGTGGGTCAAACGGTATGGCATTGCGGTTGAGCGTGATGCCCATCTCGTCGAGGAGCGTTGCCGCCTCCTTACCCGTTAGTTCGTCGTCGATCGATCTCATGTCAGTGAGGAACATGTGGTTCTCTGTACCGCCAGCAATGACCCGTGCCCCTGACTCGATCATTGCGTCCGCAAGAACCGAGGCGTTCCGAACGATCTGAAGTGCGTAGTCCCTGAATGCAGGTTCCGCGGCGAGCCTGAAGCACAGAGCTTTG
>PVMK01189203.1_pt1 | contig 16782 bp, 15 predicted proteins | sample 1853481 | NCBI WGS metagenome assembly PVMK01 (sample SAMN08533507, study PRJNA380276) | Marine sediment metagenome, whole genome shotgun sequencing project.
ATCGTATTGTCCAACCTCGACGAGTTCGAGAGCGGAGAGTTTGCCGATCGGATAACCGACATCTACTTCCCGTCGACCTTGATTGCGCGCGCCACCGTGGTGGATGGGACCGGGAAACCCAGATTCGAGGCTGACGTGCGTATCGAGGTCGACGGGAAGTAGATGTCGGTTATCCGATCGGCAAACTCTCCGCTCTCGAACTCGTCGATGTTGGACAATACGATGACGCTGAATCGGCGTTCCGGATAGCGGACGATGAAAGTGCTGAAGCCCACCCAACCACCGCCGTGGGATACTCTCCGACCCAGCGCACCATAGGGTTCGAGGCCCCAGCCGACACCGTAGGGGTAGTCGTCGCCGTCATTGAGCCGCACGGGCGACCACGCCTCTTCCAGGGTTGCTCGCCGGACGAGCCGCTCGGTGTAAAGGGCCTGGTCCCAGAGGTAGAGGTCCTCCACCGTCGAGTAGATCCCCCCCGAGCCGATGATGTGGTTCAGGGCGTCGTCGTCGTTGAGGATGAACGAGTCCTCTTGCCTGGAGTACCCGTAGGCACGGTTGTGGATCTCGGGTTCCGAATCATCTCGGACGACGGTGTCATTCATCCCCAACGGCTCGAAGACGTGGTGACGCAGGTACTCGCCGAAGGTCTGTCCCGAGACCCTCTCGACCACCAGGGCCAGCATCTCGTAGCCGGGATTGCTGTATTCGTACCGATCCCCGGCTGCAAACAGCGGTTCCCCCCAGCCAGCCAGAAACTCCATCGCGTCCTCTGTGGTGGGCATGGAGTCACCGACTGCTTCCGTGAGGGCGTCGTAATAGTCGGGCAGCCCCCCGGTATGCGTTAGAAGATGCCGCAGGGTGATGTCGTCACCGAATCTCTCGAGCTCGGGGAGGTATTGCACGAGCTGGTCGTCGTAGGCGAGCTGTCCGTTTTCCGCCATGATCATGATCGCCATGGCCGCGAACTGCTTGGATACCGAGGCCAACCGAAAGGCGGTTTGCGATGTGATGGGCGTTCGCCGCTCGAGGTCGGTATAGCCGTAGCCACCCGCGTGGACGATCTCCCCCTTTTCGACGACGACCACGGCAGCGCCGGGGGAGTCGCCGCTGGTGAAGGTGGAGAACAGAGCGTCGACCTGGGCCGCGGCATCCGGACCCCGACTGGAGGGCTCTTCGCCCCCGCCACAGCCGGCCAAAGCGAGACAGAGAACCAAGGTGAGGAGGCGACGGATGCTCATCATCTCTTGCTGGTTCACTGGGAACTCCCTTGTTCGTGACGAGCCTGATCGACTCGGCAGGCCCGAGGGTAGCAGAGAAGAACTGGCGTGCTAACCTGAGACAACCCCTTCCACGGAGGTGCATTATGCCCATCGACCAGTTCGAGATGGAGAGGATGCAGTCGATCCACTGGCACGAGGTCGAGTACGACCTGCCGATCGACTCCACCGCACTGCGATGGAAGATCAACGTCCTACCTGGAACGAGGGCGACTTCTTTGGTGAGATGTACGGCAAAGAGTGGATCGGAAATCCACTCTATCGATTGGCTGAGGCAGAGAACTTCGACGCGCTACCACACGCTGCCGAGTGCAACCCTGATCGCCTCTCCACTGACCCCGCTGGATTCCTCGGATGCGAGGAATGCGATCATCTCGGCCACCTCCTGCGGTGTGGCAACGCGGCCCGGCGGATACAATGCCGCCCGTTCCTCCCACACCTGATCGGTCGTGATACCACGATCCTCCGCCTCCTGGCGGGCCGAACGTTCGGCCATCTCTGTCCGGACCCAGCCGGGTAAGACAGCGTTCGACGTGATGCCAAACGCTCCGCCGTCCACCGCGACCGATCGCATGAGTCCCAGCAGCCCGTGTTTGGAGCTGTTGTATGCACATCCGGCGGGTTCGGCCATCAAGCCGGCCGTCGAACTCGTATAGACAATGCGCCCATATTTGAGTTCGATCATTCCCTGCAACACGAGGTGCGAGAGATGGAATGGACCATCCAAATTGACCCGCATCGTCTCGCTCCAGACGTCTGGTTGTTGTTCCCAGACGACCCGCTCGTGCGCCGAGCCGATGCCGTGGTTGCATACGAGGATCTCGATCGGCCCCAGCCGTTGCTCGGCCTCCGCCACCGCGTGTGCACAGCCCTCCGGACTTCCGAGATCCGCCACCGAATACTCGAGCCCCACGTCTGCCAGTTCCTGCCGGCTTCGGGCGACGCACATCACCTTGGCGCCACGTGACGCCAAGAGCTCTGCAGTCGCACGCCCTATTCCGCGACCCCCGCCGGTGACCAAAGCTACGCGTCTTATGACTCCAGCCATGCTTCATAACTCCTCTTGAAATTTCGGCGCCACCAGTGACGGGCGGGAACTCCCGCTCCCAGAAGGACCAGACCGATCATCGACGCGATCGATTTTTCCACCAGGGTGTTGACGAGCAGCGGCATCGAGGCCAGGATGAAGCATTCGATTCAGCTCAGGAGAGCTCCTTGGCGACCCTGCGAAGACCCTCCTCGAGATAGGCCTGCTCCCCTCCCAGCCAGAGCCGCAGGTAGCCCTCGAGGCCCAGGTGGATTCCTGGAACGATGAGGGTGCTCTGTTTGTCGCGAATACGTTCCACCAGCTCGAGGCTGGGCGTCGGCGAGGGATACTTCAAAAAGGCCATGGCGCCGGCCTCCGGGGAGATGAAGGAATAGCCTTCGCCCAACCCAGCGACCCACTCGCTGAAGATCCGCCGGTTGCGCTGCAGGAGTGCCCGGCCACGGGCCAAGAGCCTCTCCCGGTTCTCCTTCTGCACCGCGATGCGCGCCACTGCATCGGAGAGCTTGTTCGGGCAGATGGTTATCGAGTCGTGCTGTGTCCAGCACTCGCGGACCAGGTCCTCGGGGCCAACGATCCAGCCGATGCGCACACCCGGGATTCCATAGGCCTTGGAGAGGCCGCTGGTGACGATGATCTTTTCGCTCATACCCCAGAAGCTCCGGGTCCTTGGGCAGTCGATCTCCGCACCCAGGTAGACCTCGTCGGCGAGCAGGTAGGCGTCCATCTCCTCGCAACGCCGCACCATCCGTTCCATGGCGCCTTCTGAGAGCACCGAGCCCGTGGGGTTGTTGGGGTTGGAGACGTAGACGAGGCGGGTCTGCGGGTTGACGGCCCGCTCGAACTCCGCCCAGTCGGGCTCCCATCCGTCTTCCTGGCGCAGCTGGAAGGTGCTCACCTCAGCGCCCTGGCTTCTCGGCACGCCCAGGAGCTGCATGTAGTTCGGCACCTCCAGGGCAAAGCCGTCTCCCTCCTGCAACAGGCTCAGGGAGACCAGGTAGTTGGCCTCTGAGGTCCCGTTGGTGACCTCGAAGTTCTCGATGGTCGTGCCGGGGTAGAGACCGGCCAATGCCTCTCTCAGCTCGGGTGTGCCGTTGGACTGGCTGTAGGACAGCGGGGTGTCCAGAGCCCACTCGATGTCAAACCCCATCTTGGACAGCTCGCGCAGGGAGACCGGGAGCACGCCGCTCTCGCTCAGGTCGAAGTCGACGACGTTCTCCCAGGTCGACTGCATCCGCTCCATCTCGAAGACCTCGATCTTCATGACCCTTCCCTTCTTCTCTTTGGACACCTTCGAAAGCTGCCGGCCGATGACAGGGAACGCTCATCCCCTGGCCCAGAATCGAACCACCCGGTGCGGACACCTTGCATCCTCTCATGGGTCGACATTATGGATGAATTTTTCATACTTTTCAGTGTCTGAATTTTGCCAGGTACCACCGTTCCTCTTGCTGCATTTGGAGGCGACCTCACGGAGTTGAGGAGCTGCGATGAGAGTATAGTCGGGTCGAAGAGGGTTCTATTCTGCACTCGGAAGATCGAACATGACAATCGAAAACCAACCACGGCTGGATGTGCCTCGATTGGTGCTGGAGGCACACGAAAGATGCCGGGACCACCTGTCGCCCACACCTCTCGAGTACTCTCTCTATCTGAGCGATCGGATCGAAGGCGATGTCTGGCTCAAATTGGATTCGATGCAGCGAACCTCCTCCTTCAAGTTTCGGGGCGCCCTCAACAAGATCCTGACCCTCACCGAAGAAGAGTTGGAACAAGGCGTGGTCACGGCCTCCACGGGTAACTACGCCCTGGCGGTGGCCGAGGCCGTTCGCATTCGGAAACACCGGGCCACAATCTATGTGGCGGAGGATCTCGATTCCTCGCGCATGGAGTTTTTGAGAGCCCATGGTCTGGATCTTGTCATTTATGGCGAGCACGCCTGGGATGCGGAGAAGGAGGCGCGCCGCGTGGCCGAAGAAGAAGACAGAATCTATGTGTCGCCATACAACGATCCCACCGTGGTCGGCGGACAGGGAACGTGTGGCTACGAGATCTCCGAGCAACTTCCTGATCTGGACGCGGCCTTCTTCGCGTGCGGGGCGGGGGGATTGCTTACCGGTTCGGCGGGTTGGCTGAAGTCCCAGAACCCTGAGGTGGAGGCGTTTGGCGTCTCGCCGGAGAACTCCCCGGTGATGTATGAATCGATGCGAATGGGAAAGATGGTCGAGATGGAAACCTTTCCGACGCTGGCGGACACCTGCGCCGGCGGCGTGGATCTCGACAGCATCACTCTAGGTCTGTGCCGACGGTATGTGGATGAGATCTTCTTGCTCACCGAAACAGAGATCGAAAGATCCATCCGCCTGTTGTTCGAGCAACATCGCCTGGTGGTCGAAGGTTCGGGCGCGTTGAGCGTTGGGGCTCTGCTGAAAAATAAAGAGCGATGCAAAGGCAAGAAAGTGGTCGCGGTCGTCTGTGGACGGAATATTGATCTGGAAGTGTTCAAACGTATCATTCGATAAGCCCGCTAATGATGATCGCGCGGGATCGCCTCTTCCCAGGTTTTCTCCCTGATGAGCTTTCCGTTTTCCAGTACCCGCCGTGTATAGGTATAGAAAAAGTCCTCGCGATCACTGGTGAAAGACAAACACCTTCCACAGTCAGTGTTCGACCGTCCAGCTCGACGGTGTAACGGGTCTTCCCGGTGACACTGGCCCTGGCCGGATCCGTGTCCTGGGCTTCATGGACGATCTCTTCCGAGTACTTGATTTTCGTCCCGAGATGAAGTGAACCGCTCGCACCCGAGGCCACAGCTCGTGTCTTTGACTCAAGTGGAATGCGCTCGATACTCCTGGTTTCGGCATAGCCCGAGACGGAATCGTCATCGAGCTCGAGTGCGGAGTAGCCGGGCAGCTCCGGATTCTCGGCTGGAGGCAGAAATTCAGGGCCTGCCCGGTCCGACTCAGGCATGACCGGCAGCACGATATGTGATGCATTCGCACCTTCCACGTCCAGCATCGTGGTCATCGCATGGGGAGTGGGCCAGATCATTGGCCAGAGGGCGTTATTCACAGCGAGCCGGATTCGGTGCCCCCTGGGGAAACACCCACGAGGTGAAGTGCAGGTCATACTCCAGCTTGAAAAGCCGGCCGGGCACCAACGACTCCGGTTCTTCAGGAGAATTCCTTTGCGCTCCACTCTTGCCGGCGCCCGCCACCTGGGTGACGGTCCCATCGGGCGCGATGTCGGAAATGCGCACGATCCAATTGGCCAGCGGCGCATCCGCCGACACATGCAATACCGCCCTCGGAAAGCCGAGGATCTCGAGGTCGTGTTCCAGCGGTTCGGAATCGTAAACCAGGCTGTAGGCGTCGGTACCGCGCTGATCCCAGGGGAAATCTCCCCACCAATTGACGTTGCCCGAAGCCTCGACACCGACCGTCGGAACATACCGGAGCCTGTGTGTCGTACCGTCGCCGCCATCAGGTCGAGCGTCCGACAAGGGTGTGATCAGCCTGGGCGTAAAAGGCCGTTTTCTTGGTGCGGTCGATCGGCCAGCCGTCCTCCCAGCGCCAGTAGCCCGGGCACTTCTTCTACAACGCCCTGGTGGATACCACTGGCGAACATAGATCGCGAACCGGGGCTCCTCCATGATGCCTGTGTCCTCAGCTTTCAACCAATGGTCGAACCACCGTACGGCCTCGTGGCGCCATTCCATTCCGGGCTCTGGGTAGGGCAAGTTCGGCCAGGTGTGCGCCCAGGGCCCCACCATCCCCTTGACTGGGACATCGAGTTTTTCGAGCATTCGAGGCACGCTGTCACGATAGCCGTCATACCACCCACCGATGACAAATGTCGGGATGTCGATGCTGGAGTAGTTGGAATCGAGTGATGCCCGGTTCCAGAACGGGCCATCGCGCTGCTGACGTTTGTATTTGAGTAGCCAGGGTTCAGTGTCGAAGCGATCGCGGAAATAGGCTTCGTCAATCACGTAATCCGGTGGTGCCGGCAGGGCATTCGCAACGTCCTGGCCGAACTCGTAGGAATCGATATGCATCATGCCGTCCATGAAATGAACGTCGTCGCGAAACAGGTCGTCGGTGCCCTGGATAGCGACAATGGCTTTCAGCGCCGGAGGGTTGCGCATCGCCATCTGGATGGAGTTGAACGCCCCCCAGGAGATGCCGAACATACCGACCTTGCCTGTGGACCATGCCTGATTCGACAGCCAGTCGATGACCACTTCGCCATCTTCCTGCTCCTGATCGGTGTATTCGTACTCGATCAATCGGCCTGCGCTGGTGCCGGTGCCGCGGATATCCACCCGTGCAACGATGTAGCCTCGCGCGACAAAGTATGAGAACAGCGCGAACCGGCCTTTGCGGCTTTCGTCTTTTCGGTAGGGCAGGTACTCGAGTAACACAGGAAAAGTGTCCGTAGCTTCTCGATTCGCCGGCATGAACAGACTGGCCGCCAGCCGCACGCCATCGGGCATTGGAATCCAAATCTCTTTGATCTCGATGCCCTCATGCGTGACGTCGGGGAGCCGTGACTGGCTGCCGGCTATCGTTGTAATAGCGAAAAGCCCGACTGTGAGTATGATCCCAATCATCTGCACAGAATGAACTTCCTTCTTGATCCTCACGATTTTCCTCCTCCGAGCTCGATCTATACACTGAGCTTGTTACAGAACTCTCAGAAAGCGGGCGGGGATAAACCCCGCCCCTACGGTTTCCTTCATCGGGGCGGGGCATCCCCCGCCCTTTCGAGTGCTGACATCCCGTGTAACTACTCGAGTGTGGGTTTTTGCAGGAAGCCCCATTCTTAGCCGCCCAACGCTTCACTCGAGCTGATGACCATGGGTTTGTCGGCGCGAACGAGCAGCCACAACCCGGCACCGACTATGGCAAACACCGATCCGGTCGCGAGCGCCGGCACCCAGCCAAAGGCCTCGGCCATGATCGGAACCAGCAGGGCCCCGATTCCGCCCACGACATTTCCACCCGTGTTCAGGACCCCCGCGGCGGCCGACGCGTGTTTGCCCGCCACGGAGATCGTCGCCGCCCAGTAGGCTCCCTCGGTGAGCTGGGTACACCCGAAGCTCAACGACAGCAACACGACGGCAAGATAAGGATTCTCGGCGGTTGCGCCGAGAAAAAGAAGACCGGCGACGAGGCTGAGACCGACGACGCCCGGAATTCTGTATCCCCAGCGGGGACCAATCCGTTTGCAGAGACGATCACACCACAGCCCTCCAACGCTTGCAGCGACCGCACCGACCAACCAGGGAGCTGCAGCGTAGAAGCCCCCTTCCAGGATCTCGAACTTCCGAACATCGATGAGGTAGATAAAGAACCAGTTGAAGAAAATGTAGAAAACGTAGTTCATGCAGAAATAGCTCGCGGTCAACAGCAGGATGTCCCGATTCTTGAGTACACGTTTCCAGGCTGTCCTGTCCTCGACGGCCTGTTCCGGTGGCGGCCGGTCAGCATTGATCAGGTCCAGCTCGTGTTGGCTGACTCGCGGGTGATCGGCCGGGTTGTCTCTTGCGTACCACCACCAGACTCCTGCTATCAGAAATGCCAAGGGCGCCGTCAAAATGAAGGACTCACGCCACCCCAAGGTTTCCATCAACCAAGCGATCAGCGGTGCCGTAGCAGCGGCACCCAAGGTCAACCCAGTGCTCGTCAATCCGTTCGGGAACGCCCATCCCGACACCGGGAACCAGCGCTCAATCGTTCCACCACAGGCTACCGGAAACAGAGGTGCTTGCACGACGCCAACAAGAAAACGCAGCCCGATGAGCGTGGTTAGGATGAAGGTCGTCGATGCCAGGGTCGTCCCGGGCACCAGGCCCGTGGCCAAGGTCAGGATCCCCCACCACACGGCGATGAAGCTGAGGGCCCGACGCGACCCCACGATGTCACCGAAAACGCCGCCCGGAAACTGGAAGATCGCGTATCCCCAGGCAAAGGCCGAAAACACCATACCCAGCTGGATCTTGGACAGGCCGAGATCGTCCATGATGTTCTCGCCGGCAATGGACATGTTTGTCCGCAGCACATAGGCCACGAAACTCGCCACGAACAGGAGCGCCAGGATCACCCAGCGAATCTGGCTGCGTTGAGGATCAGATGAGGCTGCGTCGGTGTCCGGCATCGCCGGATCACTCTATCCCGGCGCGATCGTCGGCCGCCGCGACCAGACCGCGCAGGGTTTCCAGGGTTGCATCGGGCAGCGGCTTAGGGCGGTGATTGGCGATCGCATCGCGGGCCGCCTGTCGTGCCCTGGCAATCGCTCCGGGCCGCCCGGCTTCGGTCCACGACTGGTACGAGAAGCGATCGAAGATGTTCGGGTACCAGCACTCCTTGTAGTGGCGAAGAGTGTGATCGGTGGAGAGGAAATCGCCGCCCGGTCCGACCTCGTCGATCACCTCCAGGGCCAGAGTTTCCGGTGTCAGCTCGATGCCGCCGAGGAGACGGCGGACGGCGCCGATGACCTCGTCGCAGATCACGATCATCTCGTACGAGCAGGTCATGCCCGACTCGATATAGCCGATGTCGTGCACCAGGTTATTGCCGCTCAGGGCTGTCCACAGGATCCACAGAGAGCTCTCGATGCCGGCCTGGATGTCCGGCAGCTTGGCGTCCGAGCAGCCGGAAAAACCCCACGTCGGCAGGTGATAGAAACGCTGTCCGAGCTCGGCCATCGCCTTGCAGTGGCGCATGAACTCCGGGCTGAAGTAGGAGGCGACAGTGGTTCGCATGTCAAGGGGCCCGCTGCCCGATCCATAGACCACCGGCGTCCCCGGCTGACGCAGCTGGGCGATGGTGAGCCCGCTCAGGACCTCGGCATTGGCCAGCGCCAGGCTCCCAGCCGCGGTCACCGGTGCCGAAGCACCGTCGACGCCACCCGGCGCGTAGACGATCGGCAGCTGCCGGTCAGCCATCATGAGCATCTTGCGCAGTACCGTCTGAGAGTGCTGCAACGGCGTGGATGGCTCGAGGTAAGCCAACAGAAAAGGATTGAGGGCGAGAGCGTCTGCGCCGCCGGCAACGGTCTCCGCCATGGCGATGATGTCGGCGAGGCCGGATTCATCCCAGGCAGTGAAGACCACCGGCTTGCTGGTGTTGGTGATCATCGTCATGAAGGAGTGCCTGTCCGAGGTCGCCGGCGCGACGTCCGAGGGCAGGGCCATCGACATTACGAATCGATGTTCGGCAGTGAGTCTGCAAGCCGGGCCGTATCCCTGACATCGGAAAGCCGCGACAACCGCCGCTCCCCGGTCTCGAGATCGAGGGTGTTCGGAAGGTCCGAACCGGTGCCGAAGAACGTGCGCTGTCCTTCCAGGTGGACTCGAGGCTCGCCATTGTTACTGCACAGCACGATACGGGACGGGGCGTGGCACACCGCCTCCTCGACCACAGCCGCCGGAAACTTCACCAGCTCCCCGTCGCTGATGAGACACCCGGCATCGCCGAGAAGGTCGCGCACCTCGCGATCGTGAACGCGCACCCCGGTGCGATCGAGGATCTCGAGCGACGCGTGATGGATCTCGGCGAGCTGGCTGTCGCTGAGCATCTGGAAGCCGAAGGACATGGAATCGCACCGGTTCTCCGTCGCCACAGGCCCACGCTTCCTTTCCAGAGGCCGAGCGCCGCCCTCGTCCTTCAGAATAGCCGTCTCGGGGTGGTGTTCTCGCCGTGCCCGATATGCGGGTTCTCTGCGAAATCGTCAGTCTCAAAAGATGGACGAGCCCGCCGAAGCGGGCTCGTCCCCTAGATGCCGTCCGTTAGAAAGCGATCCTCAGACGTATGTTTGCCCTTCGCGGCAGGACCCACCCGTTGGGAATGAAATCAGCGCCGCCCCTAGGGGGCCAGGGTTTGAAAACCCGTCATCGCGTCGTCGTTGAGGATATTGAGGATCTGGAGGAAGATGCTGAAATCCGTGCCCTTGCCGAGATTGAAGTGCTTGCCGACCCCGAAGTCCCACAGGTACTGAGTCGGTAAGGTGCCGTCGGCCGGACTGGTGACGATATAGCCAGAAGTGTTGGGCAGTACGTAATTTTGTCGCCGGTCGTAGGTGCGCCCGCTCTGGATGTTGACGACCGAGTTGAGCTTGAACTGATAGGGCAGCATGACGTTGCCCATCAGGCGAAGGATGTGCGTGCGGTCACCCCCCAGCACCCTGTCCGAAGTGGCGCCGTAGTAGATGTTGGGATTGGACATGGTGGTGCTATCCCAGAAGACGCCGCCCTGTTCGGCCAGAGCGCCACCCCAGTTGAAAGTCGGGTTCAACCCCGTGGCCTCAGACCAGCTGTAGGAGGCCATGAGGTCCCAGTTGTTGCTGAATCGCTTTTTGTAGGTCAGAAAGACGCCCTTGTACTCCTGCTCGTACGGGCGGTCACCACCGAGCGCTCCGGGCCCGGTGCTGTTGCCCTTGAGCTTCGTCGGCTGCCGACGGTAGTCCTTGAGCCGGATTTCTTCTCCGGTCACATCGTCGATGATGGTTTCCCAATTGAACCTGCCGTCGTCGGCGATGTACCAGCCCATCATGTTCGTGGTCTGCTTGTAGACCCGCCGAAATGCCGATCGCGCTGGTCGCGGTCAGCTGGTGTTCGAAGCCGAGGGTGTACTCCCAGGTCTCGGCGTTCTCGATGCCCGGTTGGAGGGTTACGTCGTTTGCTTCAAAAAAGTCGTGCGAAAAAAGCCATTCGCCTGTTTCCTCGTCCAGGTACTCATACCAGTAAGGCGGCATTTCGGGCGGCGGGTAGTTCCAGTCGCCGGCGATCAGGCCGGCGTGGAAGCGCCCGACCGAGCCGCGGAGGACGTTCTTCCGGTGCCCCCGATGTTCCAGGCAAAGCCGAGGCGCGGGTCGAAGTAGTCCCAGTCGTCGATCTTGTCCACGCCCGGGATGATCTCGCCGGTGGGGTTACTATCGTTGTCGAGGCGTGGTAAATCCTCGACCCAACCCTTGCTGCTGTCGTAACGCACACCGAGCTCGAGGGTCAGCTCGCTGCTGATTTGCCAGGAATCGGCGACGAAGGCGCTCCACGTTTCGGATTCGCCCCCGTATTGGTGCGGAACAGCGTACCACCGGTAATTGTACGGGTAATACGAGTATTCAGATCCGTATATTCCTGATAGTAGTCGTAGATGTAATAATATATTGGTTTGGGAGGTTCGCCGATTTCACCCATCCGGTTGTACTGGATTCCGAAGCGAAACTCGTGGTCCCCCTTGATGAAGTCGCTGGCGTGTTGGGTGAGTTTTATTTCCCCCGTTTCCGAGTGGGCATCCCAAAGCCAGGGCCAAGCGGGGCCGCCCCAGGACACGGTCGGATTCACGGTTTGGTCTTCCCAGTACGGCTCGTTCTCGCTTTCCGAGATTTGGGCCCGCTCCTCCTCCTCGGTATCAAAGGTACCATAGCGCACCTCGAGGACGGTGTTCTGGCCGAGGATCCCGCTGTAGTCCAGGGCAAGCGTTACGTTATGCCGCCAATACTCTTCCCATGTCGTGGGTTCGGCCCAGACGCTGCCCCCATAGGGATCAAGGTCTTCGTGGTCATTAAACGTCAGGTTGAGGCGGTGATTATGGCCGAGCTGCGCGGTGATCTTCGCGTCGTAGAGTTCCCCGGTATCATCCTTCGGATCGGGGCCCGGTACCTGGTTCGGCCAGTAGGCCTTGAAGTTGCCTCCCACTCGCCGCCGACGAAGAACCACAGCTTGTCGCGCACGATCGGGCCGCCCAAGGTCACGGACAGTTTTTCGTTGGTATCGAGCCGGTATGTCCGAGCTTCGTCCGGCGTGTCCTCTTGCTGGCTTTCGGCGTTCTCACCGACCCAGTCGGGGTTCTGGTAACTAAAGGCCGCCGATCCGTGGAACTGGTTGCTGCCCGACTTGGTGACCATGTTGAAGGCCGTCCCCAGCATTTGGCCGTACTCGGCGGAGGCGCCGGTGCCGAGCACCTGGTACTCGGCGACCACCTCTTCGTTGAACGTCCACGCGAGATAGCCGGCTCCCGGCGTGGTCCGGTTGACGCCGTCGATGTTCCACTGGCTATTCTTCGCGTCAGCGCCGAAGGCGTTGATGAATTCATCTCCCTCCGATGGCTGGGTAATGCCGGGGGTTGTAGCCATAAGGTCGTAGAAGTTCCCCCTGGTCGGCAGGTCGACGACCTCCTCGAAATCGAGCCTGGTATTGAAGGAGGGGCTCGCCGTGTCGACAAGCGGTGTCTCGGCGATCACCGTGATCTCGTCGGAGAAGGCCTCCGGCATGGTGAAATCGACTGTCGCCACCGCGCCGATCGCGACTCTCACCTCCTCGGCGGCCTGGGTCTGGTGGCCGGCGAGGCTGGCCGTCACCCTGAAGGTGCCGACCGGCATCGCCGGGAAACTGAAGCCACCAGATGAGCTCGTCACCGTGCCTCGCTGGGCCGATCCGAGGAGCTCGCCGGTGACCACTATCATGACCCCCGGCAGGGCCTGGCCGTCGGCGTCGACGGTCCTTCCCCGAATGCTGCCCGTTGTCTGGGCCGAAACGGAGAAACGCTAAGAGCAGAATCACCCCGCTCAGGAACCAAATAGTGTTCGACGCTTGGTCATTTCACACCTCCCTCATGTTTTCGAAATGAATGGCAGACGAGACGACGACCGGCCACGAAACACCACTCCGTGGTCGGTTAGCGAAGAAGAGTGGCAAGCCCGCATCAGCCGGCACCCGGATCGACGGTCACGACTTCCAGACTCTCGGATCTCAGGTTGGCGAGGACCGACGGGTCGACGCCGGTATCGGTGACCAGGAGATCCGCACACGAGATGTCGCCCACAAAGGCCGAGGCGACGGTGCCGATCTTGTCGTGGTCGGCGAGAAAGACGATCTTCTCGGCAGACCGGACCATGGCCTGTTTGATCTCGGCCTCGGCGATGTTGGCGTTGGTAAATCCCCGGGTCGAATCGACGCCGTTACAGCCCAGATAGGCCGCATCGGCCTTGAGTTGATCGAGGAGGAGGGTGCCCATCGGTGCGACCAGCGAGTGTTGGAGGGGGCGCAGAGTTCCACCGGTGACGATCACCGAGATGCCTGGAAATGATTCCAGGATGAGGGCGATGTTGAGACTGTTTGTGATCACCACAACGCGGACCAGTTCCGGTGACAAGGCCTTCGCGAGCTCGGTGGTGGAGCTGCCAACGTCGATGATGATGGTCTGGCCGTTCTTCACCAGCGATGCGGCGTAGGCGCCGATGGCCATTTTCTCGGCACGGTTGGTGGTGCTGGTCTGCTCGAGCGACAGCTCGATGCCACCGTCGCGCGTGATCACCGCACCTCCCCGAATCCGCGTCAGCACCCTGGCGGCCTCGAGGTACTCGAGATCCCCGCGGATCGTCACCTCCGAGACATCGAGGCGATCTTTGAGATCGCCGATGCTCACCCGTCCATCGACCTCGATGGCACGACGGATAGTGTCGTGTCTCAGGGCGGCCTTGAGCGCTACCGGGTTTCCGGTGTCTGGCACCTGTTGTCCCCTTGGTATTCAAAGATAACCCAAAAAAGGGGAAATGCAAGGAGAATCCGCCGAAAATCTTCCACTCGATTCTCCCGGGAAATCCGTGAGTGGTCGTCTTGAGACAACCCTTGTTTCGTATTGATTTTCAATATCAACGGGACGCTTGCTCTGAGACCCCGATCTGCCGTGATGTGGTCGGGGTTTCGAAGGCGCGCGGTGGTCGAAGATTGGGACTGAAAAAAAAGAAGAAATAAGAGGAAACCGCAACATCCGAGAACAGGCCCGGACGCCGTCCTCCGACTGGCGATCCACGAACTCCGCAGCCACCTCGACCCTAAGCTGCTTGCTGTTTTTGCCGACGACGACCGGGGCATGGCCGAGATCTGGGATCAGTTCCAGAGTCAGTAATTGGCATTGAATCGATAGAACGCTAAACCAATGCATCGTTGGAATCCTGCTTCCCAGGGGCGCTGTTCGTGCTATCGCTGCGCCACGTGGCCTTGGACGGGAACGTCGCGTTCCTCGAAAGGCGAGGACTTGTGCCCTCTCAGGCCGCTTGCGTACACTCCATGAACCGGACTTGAAGCAGGTCCAACGAACCAGGGGGTGAAAGCGATGTTTCGGTCTCTTTTTGTGTGCGTCATCTCGTTGATGAGTATCTCTTCGGCCTTCGCCGCGCCGGCGAAGGGCTACTACCGATTCCCGTCGATCCACGGCGACACCATTGTGTTTGCCGCCGAGGGAGACCTCTGGAGCGTCCCAACTGAGGGCGGCGTGGCGCGGAGACTGACCACGCACCCGGGCGAGGAGAGCCACCCTTCCATCTCGCCGGACGGTCGGACCCTGGCCTTCACCGCCCGCTACGAAGGACCTGCGGAGCTCTACACCATGCCGCTGCTCGGCGGCCTTCCCACCCGCCAGACCTACGAAGCGGAGTCATCCATCGCCACCACCTGGACCCCGGGGGGTGAGCTGGTGTACACCACGTCCCATTTCTCGACCCTCCCCGACTATGAACTGGTCGCCATCAATCTGGAAGATGGCACGCGAACCCGCGTCCCCTGAGCGAGGCGAGCGAGGGCGCATTCAACGCCTCCGGCACCACCCTCTTCTTTGTCCGCCCGTCCTACCACCGCAACGTCACCAAACGATACGTGGGCGGGACCGCCGCAAGATCTGGAAGTTCGTCGATGGGGCACGGAGGCCGAGGCCCTGACAGCCGACTACCCGGCGGCAGCCATACCCCATGTCGTGGGAGGATCGGGTCTATTTCCTGCTTGCTGTTTTTGCCGACGACCACCGGGGCATGGCCGAGATCTGGGATCAGTTCCAGAGTCAGTAATTGGCATTGAATCGATAGAACGCTAAACCAATGCATCGTTGGAGTTCTGCTTCCCATGGGCGCTGTTCGTGCTATCGCTGCGCCACGTGGCCCTTGGACGGGAACGTCGCGTTCCTCGAAAGGCGAGGACTTGTGCCCTCTCAGGCCGCTTGCGTACACTCCATGAACCGGGCTTGAAGCAGGTCCGACAAACCAGGGGGTGGATACGATGTTCCGTTTTCTTCTTCTGTGCGTCATCTCGTTGATGAGTATCTCTTCGGCCTTCGCCGCGCCGGCGAAGGGCTACTACCGATTCCCGTCGATCCACGGCGACACCATTGTATTTGCCGCCGAGGGAGACCTCTGGAGCGTCTCGACCGAGGGAGGCGTGGCGCGGAGATTGACCACCCACCCGGGCGAGGAGAGCCACCCCGCCATCTCACCCGACGGTCGGACCCTGGCCTTCACCGCCCGCTACGAAGGACCTGCGGAGCTCTACACCATGCCGCTGCTCGGCGGCCTTCCCACCCGCCAGACCTACGAAGCCGAGTCCTCCCGTGCCACCACCTGGACCCCCGACGGAGAGCTGGTGTACACCACGTCCCATTTCTCGACCCTCCCCGACTATGAGCTGGTCGCCATCAATCTGGAAGATGGCACGCGAACCCGCGTCCCTCTGAGCGAGGCGAACGAGGGCGCATTCAACGCCTCCGGCACCACCCTCTTCTTTGTCCGCCCGTCCTACCACCGCAACGTGACCAAACGATACGTGGGCGGGACCGCCCGCAAGATCTGGAAGTTCGTCGATGGAGCACCTGAGGCCGAGGCCCTGACAGCCGACTACCCGGGCGGCAGCCATAACCCCATGTGGTGGGAGGATCGGGTCTATTTCATCACCGATCGCGACGGCACCATGAACCTGTGGTCAATGGACGAGAGCGGGAGCGACCTGCGACAGCACACCCACCACAGCGGTTGGGACGTCAGGGAGGCCGCCCTCCACGACGGGAGAATCGTCTATCAATCGGGTGCCGATCTCTGGCTCTATGACATCGGAGCCGATCAGACCCGCGTTCTCGCCATCACCCTCTCCTCCGACTTCGATCAGCTGCGCGAACGGTGGGTCAAGAAACCCATGCAGTACCTCACCTCGGCTCACATCCACCCCAAGGGCGAGAGCGTAGTGCTGACGGCGCGAGGTCGGGTTTTTGTGGCTCCCGCAAAGCAGGGGCGGCGGCTGCGTGCGTCCCCCAAGCCGGGTGTCCGGTATCGGGACGGCGGGTTCATGCCTGACGGGGAAAACGTCCTCGTATTGTCGGACGAAACAGGGGAGTTCGAGTTCGTCACGTTACCGGCTGACGGGGTCGGTGACGAAAAAGCCCTCACCGACGATGGGACGATCCTCCGTTTTCAGGGACACCCGTCACCCGACGGCGCGTGGATCGCCTACGACGACAAAAACTACGACCTGTGGCTCTTGAACGTGGAGAGTCGTGAGCAGAAGGTCATCTCCAGCAACCGCGAAGGCATCGGTGAGATCTCCTGGTCCCCCGACAGCCGTTGGATCGCCTTCGCGCAGAGGGCGACCAATACCTTCGCTCAGATCCATCTCTACAACCTCGAGAGCGGGAGTCT
>PVMK01189505.1_pt1 | contig 16778 bp, 13 predicted proteins | sample 1853481 | NCBI WGS metagenome assembly PVMK01 (sample SAMN08533507, study PRJNA380276) | Marine sediment metagenome, whole genome shotgun sequencing project.
CGCGAGAATTGGTTTTGACATTGGTTCTCACAATGCGCCCAATGGGCCGAGAGAGCGGGTGCAGCGGGCGCCCCCACTGATCGTCGGCATGTTGTGGCGGTCGAAGCCCCTTCCGCTACCCCTCGATGGCCAGGCGTCAACTACGCATGGCCGCCCGTAGCGCTCGAAATGCAACGATGTTTCCAAATCGCAAAGAGCGAAGAGCGAAGAGTAGTGTCCGGTTTTCATGCACTCGGCATCGATGACGGACGATTTGACGAGCTTGAGCACGCGAGAATTGGTTTTGACATTGGTTCTCACAATGCGCCCAATGGGCCGAGAGAGCGGGTGCAGCGGGCGCCCCGTGGATGATTCCCGTCGGCGCCGTGATGCTCACCGCGTCCGATATTGCCGTGGTTCGCGATCGATTCGTCGCACCGGGCCTCGTCGATCGCCTTTGGGGCCTGCCGCTCTACTACGCGGCGCAGCTGATCATCGCTTGGAGCATCATGGTGGTGAACGGCCACGGATGCGCCCTGCGGGCTCACTGGCGCATGCCATTTGGGCTGTTAGTGTTCGGTATGACGGAACAACCGGGGATCGTCCTCGAGGCGCGAGGGCACGCGACCCGCTGCCCGCTCTGCAGCTCCGATTCTCAGGAATCGATCGAGCCTTACAACTCCTATGAAATGGCGAGATGCGGCGACTGTTCATTCGTGTACACGCGATTGCGCCGAATCTCGCCCGACCAATACGAGAAAGTGTATTCGGGGGAATCCGACTACCACGAGATGGTCGAGGCCGCGGAGAAGACGTCGACGGGGGAGTGGGGGCTACGTGAGCTGCGGTGGTTCAAGCGCAAAGCTTTTGAGTGGATAGAGAGCGACCGCCCCCGGGGCAGCCTGCTAGAGGTTGGATCGGGCCCGGGGACCTTCCTCCTGGTCGCGCAGCAACGCGGATGGGATGTCACGGGTGTGGAGCTCGCCAACCTGGCCGCCGAGAAGGCGCGGAGCTTGGGAGTCGAGACCTTCAACGGAGTGATCGAGGATTTCGCGCCACCGCACGAGAAGAAGTTCGACGCAGTGGTGTCCTTCGAGGTCATCGAACACGTCCCCGATGTCTTGAGCATGCTCACCGCCATCCGGTCGGTTCTGAAGCCGGATGGGTTGTTCGTGTTCAGCGTTCCAAACCTGGATGATCCGTACTGCCTACGCCAAATGTTGCCCGTGGCCACCCCACCGCTACATATCAACTTCTTCAGGAGGCGGAGTATGAGTCAGGCTCTGCATGGGGCGGGTTTCACAGACGAGCGCTACGCTACCCTTTCGATCCCGACCAGTAGCGTGCGCGCCGAACACGTTCTCGCCGGCTACGTGCTGCGCACTCCGATGCTCGGTCTCCAGTGGCTGGCCGGTAAAGGCGACGGGTCCACCCTCCTTGGCATGGCGGGTCGACTCATTTAGTCATGGCCCACGTCGATTCGTCTGCCGCTGAGAGGCCCGATCTCGCGATCTTCCTCCCTTCCTATGCGGGCGGTGGCGCCGAGCGCGTTGCCCTCTTTGCGGCTCAAGCTCTGACGGATGCGGGCATGCGCGTCGATTTGGTCGTGGCCTGCGGGCGGGGCGAGCTGCGTGACGTGCCTTTGCCAGGGGTGAACAAGGTGGAGCTTGGAGCCGTCACCGAGTTCCTCTCGGCCCGGGGTTGGGTACGTTACCTCAAGCGGGTTCGTCCACGGTGCGCGATGTCGATCGTGCACACGTCGAACTTCTCGTCGGGCATCGGCAAGCTGCTGGTTCCCGACGTGCCCGTCATCGTAAGTCAGCACTTAGCTTTGCGTTGCGACCCATCGAATCAATGGTGGTTTCGCCGGTGGTTTGGGCTCGGACCCGAGCGCTTCCTGTACCGGCACGTGGAGCGTGTGACGGGTGTCTCACAGGGGTTGGCGGACGAGTGTGCCAAGGCGTTCGATCTGCCGCCGCACAAAGTTATGGCTCTTCCGAACCCGCGGCACGAACAGGCCGCCCCGCTCGAGATCACCGCGGAGAGGAAGCCGATGTTCGAAAAGCCCGTGCTACTCGCCGTCGGGCGCCTGACCCACCAAAAAGACTATGGGATGTTGCTGCGCGCGTTTGCAGACGTGTCCTCCCAACGGGATTTGAACCTCGTCATCCTCGGAGATGGTCCTGAGCGGGCTTCGCTGGAGGCTCAGGCTCGAGCGCTCGGGCTCTCCGAACGGGTGTTCTTCCCTGGGTTCGTCGACAATGCCGAATCCTTCATGCGCCGCGCGCGGTTGTTCGTGATGTCTTCTCGCAACGAAGGCCTACCCATGGTTTTGATCGAGGCGTTAGCGGCAGGCACTGCGATCGTCTCGACGGATTGCCCCTTCGGCCCCCATGAGTTGCTCGACGGCGGGCGGCTGGGACGATTGACGCGAGTCGGTGATGCCGAGAGTCTTGTCGCGGCGATCGACGCGGAGCTCGACGAACCCGATGTGGGTCACGATGCGCGCCGTGCCGAGCGGACTGAGTGGCTGCAGCAGTTCGAGCCAGAGGTGATCGCAGCCCGCTATCTCAAGTTGATTCAGGACGTGACCGCAGAGGCTGGCTCCGCTTGATCAACCAAGCTCAGAGCTGATCGCCTGCCGAAGTGCCTCTGACGTGATCACGTCAGGCGGAGTTGTCGATGACGCGCACGGTGTCGAAAACTTCCGTGTGCAGAGAGTCGAGGCACCGACGCGTCGCATCCGGTGCGAAGTAGTTGATGACGATCGCGCAGAGTTCATTCACGACAGCAGGCTCAGTTCAAAGCGCACCGAACAAGCGCCCAAGGCTCACGAGCCAAGGGGCAGATCCTCGACGGTCAACGACTCGTAGCCGGGCAAGCGCTTGTCGTGCAGGACGAACGCGTCGCTCCAGTCGGTGAACCGATCGAGCATGGGTTGATTTCCCATGCGCATGATCTCCGGTCCCAGAACCGCAATCCGGTCGCGTTGCTCACGAAAGAGAGACATCCACAGGACCCACTGCTCACGGGGAAACACATCTGCGATGTGAGAAAATTTTCCGCGACCGTTTTCGAGCCACTCATCGAGGAACCGCTGCCCGAAGTCCGAAGCACGGATCATCATGAATCCGCAGTTGGGCGGGCGCAGGGTGCGCGCCGAGACGACCCCGCGCAGGCCGAGCGGCAAGGGGACGCCAAACCTTCGCGAGCAGTCCTCGGAGATCAGAAAATCCTTCCCCGGATGGGCCAGAACGAGCTCCGCCAACGTTCGCTCGGGCTTGTTGACCACGGTGTCCGCGTCCACGACGACCAGCCAGTCGGCCGTCATCTCGCGCATGTGGCGGCGCATCAGTTCGATCTTCGACCAAATCAGATGCATGTCTTCGAGCACGGCTTCCCGCCAGCAGGTGAACTCATACCCATGGCGATCGCAGTACGCCTGCCAGTTCGCCCGCGTCGCCCCCGCGTAACCGTCGATGTGCGGGGTCGCCAACATCGCCACATCGAATGATATCTGAGTCTCGCTCACGCTGGTCGATAGTACATGGACCCTCGCTCGTCGACCACGCGCCGCCCGACCCCGGTCCTCGTGATTTCGGTAGGTTGGCGGCATAGCCGTGGCGCTTTCGTGCGCAGCCGCCGACGGTCGTCACTTCACGAAACTACAACGCAATCCGCCAACCCTTGGTGCGTTTGGGCCAACGTCGGTAGGATCTTTTCGGATTAAGGTATTCTGGCGAACCCCGAACTCGAAGGACGTCCACAGGCCAGCACGATGAGCGCAGAAAACCTATTCTGGGACAAGCTCGCGGAGCGATACGCCCAACAGCCCATCGCCAACCTCGCCTCGTATGAGCGCAAGCTCGATGTGACGAAGTCGCGCCTCTCTCCCACCGACGTCATTCTCGACATCGGATGCGGGACCGGATCGCTTGCTCTCGAGCTCTCACCGCACGTCGCCGAGGTGCACGCCTTGGACTTCTCGGGCGAGATGATCAAAGTCGGAGAGCGCAAAGCCCGCGATCAGAAGGCGACGAACATCACGTTCCACCAAACCACCCTCGAAGCGGCTGAGGGGTTTCAGCCGGGGCAGTTCGACGGCATCTGCGCCTACAACATTCTGCACCTGGTCGAGGACCGCGCGGACACGCTCCGAAGAATCTTCGCGTATCTGAGACCCGGAGGGTTCTTCATCTCTTCCACGGCGTGTCTCGGGGAATCCCTGGTCCCCTACTCGCCCATCCTCGCGGTCATGCGTTGGCTTGGAAAGGCCCCTCCGGTTCGGGTCTTCGGCGCTGAATCGCTCCTCCGAGACATTCGCGAAACGGGGTTCGTCGACATCTCGACGCCCGACGTGGCCGCAAAGAAGATCGTGGCTTTCGTGGCCGCGACCAAGCCTGACGAACGGCGCTGAGATCTCCGGGGTCCCGCGTTCTGGGCCAAACCCAGCTAGGCGTTGAGTTTCATGGGCGCTGGGGTTTATGGTCTCCGTATCACCCAAGAATGCGGAGGTGACCCATGAACGCTCCCATACCTGACGAAGACGAGGTGAAGCGCCGAACCGCTCACATCATCACCGAAATCAATCAACTCCGAGAAGTCGAAGGCCTGCCGCCCATCTACCGCCAAGCGTTGGACGACGCGCGCTACCAACTCACCCGCGCCCTGCACAGCTCGAGCAGCGTCTACGTGGACCCGGACGAAGGGCGGGAGTGAACCGCTCGCGCACCTTCAAAAACATCGTTGAGCTCGGCAAACGGCGCGGCCTGAACGAAGCACCCCGATTCGTGAAGATTGCGGAACACCGTGACCTCGTCTGCCATACAGAGCGAACGGTACTCCCGAAACTCACAGCGTTAAAGAAGAAAGCCCGCCTCTTTCGAGACGGGCTTCCATAATTCCGGCGACGTCCTACTCTCCCACAGGGCCTCCCCTGCAGTACCATCGGCTCTGATAGGCTTAACTTCCGAGTTCGGGATGGGATCGGGTGTGACCCTACCGACATTGCCACCGAATCCGTAGAAAGTTTCTCTGTGCCGCTTCTGTGAAGCGGATCAGAAGCAAGTTCGAGAGTCCGTGTTGATGGATTGTCTCGAGCTCTTCCTTCCCAACCCTGATCTCAAGTCACGCACGAAACGTGTCTTAGAAATAGGTCAAGCCTCACGACCGATTAGTACTGGTCAGCTCCATGCGTTGCCGCACTTCCACACCCAGCCTATCAAACTCGTAGTCTACAAGTGGTCTTCAGGGACCGAAGTCCAGGGATACCTCATCTTAGGGCTCGCTTCCCGCTTAGATGCTTTCAGCGGTTATCGATTCCGTATATAGCTACCCGGCTATGCTTCTGGCGAAACAACCGGAACACTAGGGATACGTTCAACCAGGTCCTCTCGTACTATGGTCAACTCCCTTCAAGTATCCTCCGCCCACGACAGATAGGGACCGAACTGTCTCACGACGTTCTGAACCCAGCTCGCGTACCGCTTTAATTGGCGAACAGCCAAACCCTTGGGACCTGCTCCAGCCCCAGGATGCGATGAGCCGACATCGAGGTGCCAAACCGCGCCGCCGATATGAACTCTCAGGCGCGATCAGCCTGTTATCCCCGGAGTACCTTTTATCCGTTGAGCGATAGCCCTTCCATGCGGAGCTACCGGATCACTAAGGCCTGCTTTCGCATCTGTTCGACCTGTCGGTCTCACAGTTAAGCTCCCTTATGCCTTTGCACTCTACGGCTGGTTTCCAATCAGCCTGAGGGAACCATCGCGCACCTCCGTTACTTTTTAGGAGGTGACCGCCCCAGTCAAACTGCCCACCAGGCAATGTCCCCGCACCGGATAACGGTGCTGGGTTAGAAATCCAGAACAGCCAGGGTGGTATTTCAAGGTTGACTCCACCGAAACCAGAATCCCGGCTTCAAAGTCTCCCACCTATCCTACGCAGACTGTCCCGAATTTCACTGCCAAGCTGCAGTAAAGGTTCACGGGGTCTTTCCGTCTTGTCGCGGGTAGAGCGTATCTTCACGCTCAATACAATTTCGCTGAGTCACTGGCCGAGACAGTAGGGATGTCGTTACGCCATTCGTGCAGGTCGGAACTTACCCGACAAGGAATTTCGCTACCTTAGGACCGTTATAGTTACGGCCGCCGTTTACTGGGGCTTCAATTCACTGCTTCGCCGAAGCTAACAACTCCTCTTAACCTTCCAGCACCGGGCAGGCGTCAGACCCTATACGTCCTCTTACGAGTTCGCAGAGTCCTGTGTTTTTGGTAAACAGTCGCAACCCTCTATTCTCTGCAACCCACACCCGCTCAAAGAGCAAGTCTCATCACGAGCGCGGGCACACCTTCTCCCGAAGTTACGGTGTCAATTTGCCGAGTTCCTTAGCCAGTGTTCTCTCACGCGCCTTGGGATTCTCACCCCGCCCACCTGAGTCGGTTTGCGGTACGGTCACTAAAGATCCTCACTACGCAGCTTTTCTTGGAAGCATGGAATAACCGAGTTACGGAGCCGGAGCTCCACCTCATCACGTCTCGGAGTAATGTTTCCGCGTTTGTGGCTATCGCCTCCTACGGAAACCTCCTACCTGCTTGAACGGGCACTTCCATTCGCCCGATCGGCCTATCCTTCTCCGTCCCTGCTTAGATCAATGGATTCCTTAGTGGTGCAGGAATATTAACCTGCTTCCCATCGTGTACCCCTTTCGGGCTCCACTTAGGGGCCGACTAACCCACAGGAGAATTATTCTACCCTGGGAAACCTTGGGCTTACGGCGAGAGGGTTTCTCACCCTCTTTATCGCTACTCATGCCTACATAAGCTCTTCTCACGCCCGACAGTGCTCCTTACGGTACACCTTGTATCTGCGTGAGAATGCTCCGCTACCGCTCTAATAAATTAGAACCCGAAGCTTCGGTACCAGACTTAGCCCCGTTACATTTTCGGCGCGGGCTCGCTCGACCAGTGAGCTGTTACGCTTTCTTTAAAAGATGGCTGCTTCTAAGCCAACCTCCTGGCTGTCTGAGCGCTCCCACATCCTTTCACACTTAGTCTGGATTAGGGACCTTAGCTGTCGATCTGGGCTCTTTCCCTCTCGGCTACGGACCTTATCACCCGCAGCCTGACTGCCTAGCAGTTGTCCCCGGTATTCGGAGTTTGGTTGGGTTTGGTAATCTGGTAGGACCCCTAGCCCATCCAGTGCTCTACCCCCGGGGCAATTCACTAGACGCTATACCTCAATATATTTCGCGGAGAACCAGCTATCTCCGAGCTTGATTAGCCTTTCACTCCGATCCTCAGGTCATCCCCTGAATTTTCAACTTCAGTGGGTTCGGTCCTCCACGCAGTTTTACCCACGCTTCAACCTGCCCAAGGATAGATCGCTCGGTTTCGGGTCTACGCCCTGCTACTAAATCGCCCTATTTGGACTTGGTTTCCCTACGGCTTCACCTATCGGCTTAACCTCGCAACAAAGCGTAACTCGTAGGCCCATTATGCAAAAGGTACGCCGTCGCACATTCCCCGAAGGGCATAGTGCTTCGACTGCTTGTAGACACACGGTTTCAGGTACTATTTCACTCCCCTTGCCGGGGTGCTTTTCACCTTTCCCTCACGGTACTAGTTCACTATCGGTCATCGAGTAGTACTTAGCCTTGGAAGATGGTCCTCCCAGATTCCCACAGGATTCCACGTGCCCCGTGGTACTCGGGTGCCAGTGCAGAGACCAAACGCTTTCGACTACAGGGCTGTCACCTCGTATCGCCGACCTTTCCAGATCGTTCATCTAGCATTTGGTTTTGTAACTCTGTGAGAGCATTAGGGCGCTCTCCCACTGGTCCCACGACCCCATACCAACAACGCCCCTAAGCTTACATTGGTATGGTTTAGGCTGGTCCCCGTTCGCTCGCCGCTACTAGGGGAGTCTCAATTGATGTCTGTTTCCTCCAGGTACTTAGATGTTTCAGTTCCCTGGGTTGGCTATCCCAACGCCTATGAATTCAGCGTTGGACTTCTGGGTATGACCCCAGACGGTTGCCCGATTCGGATATCTTCGGATCAAAGTGTGTTAGCCACTCCCCGAAGCTTTTCGCAGCTGCCCACGTCCTTCATCGCCTCTCGATGCCAAGGCATCCACCGTGTGCCCTTCATAGCTTGACCTTTTCCTAAGACGCATTTCGTCTCGGCGCTTCGACCGAAGTCTTAGCGCTAAGGTTGGTGCTTCCCTGAGTTGCGATACCCAGTTCCACACCGTGGTGCCTGCCATGACGGAAAGTCTTTATGGCCGGCACCTTCGCAACTCGAGACCAGGGTTCGAAAGAAGAGCCTGGTCACAGTTACGGCTAGAAAGAGAAAATTTCTACGTATTCAGTTGTCAAAGAGTGCGAGAAATCGAGCGTTGAAACTTGATTACTCGGGTCGATAGCGCGCTGCGCTGCCGACCGAAGGAATCAAGACTGGATCTTCAAAGAGTGCCGTTGGCAATGCCCGACCCGGAGGGTCCCTTTAGTGGAGGAGCCCGGGGGCGGGGGCGGGTGTAGACTCGGTGGAGCTGAGGGGGCTCGAACCCCTGACCCCCGGCTTGCAAAGCCGGTGCTCTCCCAACTGAGCTACAGCCCCGTCCTTATTAGTGGGGCACGCTAGACTCGAACTAGCGACCTCACCCTTATCAGGGGTGCGCTCTAACCACCTGAGCTAGTGCCCCGTGTATTCTCGCAAACTGTCAAAGAGCGTCAGAAGCCGTTTTCGCGAACCGTTTTCGAAGCCTGCTTTGGGCCTAAGCCCTGAAAACTACTTCGTTTTGTGGGTTCCCGTCCCCGCCTTCTACCGCAAACGGACGCCTTCTTTAGCGGCCTTCCCCGAAACCCGTCAAGGACTTTCAATCAACGAGCTTTCTTAAAAGAGCGGGGCCCCGTTTTTTCCAGGGTTTAGGGAGCGCTGTAGCCCTGCTTGATCCTGCGCACCGTCGGCTGCCTGCCTCGCAGCGTCCCTTTTTGAGGAGTTAGCAGTAAATGGTTGGAAGTATTGGAGAATCTAGTCGATGAGGTAGTACGCGCCGAGGATAGCGAACATTTCGTCCTCGGTGGTGACGCCACCGGCCAGCGGGCAGGCATCACAGATGCCGCCCTCGCCGCAAAAGGCGTTGTCCTCACCGCAGATCGCACCTTGATTGGGTCCCCCGAGACAGGCTCGAAACTCGGGTTCGCAGCCGCACTTGGAGATGAATCCTCCGGCGAGCTCGGCAAAGCCACACGTCCGTGCGTCGGGCCGCTTTGAGTTGCGTCGGACAGTCATGGGATCTTCGGCGCCGTTGTCGAACACGGCGCAGTATCGGAATGTCCGACCTTCCGGATCTGGGTCGTCGAGCGCGATCAGCTCGTCGGCCGCGAAACGCTGATACAGCGGGTCCTCATACACGAAGCTCCGGTAGTCCGGGTCCCGATCGGTCGGTGGCGTGCAGCCCGAAACGCCCGCGCATCGCTCGTTCGGAGGATACCAAATCCGGAAGTCACGCCCATGCTGATGGGTATGGGACGACAACGTCACGATCCGAGTGCCGACTTCCGCAGTAAACGTTGCGCAGGTTTCGGTGCTCTCGAAGGGCGCGATCTCTCCCATCGCAAAGATGTTGTCGAGGCGGAGAAGACTCCGGCGCTGGTAGAGGCGCTCTGAGGCATCGATGTACGTGAAGTTCAAGTACTGCTCGATCGTGGTGTCCTCAACGGTGAGATTGAAGGCGTGGCTGTTCCAAATGACAAAACCGGACACCGGCACCACGCCATATACGCCGGGGTTCATGCTCTCTTGGAAAGTTGCCTCTTGAGGCGGATTCAATGACTTGATGCTGACCAATCGTTCTTTATAGTGGGCCAAACAGTGTTCCATCGCATCATCCGGGTGCACGATCGGCTGGTACCCGAAGTCGCGTTCGGCTTCGGCACTGCTCGCGCAGTGGGAAATAGCCAGCTTGCGGACCTCATGTGGGCCGAAGAGGGGCGCCGGGAGACCGATTCGGAAGTGAAGGAACTGCCACAACCGCAGAAACGCGATCACCGGGCGGTACGGGATGTTGAGTCTCGGCATCTTTGTAGCCCAGGCCCTCTATTAAAGGACGCATGAACTCGAACAAGTGCATGGGGTGCTTGTCGGTGACGAAGTAGGCCTTGCCGCAGACCGGGCTTCCGGGGACCAAGTGCTTGGCAACGAGGATCTCGGCATGCACGAGGTTGTCGACGTAGATGTGATCGTGGAGCGCTCCCGGAAACCCTATCGTCGCGACGAGCCGCCCCTTTGGTAACCTGCTCGAACATCTCGTCCAACATGAGGTTGTTGCCGGGTCCGTAGATGCCGTCGGGTCTCAGTGAGGTCGTCAACAAACCCCGTTGGCCATTCGCGGCCAGGGCGACCTTTTCCCCTTCGATCTTGGTCTCGGTATAGAGGCAGCTCATGTTGGTGGCGTATGGGGTGTTGCCATTCATCTCGAGGTTTTCTTCGGAGTTGAAGCAAACATCGATCGAGCTGGTGTGCACGAAGCGGCTCACGCCCTGCGCGTAACACGCGGCAACGAGGTTCTCGACGCCGCCGACGTTGGCGTCGTACGCGGTCTGTCGGTACGCGGCCGAAGCAGCGCTGCCCCCGAGAAGAGCAAGGTGCGCGGCTGTGTGGAAGACTGTATCGATGCCTTGGCACAGCTCTAGCATTCGCGGCGCGTCTTCGATCTCGCCTTGGACGATCTCGAGCTTGGGGTGTTCGAGGTCGAGCGGTGTGTTCCGGATGACGGCCCGGACCGGGTAGCCCTCATCGAGGAGGCGTCGAACCAAATGGCTTCCGAGGAAACCAGCGGCGCCGGTAACCAGACACGTCCCGAGATCGTCGAGTGGCTCCGTGATGGACATCTATGCTCCCGGTTGAAGCACGGGGCGGCCGAGAATCAAGTCTGCAGCCCTATCGGCAACCGCTACCACAGGTGCATGCGTGTTGCCCGATGGAATCAGCGGGAAAATCGACGCGTCCACGACGCGCAGGCCTTCAATGCCGTGAACGCGGAGCTCATTATCGACGACAGCCTCTGGGTCGTTCGCGGGACCCATCTTGGCGGTCCCAATCGGATGGTAGGTGCTCATCGAATCGCTCCTCCAGAACTCCAGGATCTCCTCGTCGGTCTGGACGGAGGGGCCAGGGACGAGCTCTTCGGTGGCTTGCTCGCGGAATGGTGCGGCAGCGTAGATGCTCCGCTGGAGCTTGAAGCCTTCGACGCTGAGCTCGCGATCGCGCTCGGTGGACAGGTAGTTGTGCACGATCTTGGGCGCGTCTTTGGGATTGACGCTCTGCGCATGTACGCTGCCCCGCGACGTTGGGCGAATGACGCATACGGTGGAGTTCACGCCGGACTCCTTCGTAGCCACCATTTTTCCGTTCTCGTCCATCCCTCCCGAACCGGGGGTGAAGTGAAGCTGGAAGATCGGTCGCCCTCCGGTCTTCGAGCTGATGAACGCACCGACATTCGCCGCCGGGAACGTCAGCGGACCGGTTTTCGTGAAGAGGTAGCGGAACACGTTCAGTACGACGCGGGGAAACTTCCCGTCTTCCGAGAGCGTTGCCTTGGTTTTCACGCCGTGTTGGACCCACACCTGAAGATGGTCCTGAAGGTTTTCGCCCACGCCCCGACGCTCGTGAAGCACCTCGACGCCGAGCGCCTCGAGCACGTCCCGTCGCCCGATTCCGGACATTTCGAGCAGTGGCGGGGAGTTGTACGCACCCGCCGAGAGCACCACTTCGCGCTGCGCGTGGACCTGATGCACCCTCCCTTTGGCGTCCTCGTACTCGACGCCGACCGCTCGTTGGCCGTCGAGGAGCACGCGCCTCGCCGCCGCCTTCAAAGTGATGGTGAGGTTCGTCCGCGCGCGTACTTCCGGGCTTAGAAACGCATCGGCCGAGCTGCAGCGGCGGCCGTTCTTCATGGTGACCTGCATGTATCCGATGCCGCGTTGCGTTTCACCGTTGATGTCCTCGAGGCGACGGATGCCAACGCTCTCGGCGGCATTCATATACGCCTCGCTGATCGGATACTTCATCGCGACGTGGGTGACGTTCATCTCGCCATCGTTGCCGTGGTAGGGGTTGTCCGACTCGACCTCGAAGTGCTCGGGTCGCTTGAAGTAGGGAAGAAGCTCGTCGTAGGACCAGCCGTCGCAGCCCGGAAGCGCAGCCCAATCGTCGTAGTCCTCACGTTGGCCGCGCATGTAGATCATGCCGTTGATCGAGCTACAGCCTCCGATGACTCGCCCTCGTACGACACTCACCTCGCGGCCATTGAGCTCGGGCTCCGGCTCGGTCTTGTAGAGGTTGGTAACCTTCTCGTCGTACATCAGCTGAGTGAAGCCGATGGGCATCTTGATGAGCGGATTCTTGTCGTTTCCGCCCACCTCCAAGAGGAGAACCCGATGATTGGGATCACTCGATAGTCGATTGGCCAACAGACAACCGGCGGATCCGCCACCGACCACGATGTAGTCGAACTCTTTCTCAGGCATGCTTGACGCTATATGTAACGTTCGTTATAGCTATGCAACTCGAAACCCTCGATGGAGAAGCCAGATGTCGGACTCCCATTTCCTCTATGAGAAGCACGGTCACCTTGCGATCTGCACGTTCAACCGGCCCGCAAAGAAGAACGCGCTCAGCATCGAGATGCTGGTGCGCATGGCGGACGCCTGGGACGAAGCCGACGCCGACCCCGACGTACGCGCGATCATCCTCACCGGAACCGGCGGCGTCTTCTGTGCGGGTAGCGACCTCGGCTCGATGAAGTCCGGCAAGTGGGACGCCGATGATGAATGGCTGAACCGCATGAAGGAAAACCCCGACCTCCATTGGAAGGCGCTCCTCCGCCACTATCTGACCAAGAAGCCCCTAATCGCCGCGATCGAAGGATACGCGCTGGCGGGCGGAACGGAGATCCTGCAAGGCACGGACATTCGCATCGCCGGTGAAGGCGCGGTGTTTGGCGTGACCGAAGTGCAGCTCGGCTTGTTCCCCTTGGGCGGTTCGAGCGTGCGGCTTCGTCGGCAGATCCCTTACACCATTGCGGCGGAGATGTTGCTCGCCGGTCGACGGCTCTCGGCGGAAGAGGCGCTCCACTACGGACTGATTGGGCACGTCGTGCCGAAGGGGCAGGCACTCGACAAGGCCATCGAGATCGGTGAGCGCGTGGCAGCCAACGGTCCGGTTGCGGTTCAGGCGGTCAAGCGGTCTCTGATCGAGAATGACGGTGTGCCGGCGAAGGAGGCTCTCGCGCGATCGTTGCAGATCGGCCAGCCGGTCTTCAAGACCAAGGATGCCATCGAGGGACCGACCGCTTTCATGGAAAAGCGGAAGCCGGTGTTCCAAGGATCCTGATGTCGCGAGCCGAACCAGAGCAGCGCAACACGGGCACGCGGGAGGTCATCCTCGAAGCCGCCGAGCGCCTGTTCGCCGAGCGTGGCTTTGCTGCAACCAGCGTGCGCGACATCGTGGGGGAAGCAGACAGCTCGGCACCGAGCCTCTATCACTTCTTCGGCAGCAAGGAGAAGCTCCTGGTCGAGCTGATCGACGAGCGGCACAGAGTGTATTGCGACGAGCTCGAAGCCGACTTGGCGCTGGCGAAGACCCCGTTCGAGGTCAGTCAGCGTTTCGTGAAATTCGTACTGACCAACATGACCAAGCGGCCGACGACCGCCAAGTTCCTGCTGGGAATCATGTTCGGGCCCCGCCAGAACATTCCTGCAAACGTGGTGGATGAAACGCTAGCGCGCTCGCAGGAGATCATTCACGTGCGACTTCGCGAGGTCACCGATGGCGTGCCCGAATCTCGCATCGTGTTCGCACGAATGATGCTCCTTGGAATGGTGACACCCGCCGTCCTGCTGTTCCTCACTGCAGGTGTTCAATCTTTTTCCCCCAAGCTCCCGGGTTGCGTCGCGCACCGAGTCGTCGACATGTTGACCGATGCGCATCCCGTCTGCGCCTGGCCCAGTGTAGGACCCATTTCGTGAGATGATGATGACCGACTCGTTTGTACCCCCTGCCCCCTCCCGCCGCTTCGAGTTGCCGAACGGCATGTCCATTGCTGCCGATGTACACGGCGACGCCAGCCACCAACCGGTGCTGTTCCTTCACGGTGGAGGGCAAACGCGACACGCTTGGGGCAACACCGCCGAGGCTTTGGCGGAACACGGATTTTACACCATCTGCACCGACCACCGCGGGCACGGCGAGAGCAGCTGGGCGGGCGAGGGGGAATACCGCCTCTTCCACTTCGTCGAAGACTTGCAGCACATCCTCGCGCAGCTCGACCAGAAACCGGTCCTGGTCGGCGCTTCCCTCGGAGGCATCGCCTCGCTCCTCGCTGAGACCGCGCAGGAGGCGTCGGTCGCAAGGGGGGTGGTCCTCGTGGACGTGACTCCCCGCCTCGAGACCGATGGCGTCGACCGAATTCTCGGGTTCATGAGGGGCGGCACATCCGGTTTCGCCTCGCTGGACGAAGTCGCAGATTCGATCGCACAGTACCTGCCTCACAGGAAACGCCCGAAGGACCTCTCGGGGTTGGCGAAGAACCTGAGGCGCATGGACGACGGTCGGTACTACTGGCACTGGGACCCCAAGATGCTGAAGACCTGGGAGCCGAGCCCTTACACTGAAGAGGAAGGGCGCGTGATCGAGCAGCGACTACAGGGCGTTCGGAATCTCGATATTCCCGCGCTTCTGATCCGCGGTCGTTTGAGTGATCTGGTATCCGAAGAGACCGCCGCGGAGTTCCTCGAGATGGTGCCGCACGCCGAGTACGTGAACCTCGCGGACGCTCATCACATGGTCGCGGGCGACCGAAACGACGTGTTCACAGACACCGTCAAAGAATTTCTCCTTCGGCGTTTCCCACCCGAGGGCAGGACCCACGAAGATCGAGTACAAAGGACCTCGCAATGACCAACGAACGCCTCTTCGACATGCCCTTGCTGCCCCATCTGATCATCGATGGGCTCAATCGCTACGACGACCGTCCCTTTTTGTTTCTCGGTGACCAGACGATCACCTACGCCGAGGTTCGCGCGGATGCGAGTCGCTTTGCGCAGGCGTTGGAGTCCAAGGGGGTCCAGAAGGGCTCGGGCACCGCAGTGCTTTCGGCAAACCGGCCGGAGGTTCTGTACAACCTCTGCGCCAACATGCTGATCGGCTCATGCAACACTCCGCTCCACCCGCTCGGCTCGGCGGAGGACCAAGCGTATGTGCTCGAAGACGCGAAAATCGAAACCCTGGTCTACGACCCAAGCGTGTTTGCGCCGCGTGCGGCGGAGCTCAAAGAACGGGTTCCCGGGCTGAAGCATCTGCTCGCCTTTGGTCCGACCGAAGTCGGCGAAGATCTGAACGCGCTTGCCGCGACCTTCGACCCGAAACCGCTCGTAGCGCCCGACATTGCTCCCAACGACCTGAACACGATCATCTACACCGGCGGCACCACCGGGCGTCCGAAGGGCGTGCGTCAGCCCTACCGCTCCGCGGCCTACATGACGATGGTACAAATGGCCGAGTGGGAGTGGCCGCAAGAGATTCGATTCTTGATCGCGACGCCACTTTCCCATGCGGCCGCAGCATTCGTGGTCCCGACGTTGCAGAGCGGCGGCGCATTTGTCGCGCTCCAGGGGTTCACTCCGGATCTGTTCTTCGACGCAATCGAACAGCACAAGATCACGGCGACATTTTTGGTGCCGGTCATGATCTATCCGCTGCTCGACCACCCACGGGCAACCACCGCGGATCTGTCGAGCCTCGAAACACTGTTCTACGGTGCGTCTCCGATGAGCCCGGCCCGCCTCGAGGAGGGTGTGAAGAAGTGGGGGCAGATCTTCTTCCAATGCTTCGGTCAGTCCGAGGCCCCGATGGCGCTTACTCACCTGAAAAGAGCCGACCACGATCTATCGAAGCCGGAGCGATTTGCTTCGTGCGGGCGCCCGAGCCCCTGGGTGCACTTGACTCTGCTCGACGACGACAACCAGCCCGTCGCCGAAGGAGAAGCCGGCGAGATCTGCGTACGCGCACCGCTGGTCATGGAGGGATACAACGGACTTCCCGAACAAACTGAGGAGGCTTTTGCGGGCGGCTGGCTTCACACAGGCGACATCGGTCGCTTCGACGACGAGGGCTTCCTTCACATCGTCGACCGCAAAAAGGACATGATCGTCACCGGGGGGTTCAATGTGTTCCCGCGCGAGATCGAGGATGTGATCTCCGCGCATCCAGCCGTGGCACAGGTCGCGGTCGTTGGCGTGCCCGAAGAAAAGTGGGGCGAAGCCGTCAAAGCAGTCGTCATTTTACGGCCTGGGCATGAAGGCACCGAGGAGCTCGCAACAGAGCTCAAGGCCGCCGTCAAGGAGGCCAAAGGAGCGGTGCAGTCACCCAAGTCGGTAGACTTCGTGACCTCGATTCCACTCTCTCCGCTCGGAAAGCCGGACAAGAAGGCATTGCGCAAGCAGTTCTGGGGCGACCAGGCACGCAGCGTGAACTGACCGATGGCCAGTTGATCCTCTAGTGCGCGGGCTCATAGAACTGCGCGTACCACTTGCGAAGATCGCCGATCGGTCCGTCCCCGTCACAAAGCATGGGATCGTCTCGCCAGCGCTTGTGCTCCCAGATCGCAACGTCTTGAAAGTAGCCGTCCTGAAGTGCGTCGATCCACATCTCGCCGAGGGTGCGGCCGAGCTTGGTGTCGTAGTCGATGCCTTGAACTAGGAGCCCCATCCGGAGCTCGAGGTTGTTTTCGTCTAT
>PVMK01126560.1_pt1 | contig 16769 bp, 14 predicted proteins | sample 1853481 | NCBI WGS metagenome assembly PVMK01 (sample SAMN08533507, study PRJNA380276) | Marine sediment metagenome, whole genome shotgun sequencing project.
CGTTGCGCCATGGAGCGGGCCTGCTGCCTCTGTGGGCCCGGCTCGGCGCGGGATGCGTACTCGTCGAAATACGCGATAGCCTGCGCCAGATGCCCGGCCTGCGCGTGGGCGAGACCGAGGTTGAAGAGTACACCGATGAGTTCGGGGTTGATCTCGTGGGCCCGTTCCCAAGCCGCGAGCGCCCCCTCGGCGTTGCCCTGACGCGCGTGGACCGCACCAAGATTGTTCCAACCCTCGAACGAGCCCGGACTCCCGGCCACGGCCTCCTCGAGGAAAACCTCGGCGTCGGTCAGACGCCCTTCGGCCAAGGCGATGATGCCCAGATTGAGCTTGATCGTCGGATTGGTCGGGTCGACGACCAATGCGCGCTCGAACCAGCCCTGCGAATCGCTTAACAGCTGGCGCGTCAGCGCGAGCTTGCCGAACGCCAGCAGGATGGCCAGATCATCGGTTTCCTCGAAGCCTCTGAGAACCTCCTCGGCCTTGTCGAACTCCCCGATCCAGACATAGGTGATGGCGAGCTTCGCATGTACCGACTCGTCCCTTATGCCGTCGTCCAAGGTTCGCGACAGCAGGCCGATGGCTTGACCGGGATTGCCCCGGGCGTTGAAGACATCGGCCAGCACAAGCCGTGCTCCCGGCCGCCGATCGCCACCGGACAGCGCCTCGCGAGCTTCGGTTTCGGCGCCCTCGAGATCGCCCTGCGCAAAAGCGATCTCGGCCAGGAGCACATGCGCCACCGCCGGATCGTACGGGATGGCCATATTGGCGTAGACGAACGCCTCCTGCAAACGACCCACATGATGGAGCAGCATCGCCGCTTTCAAGGACAGTCTTCCCGAGCGTGGAATCTGCTCGATGGCTTGCTGGTAGGTCACGACTGCCTGGTCGGGCTGACCCAATCCTATCTGCGCGAGCGCAAGGTACTCCCAGGCGCTCTCGATCCGCGGGTTCTCGTCGACGATTTGTCGAAAGGCCGTCACGGCGGACACAAGGTCGTCATCGGCGAAGAGTTGGTAGGCGCGCCGGATCTGTGCCAACGAATGAACGCGGGTCTTGGGGTCCGGCAGGACGTCGTGGTCGGTTGTCGCTGCCCGACCCACGTAGCCCAACGCCTCCAGTTGACGCCGAGTCTCGGGGTCGGTGTCCGCGGGCGACACCAGCGGCCGTTCGAGAGCACTCAACGCCGCCGGAGATCAGTCTCCAGTGCGGGCTCCTGGCCAATCAGATTGGTCGTTTCGTCGGGATCCTGCAGGAGGTCGTAGAGCTCCGGCTGGGGCGCGTCGATGAAGTGGTGGCGGCCGGCGATCGAGAGCCGCGAGATCGCTCCAGCCGAAGTGGAGTCGTGGAAAGAAGGTCTCGGCGTAGATGGGATTGTCGCGGGGTTCCGGGCGCGGTTGGGCCAGCAGAGGCGTTCCTCGGAGATCCTCCCGAATCGGCAGACCGAGGGCTGAGACCAGGGTCGGATACACGTCGATGAGCTGCACCGGATAGTCGGCGGTTTGACCCGCCCGTTGCCCTCGCGGCAGCTTGATGATCAGCGGCACCTGCAGGGTCGAACGATAGAGGAAGAGACCGTGCGCGTCCTCGCCGTGGTCGCCGAGACCCTCCCCATGGTCCGAAAGAAACACGATCATCGCTTTCTCGTAGACGCCGAGGCTGCGCAGCTCATCGAGGAGGTTGCCGACGACCTCGTCGGCCGCCGCCACCTCACCGTCGTACGGGGACGGGTAGCGAGACGCGTGCTCGGGCGGCGGCTCGTACGGCGAGTGGGGCTCGAAGATGTGGAAAAACAGAAAGAATGGCCGATCGGTGACCGAACGAAGCCAGGGTCGCACGACGTTCAAGGTCTCCGCACCCGGGCGCTGTAAGGACTGGATGCCGACATCTGTTGTCTTGAACTCGATGTCGTCCTGGAAGAAATCGAAACCGGTGGCGATCCCCGTCGATCGCTGAAGCACCAACGCGGACACCCCCGCTCCCGTGGCGTAGCCCGCCTCCTTGAGAGTTTGTTGGAGAAGGGGGGTCGTGGCGGGGTCAACCCTGTAACCGAGGTTGTCCCGCACCCCGTGGGTCGGCGGCAGGAGACCGGTCAGCAACGAGGTATGGGCGGGCAAGGTCAGGGGGATGTGGGTGTAGGCGCGTTCGAAGAGGATCCCGTCCCGACGCAGCCTGTCGATAGCCGGTGTCTTGACGCCGCCGTAGCCGTACGCGGGCAGCCGGTCCGAGCGCAGCGTGTCAACGGATATCAGGACGATCGGGGTGCCGTCGGGCACCCGCAGCTCCGCACCTCCGGCCCGCGAGCAGCCGATGCTCGACAGTACAATCGCGGTCAGTGCCGCGATGGTTCGGATCGCTGTCAGTTGCAGAGCGGAGCCCCCAGTTTTGGCGAATGATCCAATCGAAATGCACCGGGATGATACCAAACGCAGCGACTCACAGAATTGAAGAAGGCCCCGGTGCCGGGCACCGGGGCCGAAATGTACACAGCGGAGACCGCTCAGAAGCGGAGACCGAAGGAGAGACGGAAGGTGCGCGGCAGCTGGTAATCGGTCGCGCCCTGCGCCTCGCCAAAGCTGGAACCGTATTCCCAGTTGACGCCCTCGACGGGCGTCTCGGTGAAGGGATCGAACGCTTCCATCCCCTGACGCGGACCGTTGACGCTCGCGTTGACGATCATAACGGCACTTTCGTTGAAGATGTTGATGACCTCGGGCTGGATGAAGACCTCGAGCTGGCCACCACCGATGTTGATGAAGAACGAGTAGTTGATGGCGAGGTCGGTGCGGCTCACGTTGTCCGTACGGAAGGCACCACGGCCGGAGAAGAAGTAGGTCATGTACGGCGGGTCGTTGACATAACCGAGGGCCCCGGAGTCGGGCGCATACGGAGTGGTGTCGATGGACTGGGTGGCTTGGTACGGTGTGCCGGAGAGGAAGCTCTGCAGCAGGCTGATGTTGAGGTTGTGGCGGTTTGATGAGATGGCGTCCCACGACACCCACCCGTTGAACTTGTGGGTCTGGTCGGTAGAGAGGAGGCCCATCGGTCGGTTCCACGACGGATCCTGGTACTCCTCGTAATCGAGAATTCCATTCGCCACCGGACCAGACCCCGCATTCTCGCTGTTGTTATTGCCCTTGGTCTCGGACCAGGTGTAGTTGACGCCGAGATTCCAGCGCGAGCCGACGCGGTAGTCGAAGCGAGCCATGAGGGCGTTGTACTTTCGCTCGAGCCCCTCGTTGTAGTTGATGAATTCTGCCACGTCAACGGTGATACCGGTCAGATCGTCGGTGGCCGAACGGTTGGGCACGGTGGTTGACACATAAAAGTCGCCGTAGTCACGGTAGACCCAGTCCGCGCGCACCACGCCGCGGGTGCCGAGACGGAAGGACGCACCGAGAGTCGCCTCATCGCCGTAAGGTGAGGCCAGGCCTCGAGCTACCCGCGGAGACAGGCCCGGCACACCGCCCCAAGCAAACAAATCCTGATTGGTATGACCGCCGTAGTCGTTGATGAACCAGTCGACCAGCCCTTCAATGGCATCGCCGTTGGTCGGGTACTCGTCGGTGCCGGCGATGATGTCCGGCCCAACGTAGTAATAGGCGAGATGGTACGGGTCTCCCGCCTGGGAGCCGGAGTCGGCGACGCCGTTGGCCATCCCAACCACGTAACGCGACAGACCGCCGTTGACGATAATGCTGCCGTCGCCCTTGACATCCCAGCTCGCCGACAGCCGCGGGCTGATGCGCGAGTCGTCGGTGATCTTGGCGCCGCCCTGGTCGGTGCCGTCGTTGGCGTCGTAGCGCAGACCGAGGTTGACGGTGAACCGATCGGATATCCGCCACGTGTCGTTGACGAACAACGAGTTGGTCTTGAACTCGTTGCCTTGCGATGGCGTCTTCACGTTACTCCAGATGATGTAATCGTACTCGACAATGTGCAGAAGGGGAGAACCTGGTGTGGAGTAGTCCTGCGGCGTCCAGGTGTAGATGTTATAGCCGGATGACGTCTGCCAGTTGTCCGCCTGGCGGATGTCGTTGAAGGAGTCGACCCCGAAGACCAGATCGTGCGTGCCGCCGCCGGAGAAGAACCACGATGCCTTGGCCCAGACGTTCTCGTTCGCGCGGGTCTCGGGGACGCAAATGCCGCAGAACCATGGCGCGTTGATGAGGGCGTAGTCGAGGTAGTCGTAGACCGGCGTGCCGCCGCCGACGCTCGGATCCATACCACCCCCGCCGACGAACTGGAACTCGCGCTCGGAGTACATGGCCTCGACGAAGAAGTTGTCGGTCAGGACGCCGGTGTAGCTCACGTTCCAGGCCGTGTTCGGCAATTGGCGCCCCGGGGAGAGCGCGCCCCAATCGGCCGGCGGTCCCCAAGGGTAATAGTCGTTGGTTTCCTCGAAATCGCTATCGATGTAGCCGAGGGCCACGCGGTGGTTGGGGGTGATGGAGCCGGTCAGCTTGGCCTCGATACGGAGCTCGGATTGGGTTCTCGGGAACGTCTCGCCGTCCCCAGACGGGATGAAGATCTGGCCGGAAAAGGTCCTGTCCTGATCGCGGCCGGCGCCGAAGAACCACAGCCTGTCGCGCATGATGTAGCCGCCGAAGGTGGCCTCGTAGATGTAGTTGTTCTTGTCCTCCTGGCCGGTGGTGAGCGCGGTCTCGCCATTCCAGCTTTCATTGCTCATGTTGACGCGGAAGGAGCCCGAGAACTCGTTCCCGCCCGACTTGCTCACCGCGTTGACGACGCCACCCGCGAAGCGGCCGTACTCGGCCGACATATTGCTGGTCATCGTGGTGGTCTCGAGAAGCGCATCCTCGATGAACAGGTCGTACGCAGCTCCCGCGCAGGTTCTCGTTGAGCACCATGCCGTTCAAGGTGTAGAGGCTCTCCCAGGATGCCGCTCCCGAGATCGAGATGTTGCCGTAGGGTCCGGTACCGGCGGTCCCGGCATTCAGCAGCACCGCTGAATCGAGGGTGCGAAGGACCGGCAGCTTTTCCAACAGGGATTGCTCGATCGTCGCGGAGCCCTGGGCGCCGGTGCTCACGGTCTCGAACGAGCTGGTGACGACGATCTCCCCCTCGACCGCCTCGGGGTACATGATCGCATCGAGGGTCCTTGTCTGCGCGGTCGACATCTTGACGTCGTACTCGAGGGTCGTGAAATCTGCGAGCTCGAAGCGAACCCTGTATTCACCCGGCGGGAGACTCTTGAAGATGTAGTCGCCCTGGGCGTTGGTGGTCGTGACCTTTTGCCCCTGCAGCGCCGGCGAGGTGACAGTCACGGTCACTCCCGGCATGCCACTATCCTGATAGACTACGCGGCCGGTCAGGTTGCCGCCGCTGGATTGCGCCGTGGCCGTCCCTGCCAGAGCGAGAGAAAGGACAACCACACAGATTATGAGACCAGGAATTTTGAATCGCATCATTACCTCCTTTTACATTTCGCAATCACGTGTTTTCTTCCTTCAGAGTTTCTCTTTTCTCAGAATGAAACCTCTTCGATGGCCTTCCTTCCGTCTCCCCTGGTTACCTCCTTTTCAAAACACCTGTATATCTTGCGAAGCTACAATATCACTAATATTCTTTTTGCAATATCGATGCCAGTTCAATCCGCACTTCTCACCGGGAGTCTACTGCGGACGGCGAATCGCTGCGTCCTGCCGTGCTTGTCGCAAATCGTGGTCCTCAACGTGGTACAACTACGCCTGCGGCGCCCGGTTCACGTCAAATCCGCCGGATACTCGCGCTTCGCCGCCCTCGCTACGAGACCCGGTGAGAAGTTCGGATTATATGCAGCCCGTTACCGACCGGGGACACCCTGCGCACCCATACCATCCGTTTTTTCGGACGGGTGTCCGACCATTCGGATGCTGCCTCAGTTCGTCGACCGTGGCACAGACCGTGTGAGGGTTTGAAACCGTGCCAGGCACCGCTTTGCATACTTAGGCGGACTCTCGAAACGGCAGGCCCACAAAGCGGTGCTCGTGCCGGCCCCGAGTGCACGGGGTCCGGTGTTCAGAATTGTTTAGTCGTTTGGGCTGGCGGCTGAGCAGTCTCCGTGGCAGGGATGAAGAGGTCATCGGAAGCCCACGCCGCGTACCTCAGGGCTTGAGCGACGTCCTCCTCCTTGAGGTCGGGGTACTCGGCGACGATTTCTGGCGCGGTCATGCCATTGGCAACGAGGTTAACAATCAACGATACCGAAATCCGCATGCCTCGGATACATGCCTTACCACCCAAGATATTGGGGTCAAACGTGATCCGGTCGAATCCGAGCATCGGGGCCTCCACCAACAGTGTACGCGGTGCGATAGGACACGGTTTTGTGAGCCGTCCATTTTGTGTTGTGGCAAAGGGGTTCGCAGACTCCGAGAATGAGGTTCAGGGGGGCCGGGTTTCCCCGTTCCCGAATCTCCGCTACCACAGCCGGCGTGTTGCTCGAGAGCCCGAGGGGGAGTATGTCACTGGATACGACTTGGCCGCTCAACCGCTGAACCGACCGTTCAACCGCCCCAAGCTACCGCGTCAGGATCCGGTTGCGAGGGCTTGGTGGAGAGGTTGGTTCTCAGAGGTCAGGAGTTGAGCGCAGGCGTCTTTGAGGCGATATTCGAGATGTCGAAACGGTCGAGGTCGAAGCGGTCCGGTGAGTGGTCGAACGGAAGCGAAGCGCGCGGGGAGCTGGTCGATGGAGCCGATCACGACACGGACGTAGCTTGGCTGTTGAAGGTTGTGGACGAGGGCCGCCTCGGCGGGGAGGTCTTCGAGATCACGGCCGAGGTTCTTGCGGCCCGTTCGACGGCGCATCGCCTGGTTTTGTCGGCTGAAGAAATGCTCGGCGGGGTTGTTGGTTCTGTTGACAACGAACAGTACTTTTCCGGTGGCGTCACGGATAACGGGATGCCCGAAAAGCTGGCCTTTGACACGATCGAGGATCTTGAGAACTGATTTGAGGGCATCTTCGGAGTCACCGGTGGCTTTGAGGATGCGGCGACACAGCACGGCGCGATACTTCGCGAGGTCATCTTCGACCTCGCGAATCTGCTCGTCCTGCAGCTGCGGGAGAGCGGGCTGCGTATCCGTGGTCGGATCGACCAGACGGAAGACTCTTCGGACGTCATCGAAGACCTGCTGTCGTTGTCGAATCTGGGCGCGAAGAACAGTAAGGTCGGTGTCATTGTCGACATCCGAGACGAGCTGCTGGAGGGTCTCGAGCTCCTCCGCGACGGCTTTACTTCGCCGCAGATCGACGAAGGTTCCGAGCTGATCCTGGAGAACTGTCAGCCGATCGAACTGCTCCAGCGCTACCAGGCCAAAGGGGAAGGGCAACGACCGTGAGGCCGGGCCCCGGAGAACCCACAGCACAGCAGCCGCAAGCCCCATGTGGCTGCCCGAGGCACCGTGAGACAGGGTGCGAAGGAGGTCCTTCAGAGTCGAACCAGCATCCAGGCGCGCCCACCTCGCCTTCAGCCGTCGGTATGGCCGATCCAGCAGTCGGCCGCCGAGGTTCTTGAGGACATGGTAGTGACACAGCAGATCGGGGACACCGGCGTCAGCCAGAGGCGCCACCGCGGCCTTGCATGCCTTGGACTGGTCGCGCACCACCGCGATGGGCAGGCCAAACCACTCGACCGTCTGCTCGACGACTGGCCGAATCTCTTCGGTTCGTTCGCCGTCGATCCTGCCGGCATGCAGCACCCAGTTTCGCCACCCGTCATAGCAAATGAACTGGCCGCCCCGCCCCTGATGTGTCGTCGCGTCGATGTGCAACGGGTAGCCCTGTGACATCTCGCGCCTGAGTGCAGGCACAGCCTCCTGATGCAGGGCCCCGAGATGTGCGAGGAAGCGGTCGGCCAGAACCGAAATCGTGCCGGTCGATAGCCGGATGCCGTAACAGCTCTCAAGCCGGTCCCTGATTTCGACGCGTTGTAGTCGGTCCACCCAGCGGCCAAGGCCGACCCGCACCATCACGTCGTAGCCGTAGCGTTGACCCCGTGGAACGATCTGGGCCAGGCGGTTACTTCTCACCACGATCCGGCACGCGCCACAGCTGCGCTGAATCTCTCGAGCCCCGATGTCACCGTGTACCAGGGTGACGAGCCTTCGCCTCGACGTCTTGGAGACCCGAAGCGAAGACTCGCACCGCGGACACCGGGTCGTCTCCGATGGGAAGTCCACGACAGCCGAAGGACACGCATCCACGGTCCGGCGTCGTCCCCAGCCGGCAAGCTCCGCCAGACCGCGGTACAACGCGATCAGCTCAATAGCCCCTTTTTTTGCGCCAGGTCGTAGCGCCCGAAGACCTCCTGTACGTCCTCCAGATGTATCGGTGGTGAGTGCCCCTTCAGGCGTCGCACCACCTCGCCCGCCGTGCTCTTCGGATGTCGAATCAGAACCAGAAGAACCGCGACGACCACCTCCAGCGGCGCCTCTGAACGCCTCTGCTTCAGCTTCGTCATATGCTGCCGGCGCTCAAGCTGCTCGCGAGCCGATCCTACCGACACGTACACGAACGCCGGGCCCACCCGTGCCCGATCAACCTCGCCCCGCTCACGCAGCGTGGTCAGGATCGTCTGGATCGGCACCCCAAGAAGCTCCCGCAGCTCCCGCTGCGTCCACCCCGCCTTGCTCTCACGAATCAGGCGCTCGACTGTCGCCGTCAGGCTGCCATCCCGCGAGACTCGAACGTCCTCATGAGACCACAGCCCCCACCGGTCGAATTTCCGCTCTTCGAAAAGGGTGTAGTAGCGGCCGTTGTGGTTGTAGCTCGACCGGTACGGGATCCCCCGTAGCGCACGCCGAGCAGTCGCTTCCGACACACCCCCAAGAACCTCGCGAATCTCGTCGAACGTTAACACCGGGTGCGCCCCGAAACGCCGTCAACAAACGAAGCTCGTGTCTCACCTTCATGCCAACGAGTATACCTTAGAGTATATAGAAACAACATACTCTATCAATATGGCGCTCGCCACCACCCCCCAAAACCCCTTCTCACATGCACCACAGCCGCTTTTCCCATGAAAAGCTGACAGAGTATGCACACACGGGCGCTTCCAAAAGACTCCAATAGCACGACTTAAACCGGCTCAACCGAATCGTGACGCGGTAGCCCCAAGCCCCGTTTGACCGTTGAAACGACCGGAAGTCGTAAACTGAATTCATGATCATCCTCGAAGACCGTATCCTGTTGCACCTGCAGGACGGGAAGCGCATTCCCGGATAGATGCCACGTTCACAATTACACAGTTGTCGGCTTGTGACGGTAGCAACCATCGGCACCCATGACCGAAGCGTGGACTTCGAACAATCAACAGAATTCAATAAATGTGAACGTGGCACCTGGCACCCAGGTGCGGCGATCAGTGGACTCGGCGGTAGATCGGGAGCTTCGCGCACCAGGGCTCGCACGCGACCGCGAGAGGCGGGAGGATCTCGTGCGATCCGATGACCAGCGCACCGCCGATCCGGAGCTTTGCCGCCACCCTGTTCATCACCTCGCGCTGCAGCGCCTCGTCGAAGTATGTCAGGACCAGATTTCGGCACAAGACCAGGTCGAAGGGGCCCTGAGGCGTCTCGACCCTGACGTCCTGGCACAACCACGACACGCTTTCGCGGAATCTGTCGCCGACCAGAAACAGCCCGCCGGCGTCCTCGAACCCCGTCCGCTGCAGATCCTCCGGTAGCTCGCGGAGGCTGCCGGCGGTGTAAGTCCCGCGACGAGCCCGACCGAGCATCTGCGGATCGGCGTCAGCGGCAACGATTTCAAGGTCGATCTCGGGAATCCGTGCTGCGACCCGAGCCTCCCAGAGAATGGCGACGGTGTACGCCTCCTCGCCGGAGGCGCAGCCACAGCTCCAAGCCTTCAACACGTGGTCCTCACGGCCCAGTGCCACCGACGCGAGGGCGGGAAGAACCTCGGTTTCCAGAGCCTCGAAGGTACCACGGTCGCGGTAGAACCGGGAGATGGTGATCCGGCACATGGTGTCGAGGCGCGCCCATTCGTCGGCGTGCGACCGCAGATACTGCCGGTAGGTGTCGAGATCCTCGAGATCGAGTTCGCGCAACCTCCTCCCGATCCGCTTGCACACCTGCGACCGCACCTTGCGGAAACCTGGCCACCGCATGCGCAGCCTGGGCAGACACCACTGCAGGAAATCCACGCACTCGGACTGTTTCACCGTTGAGCCTCGATGACCTCGATACTACCTGTGAAAACAGCCGCAACGTGCAGGAACCCACAAATCACGGCAACAGCTCGTGGTCGACGAATAGCTCCAGCCGCCCTCGAAGCGGGTGACGAGCAGGCACCCGGCGTCCTTCCTCCTCTTTTCTCATCGCGTCCCCGTTGCGCACCAGCACAACCTGCGGCGGTGTACTCTCGTCCCATGCTGCACCTCCGAATCTTGGGTAGCAAAGAGATTGTATCGCCGGCCGCAGCAGAAAGCTGGTGAGATATACGGGCTAAAGGTCATGCGTCAAAGCGAAAAGGGGAGTTGCCCGGGGACTAGGTCTGCAAAGAGGTGCCTGGCACCTTTTTTCACGAAAAACGTCTAGACATCAGAACATTCTGACGCTATGATGTCGATATGAGTGATCCGAAACGTACGACGGTCTATTTTGAGCCTGATATCCACAGGGCACTGCGGCTGAAATCGGTCGTGTCTGAACGATCCATGTCCGAAATGGTCAACGACGCCGTCCGGGCCTTGTTGGCCGAGGACGCTGAAGATCTCGCTGCCTTCGATGACAGGGCCGACGAATCGACGATTGATTTCGAGGACTTCGTCAAGAAGATGAAACGCAGTGGCAGGCTATAACCTGCTCATCAAACGCTCGGCGGCGAAAGAGATCGAATCGATCGGTCAAAAGAAAACGCGTAAGCGGATAGTACAGAGGATTCAAGAACTCGCTGAAAATCCGCGACCTCGTGGATGCGAAAAGCTCTCGGGGAAGCATCCGCGCTATAGGATCCGCCAAGGGCCTTTCAGGATTCTCTACGAAATCAGGGATGATGAACTCATTGTGTACGTCGTCAAGGTGGCGGATCGTCGCGATGTGTACAAACGCCTCACCTAGGTGCCACGCTCAGAATCCGCAGTGTGACTGTAGGAACCTTGGGCACCGACGAGCGAAACGTGGACTTCGAGCGATAAATCCAATTCAACATTCTGAACGTGGTACCCAAGCATGCTCATATTCGTGACTCTGCTGATGAACCGGGTTAGAGTGGCCGAACCAATGGTCGTGATGGATTTCTTCTTCTTCATTCGTCAATTCTGGAGGGTTCAATGGGTGGGTTTTTCGGGGTAGTCTCGTCCCAGGATTGTGTCGCTGACCTCTTTTATGGAACCGACTATCACTCACACCTGGGCACCCAGCGCGGTGGCCTGGTCGTGAGCGACGGCGGCGGCTTCACCCGCTCGATTCACGACATCACCAACGCCCAGTTCCGCAGCAAATTCGAGGATGATCTGCCGACGATGCACGGCACGATGGGCCTCGGCATCATCAGCGACTACGAGGACCAGCCCCTCGTCGTCTCTTCCCATCTCGGCACCTACGCCATCGTCACCGTGGGCAAGGTGCACAACCTCGAGCAGCTCACCACCCGGTTGCTTGGGCGAAACGGAACCCATTTCACCCAGATCCGCGACGGCGAGATCAACCCCACCGAGTTGGTGACAAACTTGATCGATGGCGAATCGACATTTCAAGACGGTATCTCTCACGTCCAGAGCGTGATCGATGGTTCTTGTTCGCTGCTGATTCTCGACGACAAGGGCATCCTGGCTGCTCGGGATCGTCTCGGCCGAACTCCGGTTGCCATCGGCAGGAAGGAGGGTGCCCACGCTGTCACCATGGAAACCTCCGCCCTCCCGAATCTCGGCTACGGGTTGGAGTACCTGCTCGGACCAGGAGAGGTGGTCCGGATTACGGCCGACGGGATCGAAACTCTCACCTCGCCGGGAGACCAGAGCCAGGTCTGCTCCTTCCTCTGGATCTACTATGGCTACCCGGCCTCGTGCTACGAGGGCATCAATGTCGAGGCGTGTCGCAACCGCTGTGGCGCCGCCCTCGCGCGAGCGGACGACGTGGAGGTCGACTTTGTTGCCGGCATCCCGGATTCAGGCATCGGCCACGCAATCGGTTACGCCGCCGAGGCGAACCTCCCTTATCGTCGTCCATTCGTCAAATACACTCCGACGTGGCCGCGGAGCTTCATGCCGCAGGAACAGCGCGTACGCGATCTCGTTGCCAAAATGAAGCTGATCCCGGTAGAGGAGCTGATCGAGGGCAACCGGTTGCTGTTCTGCGAGGACTCTATCGTGCGCGGAACCCAGCTCACCGATATCATCAAGCGGCTCTTCGATCGCGGTGCTCTCGAGGTTCACATGCGGCCGGCGTGCCCGCCGCTGTTGCACTCGTGTAAGTTCCTCAACTTCTCGCAATCCAAGTCGGAGCTCGATCTCGCCGGGCGCAGGGCGATCGTCGACATCGACGAGAGCGGTGACACACGACTCGACGAGTACGCCGACCCGGATTCCGACCGCCACACAGCCATGGTGGATCGTATCGGCGAGCGGCTCGAGCTCACTAGCCTGCGGTACCAGCGGCTCGACGATATGATCGAGGCCATTGGTCTCCCACGGGAAAGACTGTGCACGTACTGTTGGAACGGTGAAGAGTTGTACGGTGGGCGGATCACAACCGCCTGAGTTCTTTTGTTCTGACACTTTGTGTCGCGCTACTCGTCTTCACCTGAATCTGCCAAAACTGTTGGTTCTGACACCCAACCCAAGTGGCCGATACCGATATCGGTAGAAGGTGTCCGAGGGAGCTCCCACCGCACCCGCCCCGCTCGGGCTCCCTTGCACGCGGTCCGGCGCAGTGGGTGCAAGGAGTCCGGCCGCCCGAAAATGTTGCGTCAGCGGAATGTCCGCAACTCTGAGAATGTTTCTCATCATTGATGAGGTGAACCCAAAACTCGGAGGTGAAGAATGGGATGTTACAACTCGACAATCGTGCCGGCACCCGCTGAAGAAGTCTGGCGGGCCTTCCGAAACTTCCATGACATGTCGTGGGCGGCTGGAGTGGTCAACAGTGTTGAGGCGGTCGGCAGTATCTCAGGAGATTCGGTCGGCGCGAAACGGGTCCTCAACGGCGCGTTTCACGAGACCCTGATTGCCTTAAATGATGAGAGTCACACCCTCGAGTACAGCATCGACGACGGACCGGAGGCGGTGTCCAAGGACAACGTCCAGGGGTACGTCGGCAAGGTACGAGTCCTTCCCGTCACTGACGACGGCTCTACGTTCGTCGAGTGGAGCTCGAGTTGGACGAGCGATGGCGGGGGTGTCACCGAGTTCTGCGATCCGATCTACCGTGCGTTTCTCGAAGATTTGAAGCAGCACTTTTCGTGAGCCGGCGGCCCATGACCTGTGGTTGTGCGGGGATCTATTAGCTGAGAGCGCGGAAACGATGCTAAAAAAAGTACGTACGTATCCGGTTGATTCAGGTTGGCCGAACAACCGGGCGGTTTTTTTTACCAAGTGGTGGCGGGCCCTAAAGGACCCGCCTACAAAGGCTACCAGGACACGTGTAGGCGGGTCCTTTAGGGCCCGCCACCAGGATGTTTCGGAACCAGGAGAGGCGAGGCCTGAGCCAACCGGAGACGCACGAAAAAGTATTGGATCAGTGAACACCCATCATTGCGAGGAAGATAATGGCAACCGTCGCCACGATGGGAAAGACCACCGTGACAACTCCGAGGTCTTTGTATCCCTCTTTGTGGGTGACGCCCATGACCATCAGCGCCGTGATGACTGCCCCGGAATGGGGGAGCGAGTCCAGTCCGCCCGACGCCACCGCACAGATTCTGTGGAGGACATCCGGGGCCAGGCCCATCTCCATATATTGCGGGCCCATTGTTTTCATGAAGATCGTCAAACCACCGCTGGCGGAACCAGTGATGCCTGCCATGATGTTGACCGCGAAGGCGGCAGACACAAGTGGTGGGAATGGCAACGAAAAGGCAAAGTCGACGAAGCTCTTGAAGGCGACGACGCCCTTTACGACAAACCCGAAACCGACGATTGCCGCGGTATTCAGCAAAGGCATCACACTCTGAGAGACGCCGTTGTTGAGGGTTTTCAAGGGGTTCTCTATTCGTTTCCAGAATAGGATGTACGTCAGCAACGTCCCTGTCGCGAGGGCGATCGTCACTGCATAGATTGGATTCAGGTTTTTCAATATCACGATGAGTCCGATGACGCTGACCAGAGGAAGCAAGGCGAGCTTCCAATCGGGAAGCAGCTTCGGATCGACGAGGGACATCTTCCCCATATCGTCATTGGGACCCGGGACGAAATGTTCCTCGTTCTTCTCGGCTACCTTTGACTGCCACGAGAGATACCAAAACCCCAGGGAGAACATGATGATGCTCGCCACGATGCCGAGAACAGGTGCTGCCGTCGCCGGGGTGCCAAGGACCTGGGCGGGTATGAGATTCTGAATCGCCGGCGTGCCGGGCAGGGCGGTCATCGAAAAGGTCCCCGCACCGAGAGCGATCGCACCGACAATAAGTCGCTTCGGCAAATCCGCCTCTTTGAACAGGACGGCCGCGATCGGATAGATCGTGAAAATGACCACGAACACACTCACGCCGCCATAGGTGAGGGTTGCGGTTGCCAGAATGATCACGAGAAGGGCCCTCTTCGCTCCGAATACACTCAACAACTTGTAGGAGATGGAGTTGGCGGATCCGCTATCACCCATGGCCTTGCCGAAGAGCGATCCGAAGAAAAAGATGAGGAAAAACGCACCGATGAAATACGTGAAACCATCAGCATACGAACCGGAAATGCTCGGCCAGATCTCAGCCTTGTTTGTGAGGATCACGACCAGCGAACACAGAAGAGACGCGGGGATGATGCTCCATCCTCTGAAAGCGAGATAGATGACCAGGGCAATCGATGCGAGGACTCCAATCACTCCGAACATGACAGACCTCCTTCTTCTTGGTTGGGTGCCGGGAGAATCATTATAACTTTCTCGAGCGCCGCGCTAGGTGTGGGGAGGACGGCGAGGGTGGGGGAGGCCCCAGACCGGCAAAGTCAAGGAAGATCCTTATGGACCGGTTTCTCCTGGCACCGATCCCGATCACAGTCACGGGCTCGCCTTTCTCCAGGGCACCTCCGGCCACCAAAGTTCCACGGCGGGCGGACTCACCGGCTCGAACATCTGGCCGACCCTGGGGATGACGATACGAGTGCCGGTACGTTCGGCCGCCACGATCAGGCGCTCGGCCGGTTCGGTCCATCCGTGGTATGAGAGGTTGAAGGTGGCCCAATGAATGGGCATCATCAGCTGCCCGCGGACCATCTCGTTCACTGCGATGGCCTCGTCGGGGCCGATGTGGACATCCGGCCATGTACGGCCGTATGCACCGACCTTGATGAAGGTCACATCGAACGGCCCGAAATTCTCACCCACCTTCTCGAAGAGGTCCATCAGACCGGTATCTCCACTGAAGAATACCCTGTGGTCTGGCCCGATTACGGCCCAGGACGCCCAGAGGGTCCTGTTGGGGAACACGGATCGTCCCGAGAAGTGACGCGCCGGACATGCCGTGAGCTTGATTTCGCAGACCTCGACTTCCTCCCACCAGTCCAACTCCACGATCTTCTCGGCAGAGATCTCCCACTCCTCCAGATGGGCGCCGATTCCGAGGGGCACATAGAACGCAGCTGTCTTCGGCGCAAGTTGTTTCACCGCTTGTTGGTCCAGGTGATCGTAGTGGTCATGGGAGATCACCACCGCGTCCAGGCCGGGGAGCTCATCAATGGAAATGGGTGCTGGGTGAAAGCGCTTGGGTCCCGTGAAGGAGAACATGGATGCCCGCTCGGCGAACACGGGATCGAACAGGATCACCTTCCCGTCGATCTCAACCAGCACGCTCGAGTGACCAAGCCATGTCACCCGCAACCCGGAGGCTGGCTTTTCGGCGAACGATTCTCTGGTCAGCTGCACGATTGGAGGCGGCTCGTCCGGCTCGGTCTTGTGGCCACTCCTGTAGTCTTTGAATGTCTCCCACATGTTGGCCGGACCCCAGTCGTTGTCGGTGGGAACAGGGTTCTGGGCCGTGCCGGCTCTGAAATTAGGGGAGGCTCGCATCCGCTCGAGCCGTTCTCCGCTCGCCGACCCGCCGAGCTGCTTCCCAGCCGCAAGAAACAGGCCGCCGGCGGCACACAGCAGTGCGCCAACCACGATCATCAAAATAATCAACACACGTCTCTTCCATCTCCTCCTTGGCTTTCCCTTGCGCAAGCCAACCTCCAGCTCCTCGTGCCCCAATCTCTTCGGTCTCGGCCTTCTCGTCAAGAGCGAGGAAGCTCTTTCTGTGACCGGTTCTGACTTGACAGCGATATCCGGAATTCCCTTCTGAATGTGACGTAGATCGCCAAAATCATGGATGGCCCGGTTTTTTGGTCTCACGTATAATAGAATAGTGGTGTACAGCAGGGTTTCTGGTGTGTGCAATTGGGAGGCTGATCTGGCAGTTGTTTGTTTGAGGTCTCTTTTTTATACCAACGGTTCTTTGGGAAAAGGAAAAATTGGTGAGTAAAGGCTTCTCAGTAGTCGAGGTCATCATCACAATTGCAGTGATTGGGATGATTTCGGTGATCTTCATCAGCAAGATCTTCGGTGTTCGAGATGCCGCCACCACGGTCCAGTGTCTTGGGGATCTGGAGGCATTCGCTGCGGAG
>PVMK01131290.1_pt1 | contig 16764 bp, 13 predicted proteins | sample 1853481 | NCBI WGS metagenome assembly PVMK01 (sample SAMN08533507, study PRJNA380276) | Marine sediment metagenome, whole genome shotgun sequencing project.
CGACCACCTGCTTCAACGAACAGATAACTTTCTCTTTTTCCTTGCTGGTGAAGTCTTCCGAATAAAGCTTTTCCCAGTCCCCTGTGTATTGGTAGAATTTCGTTCCGCACGTCGGAAGAAGAGATAGATCCTTCAGGTGTTCGTCGTGTGAAAGATTGGAAAGCAGCTGTTTCTTAAACTGCGGCCAATCGCCACCGGAAATAACAGCTACCTTCACAACACCGATAAGAGAACTGAGCAGTCTCCCCATCTCTGCATCGAGAGGCGATTTACTTTCGGCAAGCGTGCCATCCAAATCGAAAACTATGAGCTTTTTCATTGTATCTCCTTAAAAGAATTTGAACAAATCAGAACAAAAACCAAGAGAGGATTTCACCTCACATATACCTCTTCTGTTTTTATTATGCAAGCCTCAGACACGAGAGAAGAAGTTTTATGCATTTTTTGATAAATAAAGGAATAATTTAGAAAATTTTAGGAGTGTATGTCTTCAAAAGGTTTTGGACAGGCATTTTCATCCGGCAATAAAACGTGCGAAGCTTAGAAGGATTCGTTTCCACGATATAAGACACACATATGCAGCACTTCTTATCGATCAGAGAGAACATCCAAAGTACATTCAGACTCAAATGGGCCACTCCTCAATCAATGTTACAATGGATACATATGGACACTTGATGAATCTGGTTAACAGAGAAGCTTCAAACCTTCTTGAAATAGCAGTTTTTGGAGAAAGTGGAGACATTTTGGAGACACAAAAAGAAAAGCACTTAACCCAAAAGAGCTAAGTGCTTGAATTATCTGGCGCGCCTTGCAGGAGTCGAACCTGCGACCTACGGATTCGTAGCCAGAACCCTTGAGTTTTCTAACCTCCTCAATTTACTTAAGTTATTAGAAAACCTATTCTTTATTTTAGCAGATTTTCCATATATTCCACGTTTTAGCTTATTTTGGAAAAAAAGTCACATACCAATCCACATACTAAAAACCAAAAAGTACTTCCGTTTGATCTCATAACAGTGCTTCTTTTTATATTGTCTTATTCACAATTTACTTAGCTTTCATTAACAGATTCTGGGCAGAAGTTCCCCTGCAGGAAGATCAATCTGTCTTTTCCCGCCAATTATTGTTTCGAGTATAAGTCTGCCTTTTTTTTCCTCACTTACCTCCCCGATGATAGCAGCATCTTTTCCAAAAGGATTGTCTCTCATTATATTAAGTACAGTTTGTGCTTGATTTTGTGGACAAAACAGCACCATCTTACCTTCGTTTGCAAAAAAGAGTGGGTCAAAACCAAGTATTTCGCATGCGCCACGCACTTTTTCATCAATTGGGATATTTACTTCATCAATATTTAAAGTGCGACCGGACTGTGAGGCGATTTCAGCAAGAATACCGCCAAGTCCTCCCCTGGTGGCATCTCTCATGCAGTGTATCTCAGGACACTCAGTAAGTATCTTCTCAACCAGTTTATTCAGTGGAGCCGAATCACTTGTTATATCCGAACTTAAGTTTAAGTCTTTTCTTTTGTTTAGAATTGCGGTTGCGTGGTCGCCGATGTTTCCGTTTATGATAACAGCATCTCCCGGCTTTATTTCCATGGCAGAGATATTTTTTCCATACTCTATTATACCGAGGGCAGAGGTGTTTATGAAAATTTTATCTGCCGAGTTTTTATCCACGACCTTTGTGTCGCCTGTAATAATTTGCACACCAGCATTTTTAGCTGCTTCTGCCATTGATGATATGATCTGTTCCAGTTCGGACATGTCAAAACCTTCCTGAATAATGAATCCAGCACTCAGGTAAAGGGGCTTTCCTCCCCGCATGGCAATATCATTTACAGTACCATGAACGGATAGAGAGCCGATGTTTCCCCCAGGAAAAAAGATTGGATTGATTACGTATGAGTCTGTAGTGAAGCATAGTCTGGTTCCGTTAATATCAAATGCGGTGCTGTCTTCCATTTGAGAAAGAAATGGGTTATCAAAATAAGGTTTGAATTTTTCCGCAATCAGTTTCCCGGTTAATAACCCCCCGCTACCGTGATCAAGAAGTATTTTATTGTCGTTCATAAAGTGTTTTCCTTCTTTATGTCTTATATTATATTTTGATTCGCAATAGTTATTACTGCTTCACCTCAAAAGGGTTCGCGTGATATAGATTCCATATCTTCCGCTTTGGTATATAACGGAATTATAATATTTTATTGCAGACGGGATGCTGCACAAACGGCTTGTCCCAGAGATATTCCACCATCATTTGCAGGGACAAGGCTGTGAGTGAAGACTTCAAAGCCCTTTTTCTCCATTCTGTTTACACATCCTTCCAAGAGTATTCTGTTCTGAAAACAGCCTCCGCTCAACAACACACGGTTCAAGTTTTCTTCTTCCCTTATTCTTTCAGCCATATTTGTAAAAGCACTAACAAGTGTGAGGTGAAAAGCTGTTGCCATATATTTAAGCTCTCTGTGGTTAATCCGCATTTCAATGATATCCTTTATTGCTGGCATAAGGTCAAGAATATGACTGTCTTTTCCAGGATAGATACTGAATTCAAGTACTGTGTCATGACCCGGTTCTACAATTGCTTCAAGCTCCATTGCGGCCTGTCCTTCAAAACTTACCCTGTTTTTTATGCCGATCAAGCAGGACACCGCGTCAAACAGTCTTCCCAGACTTGAAGTGGTGAAACAGTTTATTCTTTTTTCTATGGCAGATTCAAATAGTTCCAGGTCTTCCTCTGAAAGGCAACAATTAAGTTCTTTGGCGATCTGTTTCCAGGAATCAGGATGGACATCCTTTATAAGTGAAAGAGCAATGCGCCATATTTGTCTGATAGAACTTTCTCCCCCCGAGATGATGACGTTTTTTAGATGTCCTGCACGAGTAAAGTTTCTTTCATCCGCAATCAGAAATTCTCCGCCCCAGATAGTGTTGTCAAGGCCGTAACCTGTACCATCCATTGCAATTCCGATAACATCACCTGACACATGGTTTTCTGCCATACAGCTAACGATATGCGCATGGTGATGCTGAACCTGGACAAGATTTTCAGGTTCCATCTGTTTTGCGAGGGAAGTCGAAAAATAGTCCGGATGCATATCACATGCAATAGTCTTTGGTGATGTCTTTGCAATACTTTTAATCAGGTTTACACTCTCCAGCAAAAAATCACGTGCCTCTGGTGTTTCCAGGTCACCGATATGGGGACTTAGATAGGCTCTTTTTCCGGTTACAATACATGCGGTTGATTTCAGATAAGAACCCAATGCCAGTACATCAGGATAGCTTCTTCCCAGACTGACCGGTGAAGGTACATAACCCCGTGAACGACGAAGCATAACAGGTTTACCTGATGATACCATTGTGATGGAATCATCGTTTCTAACCAGTATATCCCGGTTATGGACCAGAAAGTAGTCTGCAATACCTGAAAGTTTATTTACAACTTCTCTGTTTCCAATACAGATCGGTTCATCTTTTTTGTTGGCGCTTGTCATTATAAGTGCCTGGAAACTGTTTTCAAAAAGAAGGTGCTGAAGCGGAGTGTAGGGAAGCATAATTCCAAGACACGGCATGTTTCCGGCAACTTTTTTTGCAATGGAAGAAAACTTCTTCTTTTTTAACAGAACAATGGGGCATTCAGAAGAAATGAGCAATTCTTTTTCATGTTCATTTATTTCACACAGTTCTGCTGCCTGTAGTACGTCTTTTACCATTATTGCAAATGGTTTTTCTTCTCTGAACTTGGCCTCTCTCAACTTATTTACTGCTTCATTGTTATATGCATCAGCACACAAATGAAAACCGCCAAGACCCTTTATCACGACTATTTGTCCGTTTGAAAGAAATTCTATAGTGTCAAAAATCGGGTTCTTAGAGATTATTTCATTGCCCTGTCTGTCAAACAGACTTAGTTTTGGTCCACAATCCGGACATGCATTGGGCTCTGCATGGTAGCGACGGTTATCCGGGTCTTCAAATTCCAGACTACAGGATTTGCATAAAGGAAAGCAGGCCATGGAGGTATTAGCCCGATCATAAGGTACTTCCTTTAATATAGTTAGTCTCGGGCCACACTCAGTACAGTTAATAAAGGGGTAGGCATATCTCCTGTTAAGAGGGTTTGTAAGTTCATCTCTACATTTAATACAGGTTGCAATATCGGGAGTGATCAATACATCAGGGCGGGCGTCTGATGTGCTTTTAAGAATGGTAAATGTCTGGTCATGCTTAAGGAGAATCTCTTCTGTGATAATATTTTCAACCTGTGACATAGGGGGATAGGACCTCGATAATTCACTATGAAAAAGATCCAGTAAAAAAGATTCTCCTTCTATTTCAAGGTGAACTCCTTGTCCAGTATTTTTAATAAACCCTGAAAGGTTATGACGGCGCGCGAGTCTGTAAAGTGAGGGGCGGAAACCTACTCCCTGGACGATTCCGGTAAATAAGGAGCGAAGCCGTTTCTGCATAGTTATCCTTTAAAACGTTCTATCTGACTTGTCATCCATGAAACCCACTTATCAAGGCCCTCCCCTGTTTTGCAGGAAACTTTAAAAATATTCAGATCAGGATTGATGCTCATTGCATCTTTAACTGCTTTTTCCATATCAAAATTAACATAAGGCATAAGGTCTGTCTTGTTTATAATTAGTGCAGTTGATTCTTTGAACATGAGGGGATATTTCATGGGTTTGTCAGCGCCTTCAGGAGTGCTTAAGATCATTACCTTTATGTTTTCACCGATTGAAAATTCAGCTGGACATACTAGGTTCCCAACATTTTCATTTATAATAAAATCAATCTCATCAAGGTTAAAACACGGAAATGTTTCGCGAATCATATTTCCGTCAATATGGCAGGCGCCTCCTGTATTTATCTGGACAACCGGAATATCAAACTTTGCGATCCGGTCCGCATCATAGGTATCCTGAATATCTCCTTCTATTACAGCAATACTAAACGTGTCTTTAAGCGCCTTAATGGTTTCTTCAACCAAAGTTGTCTTTCCGGCTCCGGGAGAACTCATTAGGTTTATTACAAATATGTTTTTTTCATCAAATAGTGCTCTATTCTCCATGGCTATTCTGTTGTTTGCATCAAGCACGTTCTTTACAACGTTTATCTTCATAAAAAAGCCTCCGGTTAGTGATATTTGAAATATGTTGAACATGTCCCTTCAGAAGACACCATGCAGGGTCCTATCGGATTTAAGGGAGTGCAGATCTTCCTAAAAAGAGCACACTGCCCCGGATGTTTTATCCCACGCAAAACATCTCCGCAAGAACATCCGGTAATCTTTTCAGTCTTTATCTCTGGTATTTCAAATCGTTTAAGCGTATCAAATTTACCGTATTTCTTTTTGAAGAAAAGACCGCTTTCAGGTATCTCTCCTATGCCCCTCCATTCAGACGGACCTGTTACAAAGACTTCAAACATCGTGTCCCTTGCCTTTTTGCTTCCGTCCGGGGAAACAGCACGTTTATACTGGATTTCGACTTCTTTTGTTTCTGCAATGATCTGTCCCAGGATCATGTAGATCCCTTCTAGGATATCAATGGGTTCAAAACCCGTAATCACCGCTGCTTTTCCTGCCTTGATTATTTCTTTATATGCTTCTGTTCCGGTAATGATACTTACATGTCCAGGACACAAAAAACCGTCAATTTCAAGCACAGTGTCATCAATGAGCATTTTTAAGGCAGGAGGCATGATTTTCATTACAGAAAAAACAGAGAAATTATTAATGCTTTTTTTACGGCAGGTTTTAATAACAGCAGCAATTGTGGGAGAGGTGGTTTCAAAACCGATTCCCATGAAGATGATCTCTTTTGAAGGATTATCTTTTGATAGTTTTATACAGTCAGCAGCAGAAGTAACAACCCTGATATCTGCACCGTTTGCTTTTGCTGACTGGAGACTTGCTTGGTTTGAGCCAGGAACTCTCAACATATCTCCAAAAGTTGTAAATATTGTGTTTGGAAGACCTGAAAGAAAGATTGCGGTATCTACTTCATGTGCAGATGTGACGCACACCGGACAGCCTGGACCTGAAACAAGGTTAATACTGTCAGGGAGCATGTCTCTGATTCCGAACCTGCCGATGGCATTTGTATGGCTGCCGCACACTTCCATTATGTTAATATTGCCGGGAATTTTTTTGGCACGATTTTTTATACATTTGATAAGATTTTTTACCAATTCGGGATTGCGGTATTCGTCGATTAGTTCCATGCTATAGTTTTTTTCATTCATAAATTAAATATATGGTTTGCCTAACTAAAACACTCCCCCATCAATGACTTCTTTTAAAAGCTTTAAACGTTCCTGTGCTTCATCATAGTCAACTTTTTGAAGTGCAAAGCCAGCATGACAGATAACATAGTCGCCTATTTTGACATCTTCGTTTACAATATCAAGGCGTGTTTCATGTTTTGCTCCTCCGACATCTATGGTAGCGAAGTTGTCATCATTTATGGAGATGATTTTTCCAGGGAAACCGATGCACATGTTTTTTCCTTTAGATTTGAGGACTTTGTAAATCCCACCAGAGCAGGAAGTCGTTGAAGTGTTTTGTTATGACTTTATAAACAGGTTAATCTACATCTAGATCAATTAATTTTAGTTCTTCGGTGCCTCCAATAAGTGTAATATCCGGACTGTTACATCGGGGGCAGATTGATTCAAATTTTTTCACCTCCAGTTCCCTGTTGCATGATATACAATGAATACGGGGTGGAAATATTGTAAAGTTTAGTTTCGCACCGTCTGCACAAGAATCTTTTGCCTGCAAATCAAAGGCAAACGTTAAAGTTGATGTTTCAATACATGAAAGCCTGCCCAATGTCAGATTGAGCGAATTAACATGCTTGAATCTATGCTTTTCAGCATAGTCATTAACTATTTCAAGTATCGATTGGGCTAAGGAAAGTTCATGCACAGTTTTTGAGCTCCGGGATAATATAGATCTTTTTAAGCTTATCTAAAGAAAGTTTTTCCATATATTGTAAAAGGTCTTTTATCTCTGTTGTCATCTACAGGCTCATGTCTCTGTATTTATGTGAGCGATAGAGAATAATATTAAACATTTTTCCACGTAAGTCGGATAGAGCATAACAAAATCCGACACAAATATTCCTTTACTTGCGTTTTGTGGATAAGCATATAAATAGTTTTAGATATTCTAACTTCAAAACCTTCCCTTGAACACCCTCTTTGAAGAACTTTTGGCTGACTAGTCCTGCTTGGGAAGAGTGATGAAAAAAGTTGTTCCTTTTGCCTGTTCACTTTCAACGTTGATGAAGCCGTTGTAACGCGTGACAATACTTTTTACGGTCGGAAGCCCCAGGCCATTGCCGTCCTGAACGAATTTCCTCGCCTCGGCGGAACGGAAAAAATCATCAAATATCTTTTCGATATGTTCGGGTGCAATGCCGATCCCCGAGTCGCTGATGCGTATGGAAATATTTTTGGCATCCTGGGTAACTTCCATCTCCACCCGGCCTCCTTTCGGGGTATAACGTAAAGCGTTTTCCAAAAGATTTGAGAAAAGGCGCTGAAAGTCTCCGGCCATTTCCTTAAAAACAATCGGAGCTGGAGATGTGTCAAAATGGGTCATGATCTTTTTCTGTTCAAAAAGGACCTTGAAAAGGTGAAAGGAATCAGCGGCTATTTCATTCAGGCTTACAGGGACCAGTTGTTGTTTGTTATCGGCAGAACGGCTTTCCGCCAGACAAAGGATGTTTTTTATCAATAACAGGAGCTGCTCAAGCCTTTTTATAGAACGAGAGGTGATCTCTTTTTGTTTTTCAGTCAGGTCCCCGGCATAACCCTTATCCATTACAGCGAGCATACTCTGGACAGCATGGACCGGTGCCCTTAGATCGTGACTCAGTTTGTTTGCAAAAAAAACGGTCTTTCTGCTGGCATCCTTCAATTGGTGCAAGACCCGTGAATCATTAATGACCACGGCCGTTCCGCCAGCCAATATTTTGAGAAATGAAATATCATCTTTGCTGTACCGACGTGGGTTTTCAGCATAGAGACGCAAGTCACCGATAACCTTTTCCCGGTGGACCAGTGGCAGGGAAATAATCGAACGGATGCCCTCGTTAAGGGCTTCTTGAGGGTAGACTATCCGAGGATCAAGGGATGTGTCCTCGACCACAATCATTTCTCTGGAATCGTGAGGGAAAAGCCCCTCTCCTCTTTTGACTGGTCCCTTATGGACAAAAGAGTTAGAAAGACCACAAGAGGCTGAGATCGCCAATTCCTGTCGGCCCTCCTGAACCAGGTGCAATATAGCTCCCTTTACATTAAAGATCTTTGCACTCTCACGAACAATAGTATCCAAAACTTGGTTGACATCATCAGTGGACACCATTGCTGTTGTAGCTTCATACAAAGTCTCCATTCTGCCCAGTGATGACTTTAGGCGTTCGCTTAACCGCCGGATGTCTTCTTCACGCTGCCGGAAACGTGCCATCATGGATGAGATAAGAAACGTAGCCGCAAAAAGAATTGTGGTGTAAACAGCAAATGCACAAAACATCGACATGGGATCTGCCTTTTGAAAGGAAGTGCCTAACCAGGTAGTAGTTTCTGGCAAGGAAGCATATTTGTTTTCATAAATAAAAAGAAGGAGCATTCCGAAGAGGGACAACGTTGTGTAACCATAACACTGCCATGGAGGGAAAATCATAGCATTAATGATGATATGAAGAATGAAAAAGAAGATCATAGGGCTGTAAATACCGCCAGAGATATGAATAATCGCCAGCAGGGCCAACCAGTCCAGAAAGACCTGCAGATGGGTCATAAAAGTTAAAGTCCGGCGAGTGGGGTTTTTTTTGTAATGGAAGAACAGAAAAAAAACAAGGTTATAGGTCACTATTATCAAGCTACCCATATAAATCATACGGATAGGCAATAAATCGAGGGCAACTCTGTCAATAAAAATAGCCAGCATTGAAAAACCACAGACCGCCACCCACCTTAACCTAATCAACCAGGCGCAAATAACTGAAATTTCTTCAGAACGAAACGAGCCGGGTAGAAAATAGTTTATAATGGAATATGTTTTCTTCATTGAAAAAAATCTCTTTCATTGCTATGTGTATTAGAACTATCACATTCAGGGAATGGTTTCAAAACTCTTTTTTTCACCACTTGGCAGATTCTTATTTATAAGTAGGTGAAAAGGTAAAATGTCAAATTGTCATAAAACAACTGTTGAATACTTGTAAAATTGGCAAAATGTTGATAATTGTCATTACATAAAGCCTTTATAAATAATCCCGTTAAAAGTTCTTTCCGTTTAAAAAAGCACTTAAGCGAATTTAAAAGATTCCGACTAAAATATTGTCAGGGTTGGCATTCACCTTGCTAATTAATACTAAATTGAATTTGAGCAAGTATTTCTTATATTTTCAAAACAAAGTTTTGCCTTTGTTATGCACATATAGACATATTCCGAGGCTTTATTGGTTACCTCATAAGCGGTAAGTTCCTCGGGTTTGTATGGATTAACAAACGATTCAGTTAATTAAAGAAACAAAAACATTGATTATTTTCACAAATTTAAAGATTATGAGGCATTAGCAGTACAACTAATCAAATAAAAGAGGCGAAAAATGAGCGAAAGCAATTCAACGACTGTAAAAGAAATCTGTGCCCAGTTCGAAAATAAAAAAACTCGTATGATGGACATTGTCCGGGCTGTCCAGGAGCAATTCGGCTGTGTCTCAGACGAAGCCATTGACTTGATCTCACAGGCGCTTCTATGCCCACGGGTGGAAGTAGAAAGCACGGTTTCTTTTTATGCGTTTTTATCAAAAACCCCTAAAGGTGAAATCGTTATCAGGCTTTGCAATGATATAATTGATCGTTTTAACGGTTCTGAGATGGTGGCACAAACTTTGAGTCAGGAACTGGGAATTAGTTTTGGCGAAACAACACCGGATGGGAAAATCACCCTTGAATATGCACCCTGCATCGGGATGTGCGACCAAAGCCCGGCAGCACTGGTTAACAATGTTGTCGTTACCGATCTCTCTAGCGATAAGGTTCGCAGTATGATCAAGGTCCTGAAAGAAACAGATGATCCTCAACAGCTTGTTTCTCGTCTGGGAGACGGTAACAATGCCCACCCCCTGATCAACGCAATGGTTCGCAACAACATACAAAAAAAAGGAGAGGTTGTTTTCGCTTTTGGAGATTTTAAGCCTAACGACGGTCTTAAAAAAGCCCTGGCCATGAGTCCAGTGGAAGTCATTAACGAAATAAAGACCGCCCGACTGCGTGGGCGGGGTGGTGCTGGTTTCCCGACCGGCATGAAATGGGAGTTTACTCGCAGTGCAAACGGTGATGAAAAACATATTATCTGCAATGCCGATGAAGGTGAGCCGGGAACATTTAAGGATCGCGTGATTCTGACCGAGCTTGCCGACCGGGTTTTTGAAGGAATGACAATTGCCGGATACGCCATCGGTGCTGAAGAAGGAATCCTCTATCTACGCGGCGAATATGCCTACTTGCAGCCTTTTTTACTGGACATTCTGGAGCAACGCCGAAAAAATAACCTGTTAGGAAGTAGTATTATGAGTAAAACAGGTTTAGATTTTGACATTCGAATTCAGATGGGTGCCGGATCTTATGTCTGCGGTGAAGAGTCAGCACTTATCAGTTCCTGTGAAGGTTTGCGAGGGGACCCTAAAACTCGTCCGCCTTTTCCAGCTCAAAAAGGCTATTTGCAATATCCGACCAGCGTAAATAATGTGGAAACCTTCTGCTGCGTGGTCAGTATTCTGGGCCAGGGCGCCGGTTGGTTTGCTAAGTTGGGTTCCAAGGGAAGTGCCGGCACAAAGCTGCTGAGCGTTTCCGGAGACTGCCAAAGCCCGGGTGTTTACGAAGTGCCCTTTGGCACTACTGTCAGATCTTTTCTCCAAACGATAGGAGCAACCAATACAAAGGCTGTACAGATTGGCGGTCCTTCAGGACAGATGATCTCTGAGCATGATTTTGACAGGAGCATCTGCTATGATGATTTGGCTACCGGCGGAGCTGTCATGGTTTTCGGCCCACAACGAAATATCCTTGAAATCGTTGATTATTTTATGGAATTTTTCATCGAAGAGAGCTGTGGCCACTGTACCCCATGCCGGGTCGGCAACGTCTTGCTGAAGCAGTCACTGAGCAATATAATTACCGGTAAGGGTGAGCTGGATGATCTTGATCGAATGAAGGAGCTTGGTGAAACAGTTAAAGCGGCAAGTCGCTGCGGCCTCGGTCAGACTGCACCTAACCCTATTTTAACGACGTTAAAAAACTTTCGTTCAGCCTACGAGGTCCTTGTCAAGGAGACAAAAGATGGGATGCAACCTACTTTTGACCTTCAAGCGGAGACGTTTGAGGCAAAAGCAATTATCGGACGCTAATATGTTTATCTTATTAAAGAAAGATTTACTATGAATCAATCAATACCTTTTATTTTAGATGGTGTGGAAGTAACCGCCAAATCGGGTCAGACAATTCTTGAAGCAGCAGATGCAGCTGGGATATATATCCCGAGACTGTGTGCTCAGAAAGACCTGGAACCCTATGGCAGTTGTAGGGTTTGTATCGTTTTTGTTAACGGCCGCGCGCAGAGCGCCTGTACCGAACCGGTGGCACCGGGGATTGTGGTTGAAAACAACACGGATGCGATAATGGCGATTAGAAAACAGATCATTGAAATGCTTTTTGTCGAAGGGAATCATTTTTGTATGTCTTGTGAAAAAAGCGGAAACTGTGAATTGCAAGCCCTGGCATACCGCTTCGGTATCCTTGCTACCAGTTTCCCCTATCAGTTTCCTGAACGAAAGGTCGATGCTTCACATCCAGACATTCTGATTGATCGCAATCGCTGTATACATTGCGGCCGGTGTGTGCGTTCTTCCCGTGATTTGGACAGAAAAAATGTTTTTCAGTTTGTAGGCCGAGGTCCTCATCGGAAGGTAGAGGTTAATTCCCCTACCAATCTAGCTGGTACAGACATTGACGTAACCGATAAAGCAGTTGATATGTGTCCCGTGGGTGCCATTTTACGAAAACGTGTAGGTTTTAAAATACCTGTCGGTGAACGGTTGTATGATCATCAGCCAATAGGCTCTGACATTGAAAGTAAATGAAGATTTCCGCCCCTAAAACGGAGCTTTACGTTAAACAATAAGCAAAAGAATAAGGAGTGAATTGATGGAAAAACCTAAAATTGCAACGACTTCACTGGCAGGCTGTTTTGGCTGTCATATGACACTTCTTGATATTGATGATCGAATCCTGAAGCTAATTGAACTGGTGGATTTTGATAAATCGCCGCTGAATGACATCAAAGAGTTTTCCGGCCGCTGTCTGGCAGGGATAATAGAAGGTTCTTGCGCTAACGAAGAAAACGTGGCTGTTTTACAGGATTTTCGCAAGCACTGTGATGTGCTCATTTCTCTGGGGGACTGCGCATCCATGGGAGGATTACCAGCCATGCGAAATATGGTTCCGCTGAAGGAATGTTTGGATGAGGCTTATCTTAATGGGCCGTCTGTCTATAACCCGAGCGGTAAAATTCCAGCTGATCCGGAAATACCGTTGCTGCTTAACAAGGTTTATCCCTGCCACGAGGTGGTTAAAATAGACTATTTTATCCCCGGCTGTCCTCCGTCCGCAGATACGCTCTGGGAAACACTTGTGGCATTGTTGAACAACCAACCTATCAATTTGCCGTACAAACTGATCAAGTACGACTGAAATTTATACGAGGAGATGATCCATGGCAACTGTAAGTAATTCTAAAAAAATAACGATTGAACCGGTGACGCGCGTTGAAGGTCATGGTAAAGTGACGATCCTGCTGGATGATAATAACCAGGTAGAGCAGGCCCGGTTTCATGTAGTTGAGTTCCGAGGGTTTGAACGTTTTATTCAGGGACGGCCCTATTGGGAGGCGCCCGTACTGGTCCAGAGGCTTTGCGGGATCTGTCCGGTCAGCCATCACCTGGCAGCTGCCAAGGCCATGGATGTTATCGTCGGAGCTGACCAGTTGACCCCCACCGCCGAAAAAATGCGCAGATTGATGCATTACGGCCAGTTCTATCAGTCACATGCGCTGCACTTTTTCCATCTGGTCTCACCGGACCTGTTGTTCGGCTTTGATGCAGATCCGGCCATTCGCAACGTAATAGGTGTTGCCAAGAAGCATCCTGAGCTGGCGGTTCAGGGTGTGATGATGCGAAAATATGGTCAGGAAATAATTAATGCTACCGCCGGCAAGAAAATACATGGAACGGGTGCGATTCCCGGGGGTATCAACAAAAATCTTTCCATTGCTGAACGGGATGGTTTTTTGAAAGATCTTGACCAGATGACGGAATGGGCCCGCGGGGCACTTAAAATCGCCAAAGACTATACCATCGAAAATCTGGAAAAACTCGCGCCATTCGGGTCGTTTGATTCCAACCATGTCGGCCTGGTGAGAGATGATGGGGCTCTTGATATTTATCATGGAAAATTACGTGGGATTGATGCCCAAGGCAAACGGTTGATCGATGATATTGATTATAGCAATTATCTGGATTATATCGCTGAAGAAGTTCGCGATTGGTCTTATATGAAGTTTCCCTTTATAAAAGCTCTAGGTCCCGAAAAAGGATGGTACCGGGTCGGGCCATTGCCCCGCATCAACGCCTGTGATTTTATTGACACACCGGAGGCTGAGGCAGCCCGCAAGGACTTTACGGCGATTACCGACGGCAAGACCAACAATATTACCATGGCCTACCACTGGGCGCGAATGATTGAGCTGCTGCACTCCATCGAAAAGATCCGGGAGCTGTTGGATGATCCTGATCTGCAGGGAGATGACCTGGTTGTTAGTGGCGACCGCCGTGAGGAAGGTGTTGGCGTTATTGAAGCGCCGCGCGGAACCCTTATCCACCACTACAAGGTGGATGAGAACGACCAGATCGTCATGGCGAACCTGATTGTTTCAACAACCCACAACAACGAAGCCATGAATCAGGCTGTCCAGAAAATAGCCACAGAGCATCTTTCCGGAGTAGAGATTACCGAAGGGCTTTTAAATCATGTTGAGGTCGGCATACGGGCCTATGACCCTTGCCTTTCCTGTGCGACCCATGCTATCGGTCAAATGCCACTGATCGTTGAGCTATACGACAGCAGTGGCGTACGGGTCGACAAGAAAGCTAAAAATTGACGCTATCAGGCAATTACAAAGTGCTTTTGATCGGCTATGGAAATCCCGCACGTGAAGACGATGGCTTGGGACCGGCAGCAGCACAGGCAATTGAAAAACTCGGCATTGAGGGTGTCAGCGTTGATTCAAATTATCAGCTGACAGTTGAAGATGCGGCTTCTGCCGCTCATCACGATGTAGTTGTCTTTGTTGATGCTACTACACAAGGAAAAGATCCGGTTGTGTTTTATGAACTGGAACCCAAACGCAGGGAAAGCTTCACCAGTCACTCGGTAGAACCGGAAGCAATTTTGGCGCTGACCCATGATCTGTTTAACGCAGAAACCAGGGGTTTCATGCTTGGTATTCGCGGTTATTCGTTTGATATGTTCAAGGAGGAAATGACTACAGAGGCTCTGAATAATCTTGAGACTGCAGTAAAGTTTATCACACCACTATTGAAAACAAAATCTTTTGAAGGGCTGTCAAAACAAGAAGCTAATCCATGGCGAATTCCATAGCGAAACAAAAAACAATTGATATTATTTTAATTTAACAATCAACTTCCGGGGGATAATATGAAAGACGGCAAACATGTGATTTTATGTATTGACGATGATAAAGATATCCTTGATACGCTTCGTATAGTACTTCAAGAAAATGGTTATATCATGGATGAGGCACTTAGCGCAGAAGAAGGATTGAAGGTGTATCAGGAGGTTCAGCCTGATCTGATTATTGTTGACTTAATGATGGAGGAAGTAGACGCAGGCCGAAATTTTGTTAAAGAACTAAAAATTATAAATAACCAGGCCCCTGTTTACATGCTCTCTTCAGTAGGTAATGCATTGACTGAAAACATTAATTATGCCGAACTCGGGCTAACAGGTGTTTTTCAAAAACCCATTGATTTTGACACACTTCTTACAACGCTTAAGACAAAATTAAAATAAAATTATGATTCTAACTTAAAATATATTATTTGACAAAATTTAATAGATATTTAATTCACCACCCTCAAAAATTCTTACATCTTCCTGTCAGGGCAAACCCCAAGACAAACCCCAAGACAAACCAATACAACACTCATTAACTGTTTATTTTTACATCAGAAAACAGCAAATTAATTAGTTGGTGTTTCCGGATTTATACCATAAAAAGAATGGAGAAATATTATTTTTTCTCCAGCTCCCGCGCGGCCAGCCGGTTTTTTCTGCGTGTTTGGGCCTCGCTGTTGCGTTGTTTTTCGTCTTCCGTTTCAAAAACAAGAGAAGGAATCTGGGTGGGCCGGCCGGCCTTGTCAAGGGCGACAAAGGTTAGGTAGGCAGAGGCCGTGTGTTTGACCTCTCCGGTCAAACAGGTTTTCCGACTCGATCCGGACTCCGATCTCCATTGAGGATTTCGCGGTCATGTTAATGCTTGCTTTAAGGGTCAAAAGTTCGCCTACAAAAACAGGATAATGAAAGATAAGGCTGTCAATGGATGCGGTGACAGAGTTGTTCCGGCTGTGCCTGAAAGCAACAATACCGGCAGTCTCGTCAACATGTTTCATGATGATTCCGCCGTGGACATTTCCTGCAGGATTAGCATCTTCAGGCATCAGGATAATGGAGGTGGTTATGGAACTGTCCTTTACTGCTTTCCATTTTCAACTCCTTAAATCTATTTGTAATTTATCCTGTTCTCTGTTTCGGGCGAAATGTGAGACATTGTGCTAAGGCTGTTTTTGACAATACTTCGCATGGTAATATATGTCGACATTTTTTTCTGTTTTTAAAATAAAATAATTGTCACCCCGTTTGCCAGGAATGTGTTTACAGCTGCCTGATAGGTTTTGTCTGGGTTAATGGGGATATATTTTCCATTCACGCCCAAAATCATTATTTCGGACACGCGGTTTCCCTGCTGAATGATTTAGCTGGTGGTTCATTTATTGTATTGTAGGGATTTTCCTTGACTTTCTTGTGCTATATGTTATTTTTTGCAACTGGCTAAAAGCGGGTTTTTCTTAAATAAAAACCTTATCATTGTATTTCTGGAGAAGCAGATGGATTACAAAGACAGTATCAACTTGCCGAAAACAGCATTTAAGATGAAGGCCAGCCTTCCTCTGAAGGAGCCTCAACGGCTGGAAAGCTGGGAAGCGCTGGAACCTTCGAACCGATATCTGACGCCATTTCAAATTTGACATAAACCGAAGGAGACTTGTGATCCATGTATTCGACTTCTGCCTCTGCCAGGGCTGTCCGGCATGATGCACACCATTGAATAGGTTTTTTCTGTTTATAAAGATTGCCTGAATCTGCAAATTTCCCAAATTCACGCACAATGGTTGAAGTATATACGGGGTTCGTGGTCAGATACGGCTCATCCCATTCACCAAAAATACCCAGTCTTTTAAATTCTTCTTTCTGAATATCCACAAACTTTTTAGCGTATTCACGGCAGTTTTCCCGTATCTCTACTTTTGACAGACTGAGCTTTTTCTTACCCAGCTGTTTTTCCACATTTATCTCAATGGGCAGGCCATGACAGTCC
>PVMK01122517.1_pt1 | contig 16762 bp, 16 predicted proteins | sample 1853481 | NCBI WGS metagenome assembly PVMK01 (sample SAMN08533507, study PRJNA380276) | Marine sediment metagenome, whole genome shotgun sequencing project.
ACTGGACCGTGGTGAAGGCATACCATGGAAAGGTAATTACTCATCCTGGCTCGAACAAAAGCAAAAACGTCTGGCCCAGGAAGAAAAAACAGCTTCCAAGCGCCAAAAAACGCTTGAAAGGGAGCTTGAATGGATTCGTATGTCTCCCAAAGGCCGGCATGCCAAAGCAAAAGCCAGAATCAACTCCTATGATCAATTACTAAGTGCTGATGTAAAAGAGAGAGAAGAGAAATTTGAATTATTTATTCCTCCGGGAGAAAGACTGGGGAATAAAGTAATTGTAGCGAGTGATGTCTCTAAAGCATTTGGTGACAAACTGTTATTTGAAGGCTTAGAGTTTTCATTACCCCAGGGAGGCATTGTCGGCGTTATTGGTCCTAATGGGGCTGGTAAAACAACATTATTTAAATTGATTACCGGCAAAGAACAGCCAGATAACGGCAGTTTCGAAGTAGGCTCAACAGTAGACATTGCCTATGTTGATCAGGAACATGACAACTTAGACCCAACTAAAACAGTTTGGGAAGCCATATCAGAAGGCAACGAATTGTTACAGCTTGGTAGCAGGCAGCTCAACTCAAGGGCTTATGTAAGCAAGTTTAATTTTAATGGTACCGATCAACAGAAAAAATTAGACCAATTATCAGGAGGAGAAAGAAACAGGGTACACCTGGCGTTGGCATTAAAGCAAGGGGCAAACCTCTTATTGCTGGATGAGCCCACCAATGACCTTGATATAAATACACTTCGAGCACTTGAGGAGGGTTTAGAGAATTTTGCCGGTTGTGCAGTCATAATCTCTCACGACAGGTGGTTCCTTGACAGAATTTGTACACATATCCTGGCTTTTGAAGGGAATTCAAGTGTTTATTGGTTTGAAGGAAGTTATTCAGAATACGAACAAAACAAAATTAACCGACTTGGAGAAGATAATATTCCAAAAAGGATAAAATACAAGAAACTAAAGGCTTAGAGGTTACCCAATGGTGTAATTTAGTATAAATCAGTATATTTAGTTGATTTTTTAACAACCTATTTTTTAATTGTTAGTTGGCTTATGGTAAAAGAGGACATGGTGTTTATCATCGATGATGATCTTATTATTAATGAGATTCACTCATTGCTCATAAACAAAGTATACCCGGATATTTTAGTAAAAACATTTACTAGTTCAATTGAAGCAATTCAAGCAATCGATGATCAAGAATTGCCCGGCACAATATTTCTTGATTTACATATGCCTGGAGAGACTGAAACATTTTTCCTCGATGAATATAAATCCCGCTACCTCACAAGCGATATTTATTTAATGTCATCGATGCCTTATCTTGATAACACACAACTATTATCATCTTACCCGGCAATAGTAGATTTCATTAGCAAGCCATTGCTGGAACATAAAATCAGGTCGGCATTTAATCACTATGTCTAGTGCTGATGCTTCCTGGATGGTAGAATAACTGGTTTGATCTCTAAACTATCTGTTTCACTCGTAAAAGTTTTTTGCATATCCATTAATTCTGGTTGACCGGCATCTACCCAAGCTGTGAACCAGAAATCGCCAATTAGTTTTATAGAACGTTGCATCTGCAATTCTATAGCCGGCATGGCATCATGATATGCTTTTGCGTATTTAACCGAATAAACTTTCACTGTTCTCTTCCCCTTGTCTTCATAAGCAAACTTCCGGCTCTCGCCAATTGATTGGGTAATTAGTTCCTCATAAAGTAATAATGAATCAACCAATTGATTTGCCTGTAGAATACTCTGCCAGACAGCCTCTTGAGGATCCTGCAAGTAAGTAGCTTTACCCACGAGGAAATCATAATCATCACTAAAGAGTTGTGGTAATCGTGTCTCCCAAAATCCATGAATTCCCTTTTGTCCTGTTTTTTGACCATTATAATTACTTGTTGTATGTAGGGGCACGTTAGCATCTGCAAGATAATGTGCTAGATCACTTGACTTGGTAATAATTCTATCATAATCTCTTTCACTATAAGCCTTAACCAATTGCTTGAAAGTAAAATAAGCATGCCAGGGTACTATGCCCCTGCCAACAAGGGTGTCCTCCCCATATTGCTCAACGGCATCAAACCAGTATTTGGGTATACTGTCCATGTTACTATAATCATCAAGATCGATATAATGACGGGGACCCTCAGCCTCGATTACATAACGCCGGCGATCTGCGGCAATAGACTTATCAATTATTTTTGGGGCGTTTTGCTTATAGAACACCATCATCTCCTCTGGTAAGGTGAAAATAGCCAATTCAGTAATCTTTCTATGGCCGTAAAAACCCCATAAATTATTTTTTGAAAACGAAAAGCAAGCCAAAACCAATATGAGATGGAAAAAATATCGCATAAGCTCTTAAAAATACTTCATTTTATTTAAATCTAACTTTTGTGATTAACAATAGTTCATTCTATATTTGCACTCTCAAAAAAAATGAGCCCAATTAGTAATAGATATGGCAAATCATAAGTCGGCATTAAAAAGAATTCGTTCAGATAAAGCAAAATACCTGAGAAACAGGTACCAGACTAAATCTACACGGACATTTATTAAGCAATTGCGCAACACAACAGATAAAGGTGAAGCAGAAGAATTGTTAAAAAAAGTAAGTGGTATGATCGATAAATTGGCCAAAACAAATATTATTCACAAAAATAAAGCTGCGCATAACAAGTCCAAATTAGCGCAATATGTGAATAGCCTTTAAATAAAGAAATTTAAAATTGTTAAAAACCATCTCACCTCCTGGCGGGATGGTTTTTTTATGTCATATAACTATATTTAGCGATCCGTATATCTTAAAAGCTAAATGACCAAGTCCCTATAAACTCAGCATCAAGCAATGGGCCGAGGAAGATCGACCTCGCGAAAAACTGCTCCTAAAAGGGAAAGTCAGCATCTATCTAACGCTGAACTTTTGGGCATTCTAATCGGTTCGGCACAGTAGAGCTAACCGCGGTTGATTTAGCCAAATTAATTCTTGAGCAATATAATAACGACCTTAATAAAATTGCCAGGCTAAGTGTTCAGGAGCTAAAGAAATTTAAAGGTATTGGCGATGCCAGAGCTATCAATATTGTTAGTGCTCTTGAACTTGGACGCCGACGTACCACAGAAGATATCGCCATCGATAAAATTGGCGGTTCGGCTGATGTGTACGAATGCATGAAACCAGAACTTGCTGATTTACCACATGAAGAGTTTTGGCTACTTCTCTTAAACCGCGCGAATAAAATCATCAAGAAGCAACCCATTAGCCAGGGCGGTGTTTCAGGTACTGTGGCCGACCCTAAGCTTATATTTAATCATGCGCTTAACCATCTTGCCAGTAGCGTTATCCTGGTTCACAATCACCCCTCTGGCAATCTCACACCCAGCGAAGCTGACAAAAGGCTTACAAAGCAGTTGTTCGAAGCTGGCAAATTGCTCGAAATAGCCGTTCTAGACCATATTATTTATACCGATAACGCTTATTTTAGCTTCGCAGATGAGAATCTGCTCTAAATTGCAGCAAAATGAGTAATACTACTAGAATAGCCTTAGGCATTGGGATGATAATAATCATCATTTTGAGTATTTATATGCTAATGCTAACAACCGAAGCAGATGATTATAATCGCGAACTACTTGGTCAGCGAACTACTAAAGATGTATGGCTTAGCAATGATTTTGACTCACCTTTTGTAAAGACGAACACCCCGTTTCAAAGACTTAGCTATTTCCCTCCCAATCAAGACTTCGCTATCAGTGCGAAGTTTATAAAAAGTAATACGTTGGATAGTGTTAATTTAATCACCAATATGGGAGAAGCCCAGAGTTACCTCATATATGGTATAGCATCTTTTAGCTTTAATGGCATAGGTTGTACCCTACAGATATTGCAACTGGCCTCAGGCGGAGAATTGTTCGTGCCATTTATAGATACTACCAGCGGTAATTCAACCTATGGTGCCGGTAGATATTTGGCAGCCGACCTGCCAATAGGTGATGAAATAAGGCTCGACTTTAACAAGGCCTATAACCCTTACTGCGCCTATGTAGATGGGTTTAGCTGTCCATTCCCTCCTAAAGCCAACATACTTAAAGTAGCTATTGAGGCAGGTGAGAAAACATATCATTAAAAAATTATTTAACTTGAACTTAAACCTGCAAGAATATATTGAAAGCATTACTTTTGCTGACTTCAAGATGGTTGCAATTTTTAGATTATAAGCAATTCAATAAATGAAGATTTCATTCAATTGGCTAAAGGAATATATTAACATTACGGATACTCCTGAACAAGTGTCGGAAATTCTAACGGCTACTGGTTTAGAGGTAGAAGGATTGGATAAAATTGAAGGCATAAGAGGTGGTATGGCTGGTTTGGTAATTGGCAAGGTACTCACCAGCGAACAGCACCCCAATGCCGATAAACTCAAAATAACTATCGTTGATATTGGCACAGGTACACCTGCAAATATTGTTTGTGGGGCGCCAAATGTTGCTGAAGGTCAAACCGTAGTTGTAGCAACTATTGGCACCACCCTCTACCCTACAGCCGGAGGTGAGTTTAAAATTAAGAAGTCTAAAATTCGAGGTGAAGTTTCTGAAGGAATGATTTGTGCCGAGGATGAAATTGGCCTTGGCACTGAACACGATGGCATCATGGTACTCAATTCTGATTTGCCAACCGGTAGCCCAGCGGCTGAGCATTTTAAGTTTGAAGATGACTACCTGATTGAAATAGGCCTTACTCCTAACCGGGCAGATGCCACCTCACATATTGGTGTTGCCCGAGATCTTCGGGCAATTTATCATCAGCCAGTTAACTGGCCGGTAGTTGATACCTTTAAACCAGATAATAATGACTTGCCAATTGAGGTTGTTGTTGAGAACACCAAAGCTTGTCCAAGATATTCGGGTGTTACTATCTCTGAAATTACTGTTGCTGAATCCCCCGACTGGCTTAAGAAAAGATTGCAGGCTATCGGTCTTAACACAATAAATAACCTGGTAGACATTACCAATTTTGTGCTTCATGAAACAGGTCAGCCATTGCACGCTTTTGATGCCGAGCATATTAAGGGCAACAAAATTGTGGTTAAAACCATGCCGGCAAAAACAACTTTTGTAACGCTGGATGAGCAAGAAAGAAAATTAGTTGCAGATGATTTGATGATTTGCAATGAATCAGCAGGGATGTGTATTGCCGGCGTCTTGGGTGGCTTACATTCAGGTGTAACTGACTCTACAACAAGCATATTCCTTGAGTCGGCATATTTTTCTCCGAACTATATTCGAAAAACTGCTCAGCACCACCAAATAAAGACCGACGCTTCATTTAGATTTGAACGAGGCACCGATCCAAATCTTACTGTTTATGCTTTGCAGCGTGCGGCATTACTAATTAAAGAAATTACCGGTGGTAAGATTTCGTCGTCAATTGTAGATATTTACCCGCAGCCCATAGAGGATTTTGAAGTGCCGGTGAAGAAAAAAAATATTGACAGGTTAATTGGCAAACAACTGCCGGAGGCTGAAATCAAACAAATTCTTACTGAACTTGACATCACCATAGAAAATGAAGATAAAGATTCATTTACGGCAATAGTGCCCCCTTACCGGGTAGATGTACAACGTGAGGCAGATGTGATAGAGGAAATTTTAAGAATACATGGCTTTGATAATGTAGATCTTCCGGATACAGTTGGCGCTTCTTTTCTAGCTGAATTTCCTGTTATAGATGCAAATAGGCAACAGCAAAAGGTTTCTTCATTTCTTATAGGCAATGGTTATTATGAGATAATGACCAACTCACTTACCAAGCCCGAATATACCGACATGGTAAGCGCTTTAGATAGTAAAGAGAATGTTGAAATTCTTAATAAGCTAAGTGAAGACCTGGGGGTATTACGACAAAATTTAATTTTTTCTGGCCTTGAGATTATTGCTTATAACATTAATCGTCGGCAAAAAGACATGAAAATATTTGAGTTTGGTAAACAGTACAAGCTTAAGAAGGGTAAATATGTTGAAGAAATGCATCTCGGTTTATGGATTACCGGCTTAGCTGAGTATGAAAACTGGGCAAGTAATAAACAACCGGTAAACTTCCACGACCTTGCCGGCCCGGTACAAAGTATTTTTGAGAAAATGAATATTGATGGAACTAGTACCTCCCCATCAGCAAATTCTATTTTTCAATTTGGTCTTGATATTATTAAGAATGACAAAGTGATCTGCGAATATGGCAAAGTAAATATGTCGGTTGCTAAGAAACTTGGGGTAAAACAAGAAATTTTTTACGCAGATTTTAATTGGGACTTGTTTTTAAGCCAGACAAATGATAATATCGTAGTTGAACAGGCATCACGTTTCCCGGAGGTTCGCAGAGACCTCTCATTAGTGATTGATCAGAACGTTCAGTTTAAGGATATTTTAAATCTAACTAGGAAGACTGAGCGAAAATTGATAAAAAAGGTCGATGTGTTCGATTTGTATGAAGGCGAGAGCCTTGGTAAGGATAAAAAGTCATACTCAGTGAAATTTATTCTTGAAGACAAAGAGAAAACATTAACTGACAAAGTAATTGATAAAACCATGAATCGACTTATAAGAGTTTTTGAATCGGATCTTGGTGCACTGATAAGACAATAAGTTATGGCTTTAGAAAGAATAAACTCTGAATTACAATCACTTGAAAGAAAAATATCCTTATTGCTCAACGAGCATAAGAACTTAAAATCTCAAAACCATCAACTTAAAGATCAGAATAATGTTTTGGAGGAGATGTTGAAATCTAAAAACGAGCAGGTTCAAAGTTTTCAAAATCAAATTAAAATTAGTAAAATTGCTGGAAGTGTAGGAGCAGACAGAGGAGATGCTTCGGAACTGAAAAAGAAGATTGACGAATATGTAAATGAGATTGATCGTTGTATCGCTCATTTAAGCCAATAGAAAGCCAAGTAGTATAAAATCGAATGACTAAACTTTCAATAAAAGTAAAGATATCAGACAGGGAATACCCAATGAAAGTTGACCCTACGGACGAAGAGAATATTAGAAAGGCAGGGAAGATAATTAATGAAAGACTACGTTCATATCGAGAAAAATTTGGCATAGATGATAAACAAGACTTGCTTGCTATGGTAGCATTTGATAGCACCGTAGAAAAGCTAAAAGTAGAAGGAAAAAGCCACCAGGTGGATGACACCGTAGAACACAAACTGGCAAAACTTAATCAAATCATCTCTGAGGCCCTTTAGATCTTACTAATTTCCGAATCTCAGCTGCGCTGCTATAATTATATAAATAGTAGTAGTCATGACAGATTTATTGTATATCATCGTTACCGGAGCTGTATCGCTTGTTCTGGGTATGGTTTTAGGTCGTTTGGTATTCTCCAGGGTAAATAAAGCCGAAGAACAGAAAGCAAAAGAAACTGCTGCCTTAACCATTAAGGAGGCACAGGTAAATGCTGAAGAAATAAAACGCACCAAAATATTAGAGGCAAAAGAGAAGTTCTTAAAGCTGAAATCAGAATTTGAAGAGGAGGCTAACAGGAAGAAAAACCAAATAATCTCTAACGAAAACAAGTTAAAGCAGCGAGAACAGAACCTCTCTAAGCAATTAGAACAATCTAAACGTAAAGAGTCTGAGACTGATCAGCTTAAAGAAAAACTTACAATACAGCTTGATAAAGTAGATAAGAAAAATCAGGAAATTGATAAGTTTATCGAACAAAAAGTTTCTATCCTGGAGAAGATATCTAACTTAACAGCTGATGATGCCCGTGAGCAATTAATTGAAACCCTTACTAATGAAGCAAGAACCAAGGCGTCGGCACAAATAAAAGACATCGTTGAAGAAGCGAAGCTTTCGGCTACCAAGCAAGCGAAAAAAATCGTTGTAGAAACTATTCAGCGTACAGCAACAGAACATGCAATTGAAAATTGTGTGTCTATCTTTAATCTTGATACTGATGAACTCAAAGGGAAAATAATTGGCCGTGAAGGTAGAAACATCCGGGCTATTGAAGCTGCCACCGGTATAGAGATAATTGTTGATGATACTCCCGAAGCTATTATAATTTCAGGATTTGACCCTGTGCGAAGAGAAATCGCCAGGTTATCATTACACCGATTAGTTAAAGACGGCAGAATTCACCCTGCTCGAATTGAAGAAATAGTTGCTAAGACCAGAAAAAATATTGAAGAAGAAATCGTAGAGATTGGTGAGCGTACGGCAATTGATTTAGGAATTCATGGCCTCCACCCCGAATTGGTAAAGATGGTTGGCAGGATGCGTTTTAGATCTTCTTATGGGCAAAACCTATTGCAGCACTCAAGAGAAGTAGCGAATCTTTGCGCAATAATGGCCGCAGAAATAGGGCTGAATCCTAAACAGGCTAAGCGTGCTGGTTTACTGCATGATATTGGCAAAGTGTATCCTGAAGAATCGGAACAGCCACATGCAATCCTGGGAATGGAGCTGGCCCAAAAATATAAGGAACATCCTAAAATTTGTAATGCTATTGGTGCCCACCACGACGAGATTGAGATGACCGGCATGATTTCGCCTATTGTACAGGCTTGTGACGCTATTTCCGGGGCCAGGCCGGGTGCAAGAAGAGAAGTGATGGAATCTTATATTAAGCGCTTAAAAGACCTCGAAAGCTTGGCGCTTGGATTTGATGGCGTAGAGAAATGCTATGCTATTCAAGCCGGCCGAGAGCTAAGGGTTATGGTAAATGCAGAATCTGTGACCGACGATAATGCCGGACAGTTATCATTTGATATATCTCAAAAAATTGAAACTGATATGCAGTATCCCGGACAGATTAAGGTAACGGTAATCAGAGAGATGAGGGCGGTTAATTATGCAAAATAATTCATATTTTGTTAAACTACACCTCTAAGTTTAATTAAACTTTACTGAATTTCTGGGGTTTTTCTTCGCTCAGGATTAGATGACTACCCAATAACTTTTGCCATGGTCTCTCCTATATCTGCAGGAGATTCTACCACATGAAGTCCACACTCGTTCATGATTTTCATTTTAGCGGCAGCGTATCCTCAGCACCGCCAATAATCGCACCTGCATGCCCCATACGCTTTCCCTTAGGGGCAGTCTGGCCGGCAATAAAGCCAACAACAGGCTTAGGATTGCCCTGCGCTTTAATCCATCTGGCTGCTTCGGCTTCATAATTACCGCCAATTTCACCAATCATAACAATACCATCTGTGTCAGGGTCGTTCATGAACAGTTCAACTGCTTGCTTAGTTGAGGTGCCAATTATGGGGTCACCACCTATACCAATAGCTGTAGAAATTCCGAGCCCGGCTTTCACCACCTGGTCTGCAGCTTCGTAAGTAAGTGTACCTGACTTTGAAACAATGCCAATTCTACCCTTCTTAAAAACAAATCCGGGCATAATACCAACTTTAGCCTCTTCCGGCGTAATTACTCCCGGGCAATTTGGACCAACAAGTATCACATCCTTAGTCTTAATATATTCCTTAGTGATAACCATATCTTTAGTGGGAATACCCTCAGTAACCGCAACAATTACCTTAATTCCAGCATCAGCAGCCTCCATAATAGCATCGGCGGCAAATGCAGGTGGTACAAATATTATAGAAACATTGGCTCCGGCCTTTTCTACGGCGTCAGCAACTGTATTAAATACGGGCCGGTCAAGATGAGTCTGCCCTCCTTTACCTGGAGTTACTCCGCCAACTATATTAGTTCCATATTCAATCATTTGTCCGGCATGGAAGGTTCCTTCTGAGCCGGTAAATCCTTGTACAACTATCTTAGAATCCTTGTTAACTAAAACACTCATCTTGATTACTATTTAATGGTATTACACGCAATTTTAAGTGGCACAAAACTAACCTAAATAGCGCCTTAAACAAAGAATAAAACTCATGATACTATAAAGATCTCCAGAACAACACGTAACGAAAAGCTCGGCTGTCCAACAACGATCCATAAGTGTTCATTATCGCACTATATAGGACACTAAATTAGTATGGTTTTTTTACATCTTCCTGATTATAAGCTCTTTACGTTTTTTGGCACGGGTATTGACATTAGATGGGTGGTCAAGAACTCAAAATAATAACAACATGAAAACAGCAAAGAAAACATCGCTTAGCCTCCTCACAGGGCTCCTGATTTTGATTGCAACACTCGCTACTTCATTTAATAATGTGAGTGCCGGTATTCCAACCGGAAACTCGATACTACCATACTCGATTCTACCATATTCGATCACCGAGCAAGAAATTAATGATTTACTAACTTTTGCCAGTATCGACAAAGAAGTTAAAATCGAAAATATCAAAATTAAAATTTATGGTGATAACGATGATCTGATTTATTCATCTAACGTCTGTCACGGTGTATTTAACTGTGATGACAGATTAAATCAACTCATTAATCAAAGTGATTTTATTACTGAAATTGATAACACCAGAATTTACATTTTGAATCAATAATTGCTTTTTAGTTTAGGTTTATATAAAAAAAGGAGGGATACGCCCTCCTTTTTTTTATGCAAAATATTCTAACTTGGCAGCAGTAAGTCTAACAATGGCCGCTAGTGGCAATAGCAATTTACTGTAACCATAATTTATGAAAAGGATATTTTTAGTCATTTTATTTTTACTGGCTGGGATAATAATATACGGGTATTGGTTCATCAATAACACCAAACCATCATACGAAGGTGAAATCTCCTTAAGCGGTTTGCGTGATCCAGTTACTGTTAAGTATGACAATTTTGGCATTCCGCATATCTATGCAAAAAATCCATCTGATGCTTATTTTGCCCTTGGCTATCTGCAGGCACAGGAGCGGTTATTTCAAATGGAAATGCTAAGAAGGGTAGCAACAGGTACCCTTTCAGAGATACTTGGCGCTGAATTTGTTAGCGTTGATAAATTATTTAGAACGCTCGGCTTAGCCAAAAAATCAGCCGAGTTTACCAAAGCTTTCGAGTTACAGGATCAACCTTATAAACAGCCGGCTATATCGTATTTTGAAGGTATCAATGCTTATGTCGATGAAGGCCCTACTCCTATTGAATTTACCTTAATTGGTATACCTAAAAGAAAGTTCTCCATCACAGATGCTTATAATGCAGCGGGCTATATTTCTTTTGGCTTTGCCGATGGTTTGCGCATTGATCCCCTAACTTCTAAAATAGCTGTTTCATTAGGTATGGAGTACCTTGACGAACTAGGGCTACATAGTATCTATGATTCTACCTACATACAATCATACTTCGAACCTGAAGCTGCTGATTTAGATGACCTGTCGATAATTATTGATAAAATACCGGCCGCATTATTCGATGGTAGTAATAGCTGGATAATTGGTCCTGAGAAGTCGGCAACCGGGAACGCCATCTTCGAGAATGATACACATATTGCCTTTTCGCAACCTTCAGTCTGGTTTGAAGCTCATCTGGAATATCCTGGAACCTCATTATATGGCCACTACTTGGCTGGCTTCCCTTTTGCAATTTTGGGCCATAACCGATTTGCTGCCTGGGGCATGACCATGTTTGAAAATGATGATGTTGATCTTTTTCAGGTAAAAGTTAATCCGGATAATAATAACCAGGTTTGGCGCATTGATCAATGGCAAGATCTAAGTATTCGCCAGGAAACTATTAATATAAAAGATGAAGAACCGCTAGAAATTGTCATTCGGGATTCCTTCCATGGGCCAATTATTAATGATGTGTTGTTAAAAGAAGGTACTTCCGAGCAGCCAGTTGCTGTTTCCTGGCAATATCTTAAAGCCGATAATGATTTTTTTGAGCCTGTTTATGCTTTAGGCCAAACCTCTAGTATGGTAGATGCACGAAATGCAGCCGCGCTTATCCAAGCCCCTGGATTAAATATTATGTATGCGGATATCGCCGGAAATATAGCTTGGTGGGCTTCAGCCCGGTTACCTATCCGGCCAGATCATGTAAATTCGAAACTTCTGCTTGATGGTAGTTCGGGCAAGGATGACTATCTGGGTTACTACGATTTTAGCCATAACCCTCAGTCTGAGAACCCTCCCTCACATTATGTTTACTCGGCCAACAATCAACCAGATACCGTAAAAGGTATATTATATCCGGGCTACTACAGACCTATTGACCGGGCTTCACAAATAGTTAAAAATGTAGAAGCCAAAAATGATTGGACCGCTGAACAGGTACAAGCTATGACCGCCAATGTTACATCGCCTATTGCTCCCATGGTTGCCCAGGCACTTGCCGAGGTCCTAAAAGGCAGTGCTAATCCTGAAGTTAATGAAATGGCTAATCTGCTGATGAAATGGGATGGCAATCATCAACAATCAGCAATTGAACCAACAGTATACTATAATGTACTATCATGGGTATTATACTACGCCATGGCTGATGAACTTGGCTATGATGACTACATAAATATGGCTACTTCTGAAGTAATGAAAAGAAGCTACCTCAAATTTGTTAGCAATGAAAATTCTGTTTGGTGGGATGATATCTCTACATCTGCAAAAGAAACTAGAGAAGATATTATTTTTAAAGCCTCTAAGTCAGCCTTGTCAACTATAAAAAACAGCACTAAGTCTGATGACCCTGAGGGATGGACCTGGGAAAAGGTACACACTGTCACGCACGGTCATCCGCTGGGTAAGATTGAAATACTAAAAAAATATTTTGATGTAGGGCCTTTGACTACTAATGGGGGCAATGAGGTGATAAACAATATGAAATTTAACCTGGACACTACCGGTTTCTTCCCGGTTAATGCCGGCCATCCATGCGCACAGTTATTGATCTGGGCAACCTCGATGGTGCCATGAGTATTAACCCAACCGGGCCAATCCGGGAATTTTCTTAGCAAGCACTATGACGATCAGGCGACAATGTTTGTAGATGTTAAATTCAGGCCACAGCTAATGAATGAAGCAGAAATAGAAGAAAATAAGGCTTCTGTATTAATTTTAAGGCCACAGACCAAGTAATATCTTGTGAAAAAACAATTAAAGAAAAAACTACGCACTATAATATTTAAGACTAACACACCGGCTGGAAAGGCTTTTGATGTAGCGTTACTAATTGCTATTCTAGTAAGTGTAGGTGTAGTAATACTCGAAAGTGTAGAAACGTTTTCGAACAACTATACTAATGTCTTCATCTATACAGAATGGGCATTTACATTCTTATTCACCATAGAATATATTTTACGAATTATAATATCCAACAAAAAGCGTAAATACATTTTTAGTTTTTTTTGGGATAATTGATTTCCTATCTATTTTGCCAGCCTATCTATCTCTGGTATTTACGGGCATGCATACGTTGGTTATCTTACGTAGTTTCAGATTATTAAGGGTATTCAGGATATTTAAACTGGCCAGATTTATGGGTGAAGCTTCGCAACTTAGCAAAGCTTTAAGTTCTAGCAGACCAAAAATAATTGTCTTTTTAGTAACTGTAGGAATTATAGTGGTGATTATGGGTACTGTCATGTACCTCGTTGAGGGAGCTGAAAATGGCTTTACCAGCATTCCTAAATCTATTTACTGGGCCATAGTAACCTTAACTACCGTTGGCTATGGCGATGTTGCCCCTTCAACTGTTCTGGGACAGACCCTGGCATCGATCATTATGATTATGGGCTATGGCATTATCGCTGTTCCTACCGGCATTGTAACTGCAGAAATGGCCAGATCCAGTCAGCGCCAGACTATCAGCAACAAATTATGCGGGAATTGCGATCAAGCAAATCATGATCTTGATGCCAAGTATTGTAAAAACTGTGGGAATGAGTTATAACAAAAAAAGCTTCCCCGAAGATAATGGGTAGCTTTGGAATTAATAATCTATAGAAAAACAGATTTAGCCAATTCTTTAATTTCCCAAAGCAAAAGGGATTTATCAGGATTTTCTCCATCATCTTCTGTACTATTTTCATTAATACTTAACAATGGTGTAGGGAAATTATAAGGCTTCCTTTCTAAGTTAATTGGGCGCCATTCCCCTGTTGCAATATCATAATTTCGCTCACGTTCCACATATGAGGTTGCTAATAAATATTTACTGCCACTTGCAATAATGTTTAAAAGTGCTCTTCTTGTATCATCATAAGAAAAATGGACCAGACAATCTCTGGTAAATATTAGATCAACCATGGGTAAAGAATCATTTGTAATATCTGTTAATTTAAAATTTATTGAACTGCTACTGAAATTCTTTGTATTTGCATCAATCAATTCAGGCACAATGTCTGAGCCTAAATAGTTAACACCTTTTAATTCAACTTGTTTCATCCAGTTAAAATCACCGCATGGTATATCGTGCATTGATGACACCTTGAATTTCTCAAGTAATTTAGGGATTTCTTGAACTATAATTTCAGTTTGTAAAAAATCAGATCCTTTACCAGAAACTGATTCCTTACTATTCCAAAAATTATTCTTATATATTTCTATAAAAGTCTCGTTAATTGGTCGACCTCTAAACTTACTTAAATTAGTTTTTTTCCAATATTTAAATGCCAGATACCATTTATTTTGATTACTCATATTCTAAATTTGAAAAATATTCAACATCCTATTATTCGGACAAACAATATGAAGTTTGCCATCACTAAATTTTTATATTGGGGACTGAAAAATATTAGTGCCAAATAGCTCTTAGAAAGTCTTAATATCTATAATAATCAAGCTTATAAGGTCCTTCTACTTTTACATTAATGTAATCAGCCTGCTCCTGAGTAAGTACTTCAAGTTCAACGCCAATTTTCGCTAAATGTAACATAGCTACTTTTTCATCAAGGTGCTTTGGTAGCATATATACTTTGTTTTCATACTTATCTGTATTTGTCCAAAGTTCTATTTGAGCCAATGTTTGATTCGTAAATGAATTCGACATCACAAATGAAGGATGTCCGGTAGCGCAACCAAGGTTCACCAATCGGCCTTCAGCGAGTAGTATAACTTCTTTACCTTCAAGTTCATATAAGTCAACCTGAGGTTTAATTTCTGTCTTTACAGCATTGCTATTTAACCAGGCAACATCAATCTCATTGTCAAAATGACCAATGTTACAGACAATAGTTTTGTCTTTCATCGCTTTAAAGTGTCTGCCTGCAATAATATCTTTATTGCCTGTAGCCGTTACAATAATATCAGCTTCGAGAACGGCATCATCCATTTTCTTAACCTCAAAACCATCCATAGCGGCCTGCAAGGCACATATTGGGTCAATTTCTGTAACAATAACCCTAGCCCCCGCGCCTCGAAGCGAAGCAGATGAGCCTTTACCTACATCACCATAACCGGCAACAACAGCCACCTTACCTGCCATCATTACATCGGTAGCTCTTCTAATAGCATCTACCAATGATTCTTTGCAACCATACTTATTGTCAAATTTGGATTTCGTTACCGAATCGTTAACATTTATTGCTGGAATCGGTAGTGTTCCATTCACTTCACGTTCTTGCAAGCGATGCACACCTGTAGTAGTTTCTTCAGATAACCCTTTGATATCTTTGGTTAATTCTGGGTATTTGTCCAGCACCATATTAGTGAGGTCACCACCATCATCCAAGATCAAATTAAGTGGCTTTCCACCTTCAAAAGCAAATAGTGTTTGTTCTATGCACCAATCAAACTCTTCCTCGTTCATGCCCTTCCAGGCAAAGACAGGAACCTTGGTCTCGGCTATAGCCGCTGCTGCATGATCTTGTGTAGAAAAAATATTACATGAAGACCATGACACCTCGGCGCCTAGTTCAGTAAGTGTTTCTATTAAAACAGCTGTCTGGATTGTCATATGCAAACAACCGGCAATTCGGGATCCTGATAATGGTTTACTTTCACCATACTCTTCCCTTAAAGCCATTAATCCGGGCATTTCGGCCTCAGCCAGCTTAATTTCTTTTCTACCCCATCCGGCTAGAGAAATGTCTTTTACTTTGTATTGTTGTGTTTCAACCATGATAAATTGATATTTTACAAATTTGAATTGGCAAAATTAGCACATTTGTATAAAGAATAAGTGAATATGTCGCAGAAGCTTTCTGTAGTTATCATTACCCTTAACGAAGAAAAAATTATTGAGGCATGTCTTAATGCCGCCTGGCAAGTGGCAGATGAGATTGTAGTTGTCGATTCATATTCAACCGATAGAACCAAAGAAATTTGTTTAGCTAACGGGGTAAAATTCATCGAACATATATTCGAAGGGCATATTCAGCAAAAGAATTATGCTGTTACCCAAGCGACATATGATAGCATCCTTTCACTTGATGCTGATGAGATAGTGTCAGAAGAACTTGCCTCTAGTATTTTAAATGTTAAACAGGATTGGGAGAAAGATGCCTATTATTTACTGAGGCGCTCCCATTACTGTGGTAAATTTATCAACTATGGAGATTGGTTTCCGGATAAGAAAATAAGATTATTTAGGAAGGATGTTGGCAAATGGGATGGTATTAATCCGCACGACACATTCGAACTAAATAAGGGGATATCACTGGGTAAAATAAAGGGTGACCTTAAGCACTATACCTTTAACACTGTAGCAGAGCACATTAAACAAGCCAATAAATTTTCAACAATAGGTGCCCGGGAACACTTAGCCAGACACACACGCGTAAACCTTCTGACACTAGTATTGCACCCTGGCTGGAGATTTATTAGATCTTATATTCTCAGGTTTGGTTTCCTGGATGGTTTAAGAGGATTTACCATAGCG
>PVMK01146963.1_pt1 | contig 16761 bp, 16 predicted proteins | sample 1853481 | NCBI WGS metagenome assembly PVMK01 (sample SAMN08533507, study PRJNA380276) | Marine sediment metagenome, whole genome shotgun sequencing project.
GGGTTTTTACAAGTGGGTTATCGTGATTTTCGAATAATCTTTATTCATATGAATTATTGGGCAATAAAAATTAGTATTATGGTCGCGGAATTCCGGGGACACTATACTTAATTATTAACCTGCGCCCTCAAGTCCATATATCTATATTCAATCCTTACTGGAAACTATTGGCCATTGCTATAAATCTTGACTTATGAATTATTCCTAAAGTATCAAGATGCCCAGTGGATATGTTGAATTGTTTTGAACTTTCCAAAACTCAAGATGTTGGCAAGGCATCTTGACTTTAATGGGCAATGCCAATCACAATCTAATTCTATCCAAACCACCCTCTGTTAAACACCAACAATCACCGTCTTGCAGTTTTTCCATAACCCTTGTTTTTTCTCTGAATGAAAAAGCCACCCCACACTTGTACAGTCAAAGCAGGAAAATAGTCTCAAAATATTTAAGTGGTCTTGACCTTTTGCAACTAATTCAGTTTATTATGTGGTAATTATTCTTTATCTGCACTTCAGATTTGAAGCATAAAAAATTGGGTATGTTTGTTTTAAAGGACAAGATATGCCAGAAACTGCATCCAGCTATCCGATCATCCGGACAAAACTTTTCCGGCCAGAAGTTGTATCGGATTTAGTACCCCGTCCCAGGCTGTTTAAAAAGCTAGATAAGGGTAATAAGTGTTCTCTGACCCTGGTCTCGGCCCCGGCCGGCTACGGTAAGAGTGTTCTGGTAAGCAGTTGGCTTAAATCGAGCGATCTACTCCATTCCTGGGTATCGCTTGATGAGGAAATGAAAGACCTCAATATCTTCCTGCATTATTTCATCACTGCTGTCAGGAAATTATTTCCAGCCGCCTGCCCTAATACCTTTTCTCTCATTAATACATCTGGCCAGCCATCCTTGCCGTTGCTGACAACAGAACTGATCAACGAACTCTCGGAGATCAAAACACCGTTCATTCTTGCGCTTGATGATTACGGCCATATTCACGACCCTGATATTCATGAACTGCTCAACAATTTACTTAAACACCTGCCACGAAATCTGCAGCTGGTTCTCATGACCCGGCGAGATCCCCCGTTATCACTGGCCTCATTATGCGGCAGTGGAGACATGATCAATATAAGACAGGCTGACCTGAAGTTCACGAAACAGGAAATTTCAGAGTTTTTAAATAATCAAAACATTGACTCTCTGGATGAAAAGGCCCTGGAAACTATTATTGATGTGACTGAAGGGTGGCCGGTCGGTCTGCGCCTTCTAGGACTTAGTGTGAGGCATAAGACAGAAGCAAGTGAATTTCTGCGTGCTATACGCGGCAATACCCGTGGCATACAGGATTATCTTATGGCTGAAGTTCTTTCCCGGCAATCCACTGAAATGAGAAATTACCTTCTCAAGACATCTATTCTCAACCGTTTATGCCCATCCCTCTGTGAAGCTCTTTGCAGTAAAGATCATATTGGTGAAGAATTTGTTCAGCAACTCATTAACTCCAACCTGTTTTGCATTCCCTTGGATGAACAGCATACCTGGGTGCGCTATCATCACATTTTTCAAGATTTACTGCAGGTTCAACTTGAACGACGGTACGACCAGGATGAGATTAATGATCTTTATAAAAAAGCCAGTGCATGGTTTGAGGAACACGGATATTTAGAAGAAGCGCTGGATTATGCCCTGAAAGCAGACTCCCCATCAGAAGCCGCAGAGATCCTTGTTCGCCATAAGCAGGAGATGTCGAACAAGGAACAATGGGTCCGTATTATATCGATGTTGGAGCTGTTTCCTGCTGCAATTATTGAACAGAATATCGATCTGCTCATTCTGCATGCCCGTTCCCTGAACAAACTCGGGCAATATTCTGAATGGGGGCGGGTATTGGATCGAGCTGAAAAATTACTCGACTCCCTGCCGGACAGAGGAAAGGAGCATGAACTGAGATTGGGGGAGATCCTCGTAATGCGGTGCGCTCTATTCTATAATTCTGCTCAACCGCAGAAGGCTCTCGATGCTGGAAAACGGGCGCTGGAGTTGTTGCCTCCTGAATCAAGTAGTGAGCGTGTGTTTACAATAATGATGTCTGCTGTATCGCGCCAGATGATAGGTGATCAGCAGGGAGCAGACGAAATGGTTTATGAAGCGCTGCAGAAAGAAGCCAAGAACAGTCCAACCTTTCATGGCCGTCTGTTACAGACCATATGTTTCATGAAGTGGATGAGCTCTGATATGTATGCGCTGAAGCAAACAGCCACTGCTATGCTTGAACTCTGCAGAACACCTAACCTACCGGAGACGAAGGTTTTTGCGCTGTACTTCTTGGGCGCAGCACAATATCAGCTCAATGAACTGGATACAATCGAACAGACCCTTGCCCCTGTTACAGATAACCCATTGGGGCCCACTTTTCTTATATACATGTGTAGTATTCAAATTCTGTCGCTTACCTCTGACACTGTTGGTCGTCCGGATCAGGCCCTGAAAATGTCTGATTCGCTGATTAAAAGGATACTGAATGGGGAAGGTTTAACTTATCTGTCTAACACACAGGCACTTCGGGATGAACTTGCATTACGACACGGACGTCTCACTCAAGCTGTTCACGGGGCAAAGGAAATTGCAATAGAGAATGCTCCGCCAGGGTATCGTTTCATGATTCCTGAGCTGACAGTTGCCAAGGTTTTTCTCAACCAAAAAACAGAAAAGAGCCTGAAGCAGGCAGAAGAGCTGCTTGGGGACCTGCATGATTATTTCACCTCAGCGCATAACACCAGGTTTCTTATTGAAGTTCTGTCTCTCCAGGCGCTGCTTCAAGATGCCCAAGGGAATGAACGCGAAGCTGTCTCAAAATTGGTCGAAGCTCTTAAACTGGCTGAACCGGGCGGCTTAATCCGCATGTTTGTTGACCTGGGGCCGGACATGGCGAGGCTTCTGGAGCGACTAACTGATAATAAAACTGTTTCGGATTACGCCAAGAAACTGCTCGTGGAATTTGAAAAATATAAAGACAGCACAACCATTGAAAAAGTTCCTGCTTCCCAGGAATCAGTAATGGGTTCAGAGGAATCACAGGTCACTCTCCTGACGAATCGGGAACAGGAAATTATGGACTTGCTTATGAACCGCATGAGCAACCAGGAGATCGCCGATCGCCTTTATATATCATATGACACTGTGAAAAGGCATGCGGCAAACATTTACCGAAAACTTAACGTAAAGGGCCGCCGCCAGGCAGTAAACAAAGCTGCTGAATTGGGTATTATCTCACCGAAATGATTCTTCCTTAACTGCTCTTCCTTTCATTATCTCCTTTTTTCCTCCAGCCTCCAGCCTCCGGTCTCCAGTCTCCAGTCCTTCTTCCCTCCAGCCTCTAGCCACCAGCCTCTATTTCTTTACCTTCAGTCTTCAACCTTCAGCCTAATTCCCTCACCCTCATCTACACCTTTTTTACACCCTTTTGGGCCATTCCATCTTTGCGGATGTTTTATATAAAGAAAACATGGAAAACAAGTTTCAAGATAACAAGAGCATGCGGCAAATGCCTACAATGGAATATCCGGCCATGTACCGGATATGTGTCCGGGGCCAGTTGGACTCAAGCTGGTCGGAGCGCCTGGGAGGCATGACAGTGACCACGACCGGAGGCAGGGATATAGATGAAACAACAGTGCTTGAAGGGCAGCTGCGGGACCAGGCAGCCCTGACGGGCATTTTAAATACATTGTACGACATGCAGCTTCCATTGGTTTCAGTGGATTGTATTAATTCCGAAAATAAAAGGAGAACAAAATGAAAGATGAAATCAAAAAAGACAGTGCGGTAAGTTCAGACCAAGATCAACAGCATCAACTGGGCGCGAGTCCACGGGACGTCAATCGACGCGATTTCCTTAAAACGTCTGCTGGAGCAGCCGTGCTCGGAGCGTCCGTACTTGTCGGGGCCGGCGAGGTCTTCGCTCAGGACGCGAAGCCGGGCAAGTTTGCAACCCCCGACTGGAAGACGCTCAAGCCGGGTGCGAAAGATACAGATCTTTACACGGAAGAATCAGGGTTTGACCACGACAATTCTGATGTGACCTGGTGGCCTGGGCGCAACATCGGGGGCGTGACGATCGGCTTGGTTCAGGTGCGCGCCGATCTGCCCATGATGCCGGGCAACATGGGGAATGCCACCACCTTTGATTTCCCAATGCTCTATCGCGAGATGAATGTGGACAACGTCTTTGACCTCATGAAGCCCGAGATGACCAAGAACTTTACCGATGGCATTGTTGAGGCCGCGAAGTGGCTTGAGTTACAGGGTGTGAGTGCCATTATGGGGAACTGTGGATTCTTCGCCCACTACCAGAAGGCGGTGCAAGAGCGCATTGACACGCCTTTCTTCTCCTCCAGCCTGATGATGATGCCAATGATTGTGCAGTCCTTGCCCCGCAACAAGAAGGTCGGCGTCCTTACCGCTAATGGACCACTCCTCGCAACTGGCCAGGCGATGGAAAACTGCGGGCTTAGCCGCGAGCTCCAAGCGAGTCGCGTCGTGGTCGAAGGTTGTGAGGACGACCCGGAGTTTGCCTCTGTCATGTCCCTTAACGGGAAGTTGAACGCGAATCGGTTCGAAAGGGATATCCTTAATGGTATCAAACGGCTCCTTAAGAAAGACAAGGACATCGCAATGATTATGCTCGAGTGTACCGAGCTTCCCCCGCACGCCGTTGCCGTTCAGAAGATGGTGAAAATGCCTGTTTGGGACTACACATCGCTGACGAATTGGATCTACTCTGGCTGTGTTCGGAGGCCTTTCGTCGGACATATTTAAGCTGATCAAGCTCCCCTCTGCCCCGGTAAGGATAGCCCCGCTGAGGCCATTCTTACCGGGGGTTCGAGTAATTTGAAAACGGAGATAAAGAAAATGGAACTAAAACGAAGTGTATTCAAAACAAGTCGTCCGTTTATTCGATCGACGGTTCTGATCTGTGGTCTCGTTGTCATGTCGATGCTCTCGGGATGCGCTACAGTTGGCCCTGGTCTGTACAAAAACAGCTTTGAGGATTTTAACGATGCGATCCGCAAAACATCAGACGGTCAAATGCTGACTAATTTGGTTCGAATGCGCTATCTGGAATCCCCCGTTTTTTTACAGGTAGCGAGTATCACAACAAGCTTTAATTTGAACAGCAACATCGGAGCAACGGCTGGATTGCCTGAGGGCGCCGCGAATAACTATGGGTTCAATGCAGGAGTAGGATTTTCTGAGACCCCGACGATCTCTTTCTCCATGCCGGAGTCGGACAAATATTACGGACGTTTGTTGTCACCGCTCAGCACCAAGCAGGTCACATCGCTGGTCCTGGGTGGATATGATACCGAAATGGTGTTCCTGACGGCTGTTCGTGGCATCAATGGGCTCAGAAACATAAGCGCCGAGTACGAGAACATGCCAGAGGAAAATGCCTCATTCTCGGACTTCAGAGAAACCTTGTCGCTCATCAAAAAGCTCCGAAGTCAGGGGCTTTTGGACATGGAGTTGGCAGGCAAGCAGACGGACTATTCCTCCCCAGTCACACTCGACGACTCGACGCCCCTTACAAAGGTTCTTCTGCTCGCTTCGACCATGTACGCGAACGCTAACAATTTCGAATTTGTTAAATACGATAACAATCTATGGCAGGCCCATCAGTATTATAAGATCATGGCCATGCGGTTCGCACCCGCATCGAAGGACTCTCCAGATGCGCAACGACTCAGGCAGCTCCTCAATTTGGAGGATGATCGCTACAACTTTCCCCTCGAAGAAGCCGAATTGGTTAATGCGGAGAAGCCGAGAGGGATATTGGGAAAGTCACCGGGAGCGCTTGATCCCAGTGTAACCTGGGCGGAGATCGGCATACGGGGACGTTCGATGATGGAGATTATGCAGGTGGCATCAAAGAAGGTTCAAATACCCACCGAAGATGCCGACATGGGACTGGTGTTAATAGATACCAACCAGGGGAACTCCAGTGATACCGGGTTTGTTATCAAGAGTTCTAAGTCCGAGCCGAACAGTACGCTGCGCGTCAAGTACCGGGGCCATTGGTTCTACATCGAAGATAATGATCTGGAGTCCAGAGAGCTGTTCGCTTTGCTGAATGCCCTTTTTGCTGTCGTCGGCGGTACAGTGCCCGGTGCCAATCCGATCATGACCATACCTGTGGGGCTATAGTCGGCATCATTTAATGCCTGAGATTAATGTAATTCGACTTTAAATAAAGGAAAGAAGACGATGAAAAAAGTCATGAAACAATTGCTAACACTAGTGACAGGCCTGTTGCTGGTTTTGGCGTCAACTACAATAGCACAGAGCGAGGAATGGCAACCGGTAACCGGAGAGGAAAACCTGAGCAAATTCTTTAGCGGAACGAAAATAGAATGGAAGGAACCGGGTGGTGAAAGAAGCCGAGGTGAATATAGGGCCGACGGTACAGGCACGTTATATTCTTGGGGCGGGGCGCAAATCCCAAGAACATGGGCGGTTAAAGGCAACGACCAGTTATGTGTGACGGCGCGTCAGGTCACCCAGTGTTGGAAGCTTGAGAAAAACACGACTGACCCTGCTTTGTACCGTTCGATTGATGTTGCCACCGGCACAGTGACTGAAATTCGCATGAGCAAGGATGGTGCGACCGTCACCACGAAAGGCGACCCCAAGGCTGCGGGAAATAAAGGCAGTCCGGCCGCAGCTTCAGCAGATGAAATGGCCGCTCAGTTAGCCGACCCCAATTCGCCCGTTGCGTCCCTCACCTTTAAAAACAAGTTCACCTGGTTTGAAGGGGATTTGCCCGATGCTGATAATCAGTCGATGTATACACTCGTGTTTCAACCCACGTTGCCTTTTGTACTAGGTAGTGGGTCCAAAGTTATATGGCGGCCGGCGATACCGCTCCTTGTTGACAAACCGGTTTTCAACTCTTCCACGGCCAGCTTTGACGGGGAATCCGGCCTTGGGGATATCGGATTCGATCTAATTTATGTGCCGAAGTTAGAGAGAAAAGACATCCTGTTTGGATATGGCATTCTCACAAAGCTGCCGACGGGGACTGATAGCTCTTTGACCACGGGCCAGTGGACTCTCGGCCCGGAGTTGATCATCGGCAAGTTGGACCCAAAGTACACGCTCGCATTTTTCCCGAAACACCAGTGGGATGTTGCCGGATGGGGCGATACAGCCATTAACGTGACGATCTTACAGCCCATATTTACCTATCTGCCGGGGGGCGGATGGAATATCGGAACGGCCCCGAATATAACCTACAACTGGGAAAACGAACAATGGACGGTTCCGCTGCACCTCACTACGGGCAAGACGGTTGTGATTAACGGCAGACCCTGGAAGTTCGCAGTGGAGATGGACTACTATGTCGAAAAATCGGACACATTTGGGCCTGATTGGATGATCAGCTTCAATATTACACCGGTTGTAAAAAACGGATTGGCGAGTTGGTTTGGCCTGGGTGAATAATGAACCGTCATATTATGGAGTGCAATCGAGAAGGTTGATCCTGAATTTGCCGAAGATTATAAGAAACTTAAAGCAGCAGAAGCGTTACAGGAAGGGAGCTAACATATTGAAGTCAAAAAAAATCGTGGCAATCCGTACACTCGCATTCTGGCTGGTAGTCTTAACTTTTGTGTCAACCGGGTTCGGCTGTGCCAATAAACTTACCCGGAACCCGCTTCCTCTCGAGCTCACAAACGAGGCCGGTATTCCAGGAGTTCCTCAGGCCCGTTTCTGGGGCGATGAATGGGCGGAATGGGACCGGGAGATTGTGGAAACTTTTACCGATGAGGATTGGCGACGTGACTACCAGGCTATCTACAACAAATCTCACAACTACCTGGCTATTTCAGGCGGCGGCGCCAACGGTGCCTTTGGAGCCGGCCTTCTCGCCGGCTGGACCGAGGCCGGCACCCGGCCGGAGTTCACCATGGTAACAGGCATCAGCACCGGCGCCCTGACAGCTCCTTTTGCCTTTCTCGGGCCAGACTACGATGACGAGATGAAGGCGGTATACACCACCACGACCACGGATGAGATTGCCATACAACGCAACCCCCTTGCCGCTGCTTTCAATGAGTCGATGGCTGATACCTCGCCACTGCGGAAATTGATAGAACACTACATCAATACCGAGGTGATCGAGGCCATTGCCGAGGAGCACAAGAGAGGCCGGCGTCTCTTTATCGGAACTGCCAATCTTGATGCGGGCCGGTCCGTGATCTGGAACATCGGCGCCATTGCTGCCAGTGATTATCCCCGTAAAGTTGAGCTGATTCACGATGTGCTGCAGGCATCGTCCGCAATACCCGTCATGTTTCCACCCGTGGTGATTCCCGTCGAAGCCGACGGCAATACTTTTGATGAAATGCACGTGGACGGCGGCACAGGTGCCCAGGTCTTTGTCTATCCGGCGGCCATTGACTGGAAACTGATTACTGAAAAGCTCAAGGTTAAAGGCACACCCGGGGTGTACGTTCTCCGTAACTCTTTTCTTGATCCTGATTATACCGGGGTGAAGCGCTCCATCCTGCCCATCGGGTCGCGCACCATTAACTCACTCATTAGAACGCAGGGAATCGGTGATCTCTACCAGATCTACACCCTGTGCAAGCGCGACGGCAACGACTTCAACCTGGCGTACATACCTTCGGATTTTACTGAAGAGCCCAGCGAGAGTTTCGATCCGGTGTACATGGGCAAGCTTTATGATCTTGGGTATCAGATGGGCAAGGCCGGCTATTCATGGCAGAAATATCCACCTGGTTTTCTTGCCAGGCAGGATAAGAAAAAATAAAAGACTCTGTAGAAAGGACACTTGAATCATTTAAAAAAGGAGAACGGGAATGAGAAAAGGAGATTGTTTTAACAATAAGTATTTTGCAAGCAAAGGGGCATTGTTAATCCTCCCGCTTCTGATACTGTTCTGCACGTTCATGATGCCAGGCAAAGTGATGGCTGATGAAGGGATGGGGGACCGGGCCAGGATAAATGGAAATTTGAGCTGGGCGTTATTTCCCGTCAATTAAGTCTGAAATGAAAGTCGATATCGGTGATGCCAGTATTGACCTGGAGAATTTTCTCGGCCTGAGTGAAAATGAATCAGTTGCCCGGCTCGACGGTTACTGGCGGTTTGCCAAAAAACATCGGCTGGGATTCGGCTATTATGGATTAAGGCGGGATGCAACACATGTCTTTGAAGATACTGTTATTATCGGCGGTGAGCCCTGGTATGTGGGTGCCAAGGTTGCCACTGAATTGGATATGGATTTCTTTACCATCGCATACGCGTACTCCTTTTATCAAAATGAAAAATGGGAGATCGCGGGTACTATTGGCGCTTACTGGGTAAAAGTGCAAACGACCTTGGCATTGGCTGCAGCACTTGATAATGGAGTCGATCCTCCCCTCGCAGCAAGCGACCGGTTCGAGAGCGAGACCGTTGAAGCGCCTCTCCCATTGATTGGCTTGTCTTTTGACTACTATATTACACCCAAGTGGATGGCCACTTTTAAGGGAGGCTATTTTCAACTGTCACTTGATCAATTCAGCGGCAGGATTCTAAACCTGGGTGCAAAGCTGGAATACCAGTTCACCAAGATGTTCGGTCTTGGCCTGGGGATATGATTCTTTCCGCCTCAACGTGGAAGCAGAAGACACGGGAGATACTGCCGAAATTGAATACAAATATCATGGGGATACAGCTTTACGGGAGTTTTGAGGTTTTAGAAAAAATAGGAGAAAGGGATGCCTCGACACATCCAGCTTATAACCATATCCGTACTTGTAATGTTTGCGTCAGTTTCATTTGCCGACTCTGACATCATGAAACCCTATCCCTTGCCTGAAGATGGATATGACAGGATGGTCATTCATCTGGAACCTCTTTCCAATGAAGATCTTTCTAAGGTGGAACTGTTGATCGGCAAAATAATGGAGGTTGACTGTAATCTTCATTCCCTGTCCGGCATGCTTGAAAGGGAAACAATCGTGGGCTGGGGATATTCATACTATATTCTCCGTAATGCTGGAGGGCCTGCCGCTTCAACCAGGATGGCCTGCCCACCCGGCGAGGAGCAAAAAGATGCTTTTGTACAGGTCCGCGGAGATGGACAGTTGTTACGATACAACAGCAAGTTGCCCATAGTAGTCTATGTGCCAACGGGTTTTGAGGTGCGCTACCGGATCTGGGCTGCCGGAGAAGAGTCTCGTCAGGCGATTGAAAGTAATTAAATGTATTTATTTAAATGAGGAGAAGAGTATGAATGAAAAATCAAAAAAGTTATTTTGTTTACTTGTCTTCAGGGCTCTGATCCTATTTGCATGCCTGACAGTAATACAGGTGCCATCTTCTCTCGCTCAGGGAAAATTTGTACCGTGGGATGAAGCGGTATTTGGTGCCATTGAAAAAGACTATGGGGAAGACGCTGAGAAACGGATGCGCAAAGTGCATGATCTGATCCTTGAGAATCAGGACTTACCGGTGAAAGATAAGCTGGAGCTTGTCAACGATTTTATGAATGGATTGCCCTGGATTGCTGATCCTGATATATGGAAACGGACGGATTACTGGGCCACGAGTTTAGAGACACTGGCGACCTTTGGCGGTGACTGCGAAGATATTGCCATAGCCAAATATGTGACATTGCGCCTGATGGGGATACCTGATGACAAGTTGGGATTTGCCTATGTACAAACCTCTGAAGGAGAGCGGCATATGGTGATGTTCTATAAAGAATCTAAGGATATACCCAGCGTAATCCTTGATAACCAGCACCCGGATGTAGTGTCGTCGGAGAAGCGCCGTGATCTTATTGCTATTTATGCCTTTCAAAATGATGATACGCTTTATGTGATTAAGGATGACGGCAAAAATGATCGGGAGCTCACGGTGAAAAAAGACAAAAAATTATCCAAATGGACCGGTCTCAAAGAACGATCGAGAAAGTACGTTGAGAAGTATGAAAAATATAATGCTGGCAGACCGCTTATGCCTAAATGATAATTTATCAATAAATTTGTATTTGCATTTTAATTAAACTTTAAAAGGTGGAGATCCATGAGACTATTGCATGTACTCATTGTATTAATGGTCTTGATTCTGACAGGTTGTGCAAGTATAGGCCCTCGGAGCGTACCAACTGACCGGTTTGACTACAATAAGGCAATTTCCACTTCCTGGAAAGAGCAGACCCTGCTTAATATAGTGAAGATCCGCTATATAGATATGCCTCTGTTTGTTGATGTTGCATCTATAGTGAGTGGCTATACACTTCAAAGTTCAGTGAATCTTGGCGGGCATGTCAGTACGGACGGTTTGCAGGGTGATTATGCCAATTTTGGTGCATCCGGCACTTTCACTGACCGGCCTACCATTACCTATCAACCGATCACCGGCCAAAGGTTCAACAAGAGTTTCATGACCCCGATTCCGCCCAGCGCCATCCTCTTTATGATACAAAGCGGCTGGAATGCAAAACTCATATACCCGCTCACGGTTGACTCGGTGAATGGCTTACGAGGAAGGGTGTCCGGAGGATCAAATGCGCGCCCGGGTGATCCGAAGTATTTCCGCATGGTTGAATTGATGAGAAAAATCCAGAAATCAGGCGTCATGGGTATGCGGATCATAAAAGGAGAAGATGATCGGGATACAACGGTCATGTTCCTTCACAAACAAAACCTTCCCAAGGAGGTTGCTGAAGCCAGTAAGGAACTTACCAATCTTCTTGGATTACGGCCGGGAATCCAGGATGTTAAAGTGAGATATGGACTGATCCCAAGAGATGATACTGAGATTGCGATGACCACACGATCTTTGCTGCAGATCCTCATTGAACTGGCTACCCAGATCAATGCACCACAGGAACATGTAACAGAAGGCCGCACTGTTCCATCTATGTCCTGGGGTGATGAAAACTCATTGATCAATATCAACCACAGCACAGAGAAACCAGAGGATGCTTTTGTAGCTGTAAAATACCGTGATTACTGGTTCTATATTGATGACCGGGATCTCAAATCAAAAACAACTTTTACATTTGTGATGATTCTCTTTTCTGTGACTGAAACCGGAGGCAAGGAGGGGCTGCCGCTGGTAACTATACCGGCCGGGTAGGATAAGGGCCGATTCTGCAGCGAATATACTTCAAACAGTTGCTCTAAGGCTCAATGCTACGAGACTACCCTGAAGGGTTCAGGTGTCAAGTGGACATATGAACCTGCAGGCATCCTCCCAAAAGTCCACATGCGCAAGGAACTGAGCTATGAATGATCTGATTCGATTCAACTGGCGGGCATTTGATCCTATTTCAGGCATCAAAGTCACTATCGGGTTCATTGTGATAATGGCACTGACTAAACTGACCGGGGAGACCTGGACGGCAACGGGTTTAGTGGTTTTGCTGGCCTGGTTGACAAATGTTCCCGGCCCACTGAAAGATCGCATCAATGGCATGCTTGTGTTCGGGGCAGGGGCTATCATCATTACCGTAATTTCCGGGCAGATGGGGCTCGCCCTGTGGCCCAATATTATTGCTGTCTCAGTAGTTGGCGTGTTGGGAACTTTGGCTCTGGCGCGGGGGACGAGAGCGTATATGATTGGTTATGCATTGATTTGCTGGGCTATTTACGCTCCATTTCTGGTCGACAGCACGAGTGTTACAAACTGCGTTGTGGCTATCCTGCTTGGAACCGGGGTGCTTATCGCTTTGAACGTTGTTGCTGCCGTTTTTGAAGGCGATAGTAACGAAATGTCGGTGACTGAGAAATCGTCTGGAGGACCAGGGATGGATTATATTATTGCTTATTCGATCACCTTGGCGTTAGTTCTTGCACTTACAACTTACCTTGGGCGGGTACTGTTGAAAACAGATCCAACGCTTATCGTCGGCGGTGCATTTTTCATCATCGGATTTGATGCTAAAAAAACCTGGGTTGCAGGCATTGGCCGGGTGATCGGCGTGGTGGCTGGAACAGTGTTGGGGTTAATTATATCAAAGCTCGTTGGACCTGGTCTTTTACTGTACATCATTGTGATAGCCGCCTTTTTTTTCAGTTTTGCAGCCATGGAAGTCCACCCCGGCTTTTTTATGTTTTTCTTTTTGCTCTTACTGGCCATTGGTTGGCAGGATCTTGAAACTGAGACACTCAATTTGACATTCTGGGAACGGCTTTCGGGCGAAACCGCTGGAGTGTTGATCGCTATGACAGCGATTGCCGTCCTGCAATGGTGGCAAAACAGACGAGTAATTAAAGGTGAGAAATGCTGACAAAAATATTTAAAATCAAGGGGGCGTATGTTTTTTACATCTTAGGACTGTTTATTCTTCTGTCAGCTAGTTTGGTTTTTACGAAAGCATTTGCTGCCACTGATAACATATCAGGAAGCAAACCGATAGAGGTGAAAATCGCCCTTCAGATTGACCAGATCTCTGATGTCAATCAGAAGGCTGAGAATTTTACTATTGTCGGCAGTCTCATCATGCAATGGAATGACAGTAGGTTGGCCTTTGATACGGTTAATTGTAATTGTAAAGAAAAACTTTTCGATACCAGTCAATTCGAAAAATTCACTAGTGAAAATAAGGTTTCCTGGCCACGTTTTATGTTTTACAACCAGCAGGGGAACCGCTGGATCCAGGAGGATATCTTTCAAGTATTCCCCAATGGGAATATAGTCTATTACGAGCGCTTCACCTTGACTCTGCAGGCCCCGGATTTTAATTTCCTCAACTATCCTTTTGATAAGCAGAAATTCGATATTCATATTGTCTCTCTTCGATATAATGATACCTTTGTATATGTCATTGATCTTGAAAATATGAAGATGGGCGGGCAGCTTGGTGAAGAGGAGTGGAATGTAGGTTCTTATTCTACCTTTGTAGATACCGTTACAGTGTTTGGAGCGCAGTCGACAAACTCCCAGTTCACCTTTACATTTAATGCACATCGGCATTTGGAATATTACATTTTTCGCATATTTCTCCCATTGTTCCTGATAATAACCGTTGCCTATGCCACCTTTTTCATGAAGGACTACGCAAAACGGGTAGCTTTCTCGGCGGCAAACTTATTGACCTTTGTTATGTTTAATTTTGCCGTTGGTTCAGATCTGCCGCGCCTGGGTTATCTGACGTTTATCGATAGCCTACTTGTACTTTCCTTCGTCGTTACAGCAGTGACGGTGATAGCAAATGTATTTTTAAAACGATTGGATTTTTCAGGTCGACCAGCTGTGGTATCTAAGCTGGACAATATAATTATTTGGAGCTATCCCTTATTGTATATTTTTGGTTTAGGTGTCATCTGTTTTATATATTTCCCTTAGGATTCATTATTTTTAAGCAGGGCTCCTATGAATTTCTCTAAACTGATACACTGGAAGCTTTTTGTTGCTGCAGGCTTTGCCGGATTCCAGCTAGACATATTGACTCTTGGAAAAACTAGGATAATGTATAAACACTCTGACTAGATATAACATGTTGATATCCCCAAATATAAGGGAGGTGACTGAATGAAAGAACTCAAAAAGCTTTTAGACGAACACCATGCAGTAGTGTCATTCGATGACGGGGACATTGAGATGCTTGTCGAGATTGCAGAACAAGTAGAGCTGGAACAGGGTTATATCCTTTTTAGAGAGCAAGATCCTGGTGACTCTATTTACCTCGTGATTTCCGGTGCTGTTGATTTGTTTACTTGCTTTAACGAAAATATTGACCAGACCATTATGACTGTACGAGAGGGTGGTTTTGTTGGCATCCTGGCAATAATTGATGATAAAATTCGTGATATTAATGCAAGGACAGCCGAAAGTACAAAAGCTTACAGATTTGATCGAGACAAGCTGCAATCGCTTTTAGCGGAGGAGAATAGTCTTGGTGTCAAATTTTTTCGATTACTCAATGATTTACTCGGAAAAAGACTGCGAATCGCAATTGACAGCTTAAAACAAAATCTGGAGTGGACAATGCAGGTTTCCGGCCTTGCCTCTCTTGATATCAGCCAGCTCATCGTCGACCAGGTGAACATTGTGATCGATCTGGTAAATGGTAAACAAATCGAAGGAACCATAATGAAGTCTGAGGAAAAGCCTCCCGGCTTTGAGCTCTTTGTTAAAACAAGTGAAGGTAATGTCCACTTTATTCCGTACCATGCGATCGTGTCGGCCTCTATACCCTTAGGCTCATTGAAAACAAACCTTAACGGTTCTTCAGGGACGTGAGGTGAAATATGGCTAATATCGATCAGTATCTAAAATTTATGGTTAAGGCCAGTGCTTCTGATTTACATCTTAGCTCCAACTGCTTGCCTGTATTTAGGATAGATGGACAAATACGTCCACTGTCAGGAGAAAACACTGAACCTCTTCTCCCTGAGCAAGTCCGCACATTATTGGAAGAGATAATACCAGAGCGCAATCAACAGGAATTTGCTGATAAACGAGACACCGATTTCGCTTATGCGTTAGAAGGTCTCGGCCGCTTTAGGGTTAATATTTTTAAAGATCTTGGGGGAATAGGCGCTGTTTTTCGCTTTATCCCACAAGACATCTTGACTTTGGAACAATTGAACATGCCACCGGTGATCAAGGATTTTTGTTACCTTAATAAAGGCCTGGTATTGGTTACCGGCCCTACTGGCAGTGGCAAGTCAACTACATTGGCAGCGATGGTAGACCACGTTAACAACAGTCGTCAGGATCATATTGTTACCATTGAAGACCCGGTAGAGTTTGTACATAAAAACAAAAAATGTATCATCAATCAGCGCGAGGTAAGCACTCATACCGACAGTTTCAAAAATGCCCTGCGTGCAGCACTGAGACAGGACCCTGATATAATCTTGGTTGGTGAATTACGCGACCTGGAAACCACTGAGATTGCCATTGAAACAGCAGAAACCGGACATTTGGTTTTAGGCACGCTGCACACATCAACAGCAGCCAGCACCGTAGATCGTATCATTGATCAGTTTCCTGCCGGGCGACAGAATCAAATTCGTATGATGCTGGCATCGTCTTTGAAAGGAGTTGTTTGTCAGAATCTATTAAAAAGAATAGGTAAAGGTCGTGTTGCTGCCATGGAAATCCTGGTGGTTAACGCCGCTATCTCCCACAATATTCGTGAAGGTAAAACTCACCAGATCCCCAGTTCTATTCAGACTGGCAAACGATTAGGAATGCAGCTTCTCAATACTCATCTGATCGAGTTGGTTTGCCAGAAAATTGTTAACCCGGAAGAGGCATATCTCAAAGCTGTCGATAAGGATGATATTCTCTCAAAGATACGTTCCGCTGGTTTTAGCATCAATGCGGAATAATAAAAGTGAATCACAATTCTGGCTTTTCCGTTTATAACGGAGTGAGGTTGGCCAAGGATGACAAGGCGGGTAGAGAGTCGCTGGCGTAGTATATCATGTGCAATCCTTTTTCAGTCAAGAAGACAAGTATAATGCTTCGACTGGAACAATTATCTATAAATCAAAAAAGTCTCCACATAAAAGCAGGTCAGAAATGGCCCTGCTTTTTTGTATCGCTACTTTCAATGTCTGCTATCAATCGAAAGTTGTGAATCATTCCTAAAGTATCAAGATGTACGGTGTACATGTTGAATCCCAATACCTTCATAAATGAACAAATGACCGTATACAAAATGCCCCTTCCCTGACTCAGGTATACTGGCCTATCACAAATAGTAATATATAAATCATATCTGTATAGTCTAG
>PVMK01126727.1_pt1 | contig 16760 bp, 17 predicted proteins | sample 1853481 | NCBI WGS metagenome assembly PVMK01 (sample SAMN08533507, study PRJNA380276) | Marine sediment metagenome, whole genome shotgun sequencing project.
GCTCATTTTCGGGCACATTAGAGGAACACTGGGTTCGGGGGCACCCTTCCTGCTGGGCACAGGTCAGACAGGCATGTCGATGACGGGTCATAATGGGCAATAGTTTTTGCCGGCGTGTGGCTTTGATACGCTCGTTATGGGTGATCACGACCATCCCGGTTTCGACTTCGGCGGCACATGACCCCACCAGATCGTCCTGCCCCTCAACCTCTACAACACAGAGCCCACAGCCATGGTAGGATTTATCCGGCGTGGCATTTTCCAGTTTTTGAGCCCCCCCGGTAAATCGCCGATGCGGCCGCACCGTTTTTAGCCGGCGGCAAATCCGGGTGGCAGCACAGGGTGGGGATATATATGTCGGCACCTCTGGCGGCCTCCAGAATAGTCGTGCCCGCAGGGACTTCAACCGGCTGCCCGTCAATGCTTAAATTCACGGTATCCATAAAAACCTTTCAGGTTTTAGTTCAGACCTTGTCATTCAGCTTGGAAAAATAGCTGTGACTCTTTAGCTGTCATGGGATTGCATGAAAATTGGACACGGGTCTGATTGAGGAATTAAAGGATTGAGGGATTAAGGAATTAAGGGATTGAGGGATTCAGGCATTGAGGAATTGGGTTTTATATAAGATTAGGATGTATCCTTTAATTCCTAAATCTCTTAATTCACAATTCCTAAATTGTTATACCTTTAATTCCTAAATTCCTAAATTCGCAATACCTAAATTGTTATACCTTTAATCCCTCAATCCCTAAATTCCTAAATTCCCCAATTCGGCGTTAATAAACTAACAACAAATAACCATTAACTATTCACTATTAACTATTTACTATTCACTATTTACTTCTTCCTGCCTTTGCCTTTCCGGCACAGGGCATACCCGAACAATGCGGCTCCGGCGGCTCCGGCGATCTGGGTATCCCATTCGGTCGGCATGCGCTCAAGACCGATGACCGGCATCAACCGGTCCATCACCCCGCGGTTTTTGGCCATCCCGCCGGTCACGGCGAATTCGGGTTTGACGCCCAGCCTTTCCACCAACGAATAAATCTGCTCGGCCATGGCCATGCAGTAAGCGGCCAGCACTTCTTCCTTACTCCAGCCTTTGCGCAAAAGCCCGATGGCTTCTGATTTGGCGTAAACCACACAAGTACTGGAAACGGCCTCGGGCTCGTCTCCCTGAAATTCGAAAGATTTATCACCGACCTCATTAATCGAAACACCCAGCAGGTCGGCGAAGACTTCCATGCCGCGCCCGGTGCCGGCAGCACATTTATCGTTCATTAAAAAATTGGTGACTTTGCCTTTCTCATCACACTGAATCGCTTTGATGTCCTGTCCGCCGACATCCAGCACCGTTCGCACCTGGGGACCGTAAATAAAGTTGGCACCCCGGGCATGACAGGCGATCTCGGTGATGGAGCGGTCGGCAAAGGGGACATTAACACGACCGTATCCGGTACCGACGCAGTAGTCCACCCGGTCTTCCGTCATATCGGTGGCTTCCAGCGCAAAGGCTAATGCATTTATTGCACTATTCGGGCTATCGGATCCGGTCCGCATGTTGCCATAGGCATAAATCTGTCCGTCTGCCATGATGACGGCTTGCGAACTCACAGATCCTACGTCGATACCGACGGTGATATAGTGTGCGTCATTCCAGTCGATATCCGGATTTTTCCAGTTGGATTCGGTCCACCGCCAGAATTCTTGATTTTGTTCTTCGGCCATTTCCATATCCACGCTGTGAATGCGAAATTCGAAAAAATTAAAAGATATTATCCTTATAATTCCGCATTCCGCATTCCGCATTCCACATTCTTATGTATCATGTCTATATTTTGATTTATGAAGACTGATGTAATGTTAGCAATTAAATCTAATTACAGACTAGGCTTGTTCGGCAGCCACAACCGCAGCACCCACTGCTGCGCCATATTCCGGTTCATACGGAATGTAAACTTTTTCCACTTTCAGCTCGCGTAACATTGCCGCCCTAAAGCCGGGATTGTACCCCAGGCCTCCGATCATAGCGACATCCTGATTGACGCCGATTCGGCGAATCAAGGACCCGATCCGGCCGGCCATGGAGTCGTGGATCGCCTTGCTGATATCCTGCTTTTCCGTCTTGGCATGAATCAGCCCGACAACCTCGGATTCAGCAAAGATGACGCATTGGGCGTTCATGGGAATTTTCTTGTCTGATTGGAGACACAACAGTCCCATCTCTTCAATGGTTACTTCCAGAGCCCGGGCCATGGCCTCGATGAAGGCACCGGCACCGGCGGCGCATTTTTCATTGACGACAAAATCAACCGGGTTGCCTTTTGCATCGATTTTGGCCGCCCGCCCTTCCTCGGCCCCAACATCCGCCACGGTTCGGGCATTGGGAAAGAAAAAAATGGCGCCTTTGGACATGGCCTGGATGTCATTGACGTCATCGTCTGCAATTTTAACGGCATTTTTCCCGGAACCGGTAGCGCAAATTCGCTGGATATCATCTCTGGCAATACCGGCGGCCTGAATGGCTATATCCAAAGATTCTTCAACAGCCTTTTCCTGATCAAAACCGGTCAGTACCATGCCCTTACCGATGACCTCTCCGTCTTTGAGAATGACGGTTTTGGTGTTTTTGGCACCACAATCAATTCCGGCTGTAATCATTTTCTTAGACCTCAACAAAAGTAACCGTTCAGGGGTTCAAGGTTCAGCCCAGCCGCCGGCCAAAAAAACGGCCGGTCAAATCGAAAAAGAAACTCTGAAAAAGCGGTTCTGCGGTTCGCTTTTAATGTAGTTTCATATGAGAGGTTCAGAGTTTAGTTCTACTTTGTCACTTTATTAGATTGAGGATCCTCGATCCATGGACTACCTGATTTCTATGCCGTTTTTTGCATTTTTTTGGTGTCAAGTGTCAGTTCGCCGGGTTTTTCCTTTCTGACACCTGACACCTGACACCTGAAACCTCATCTTTCGTCAAATGTGACAAAGCAGAATTAGCTAATCACTAAAATCTATATTGCTAAACACCCCAGTACGATTTAGCATGATTTTGTTCTTCATCTCCGTCACACAGGCAGGTCTGAACTCATTCTTCCAGCGCGGATAACCACCCCGCCAGACATATTTTAGTAATTCCTGAAATTGATTCCGAGAAAAGCGGTAAATGCCAATCTCCGTCTCCATTTTCTTCGAGTCAACGGCAACCACAATCTCTTGCAATTTAGCGTATTTGGATATTATCCCGGTCACCAGTGATCGGGTTTGGGCGCCTTCAGGGTCCTGCTTAAATTCTTCCGGTTGCCGCGGAAACGGAAAGCGACGATAAAGCTCTCCCATAAAACCCGTAAAACGCACTCCGTGGATAGCTCCCATCAAATCGCCAATCTCTTCCGCCTCTTCGATTACCTGCACCGTCCAGGAAGCCCGATAAAACTGTTCTCCGGCACTTCCGGCAATATCCCCAACATTCCGGCAAAAATCGTCGGCAAAGAAAAAATAGCGGTCACAAAGCAGCATGTCGGACTCGATATTGAAGAATCCAAAGGCAATGGTGCCGTGACTGATGGATTTGAAAGCGAGAGGCATGGATATCTCTCCTTTATTTGTAAGAAGACAGAGATCAGAATGCGGAAGTCGGAATGCGGAATGCGGAATTTTTATTTGGATTTTTTGCCAATTGTGGTAAAAATGGCCACCAGTTCATCCGCTTCCACGAGTAATTCCTCTAAAAGCTTCCCTTTTGAAATTCCAGATTCCTTTAATAGTTCTAACCAATAAAGCGATTCATCCGATTCCTGCTCCACGATACCGATTTTTGCCCTGAATTCGGCTTTGGATCTTGCTCTGTTGGCTTCTCTATAATTCGCTCCTACGGACGTTCCCGCTTTTAATAATTGTCTACCGATAATATCAGCTTCTCTATTCCAACTTCCGAATTCTTTTCTATTCCGACTTCCCACTTTCCGCATTCCGCATTCCGACTTCCCAATTCTTTTCTATTCCGTCTTCCGACTTCATGAAGAATCGCCATTGACAATGCATGTCTTGCGGATGGGGATCCGGCGGTGCAAACAGGCACTCAATTTGAATGCGCGGGTCTATTTCCCGGGCAAAGCTGGTAAACTCGTCCCGGTGCATTTCTTTGCAGGCATATTCATCCAGGCCCCTTTTGGTGCGTGCCACCTGGGTCGGGCAGGAGGGCACTGATATAAGCACCTCGTCGGGGGTTTGTTCGATCTGATATCCAACCAGAATACACCAGGGGAAATAGCGCAAGGCTGTGACAAAACCCTTCAGACCTTTATCACTAATTTCAAATCGCTTAACTAAATCTTTGGCCGCCATGGCCGCCACCCGGCCCCACACTTTTTCATTCAGCTCGTCAGCAGTGGTTTCGTCATAACGTTCGGCTATATTGAGGTACCAGAATGCATCCACAACGCGATAATGCCACAAAAGAAATTGGATATATTTGCGAAGGTCCGGTGCATCCATGTTTTCAAAGACTTCAAGATCCATTAACGACTCCTTTAACACCTATTTGAGCGTTTTTCGCTCAATTAGGTAGTATCCTTTTTATCATTGATTGCGAACTTGTTTAACACAGAGAAAATTATCTAACAAGTCATTCAGAATAGGATCCATAGGGCTGGAACGTTCTTTCAATTATTGAATAGATGTCATTCGAAGTAAATTCAGTCTATGCTGCAACGAATGCGCTAATACAATATTTCATTCACCCTCTAATTTAAATTCATCAAATGAACAACAATCGTCATCAATCCAAAATCAGTCGCTAAATAAGATTTAGTTAATTATTTCAGTTTTTTAGCAAATATTTATTGACTTGAAAAGGCTAATATTTTAAATTTGAAATAGATCGATAAACTTGCAAGTAGTGCCGGATTCAGCCTGAATCCATAGCTATATTAACTCTGCCATTCAGGGTGAATGTTTATATTAAAAGTTGCCATATGGAAACCGCCAAAAAATCCGTGCAACTGATCGACATCAGCACTGAGGTCAGCGTTCAGGAAAAAATCTTTCTGGTGCATGGCAGAAAAAAATTCCCCATTCATGCCGAGTGCGCCTCTAAATATTCTCTTGTCTTTCGATATTTAGAAGATCATCATTTTACCGATTCAGACAAACCCGTCAACCTGCTTATCCGCAATAACGGCCAGAGTGTTGAGCTCGGCCCCTGCCGGATTCTTTCTGGTCCTGATTTGAATGGGAACCCAGGCCGCCTTGTTTTTCTTCGCGGCGTATATGATATCAGGAGCCTGCTTAAAGATAGCAAAGTCGTCAAATTGCAATCGGCGTTTGATGATTTACCCCTTATTTTTGCCCGCAAGGCAAATATTAAGCTTGTCTTTAAAGCGTATGTTGCCGACCTCAAATATGATTTACAGGTATATAAAAGTCTCTTCGATGATCTGGACTCGGAATATGGCGATGAACCCGAAGAGGTAAAAAAAGCTGTTCAGGAAGCGATCATCGAAACCGAAGGGCCAAAATATTATCATTTTTTCGACCAAAAACTTGAAGAATTAGAAAATCTGGTGGAAAATTTCTGTCGGGAAGAACATCAGTTCCATGGATTTTATTTCCGCAAACAGCTATGGAATTTCATCCTTTGCGGTCCTTTTGGCGCCCGGTCTGTTCTAAAACCCAGAGGATACGCCGGGGATTCAGAACTGATGCGAATGATATACCTCAACAATTACCAGGGCGATTCCACTTTTTCCAAACTAATGCACAAACACGCCGTAGAAGCAACAGCGCCTCAATCGGTAAGAAATCGAATCGCTTTGATCGCAAAAAAAATTGGTGATTCTCAAAACGATTCCCGAATCTCAGCACCTGACAAATTTAAAGTATTGTCCGTAGGCTCTGGGCAGGCCTTTGAACTTCAACATATAATTAAATCTTCTCAGGATTGTGATAAATTTCAGTTTGCATTATTTGACCAGGATACTGCTGCCCTTTCTGAGGCCTCTGCTCTGGTAAGTGATATAAAAAAAAGATTGCACAAAAAACCGAAAGTAGATTTTATTCAGGGTTCGGTAAGAACAATGCTTTTTTCCCGGCAGCTAAAACAGAAATGGGGCCAGTTTCACTTTATTTATTGCTTGGGACTTTTCGACTACTTGTCCTTCAGGGTCGCAAGAGCTGTTTTGAATCGCCTTTACCGGCTACTGAAACCGGGAGGAGAACTGATAATAGGCAACTTTCACGTGTCAAACCCCTCAAAATATTACATGGAATACTGGGTCGACTGGGTGCTGCTTCATCGAACCGAAGAAGAATTTAGAAGTATGCTTGACGGTATGTCCCCGGCGGAGGCCTCCGTGCTTTACGATGACACCGGCAGTCAAATGTTTCTTCACATAAAAAAACCGAATTAAATTATATTTAATGACGAGACCCATTCACGACGCCCTGTTTACAAACCTCAATTCCTGTAAATCCTAACCAAACCAAATCATCTTCCCTATATAACCAATTTCTCGAACTCGCATTTTCTAAATCGGGTAATCAACTTTAATTATCCAGGTTTTCCGGTGGTCCTGCTCAAAAAACACTTCCCGCCAAAATAGAAGACCGTTCCAGGCCCTATCACTATGTGATGCCAATACCTACGTCAAACTATTGACGCGCCAAAATATTAACAGCGTCCTTAAATTTGATTCTTATCAATCCATGGCAGTTGCTCTAAATAAAGTTTGATTCGTTGACATCCTATTGCTGATCGGCCGGCCATCTTCCTTGATAAAAACCATGATCGGCTTTGGCATGCTATTTGCTAAATTTTTATAAGATGAATACGCAGGTTCAATTAATTTCGAAAATATTTCATCAGGATGAATGATCATGAAAAATTCGATAATGTTTAATTTGAAATTAAATGACAACGAAATCGATAAAGCAGGGGAAAAAAGCAGCAATTTCTTGAAATCTCATGGATTCTCAAATGAAACGGTTCACGCCCAGATTATGATCCTCGAGGAGCTCATAAACAACGGGAAAAAGTTTGAACATCCCACCTCAACAGAAAGCGAGATAACGGTATTTCTTCTGGTCGAAGAGAAGACCATCACTGTGGAAGTAAGGAAGGCGGTTGAAGAATCATTTCAACGCCAGTTAAATGAACTTGATAAAACAATTCAGTGGATCAGGATATACGGAGATCCCTTCGAGCCTTACATGAAAAAGCTCAGAGAAAAAGCTGAAAATTCTAACAACCGCGATGCAAACGGCATTGGACTTGCCAGGATCGCATATGAAGCCGGTGCAATTCTGGATTTTTTCGTAAGCGAAGATAATATTTTAAATTTGTCCGCAGTCAGAAGTTTAGATGGTAACTGTAGAGTTTAATTGTTGAAAGGGGGAAATCATATCAGAAAGATCTTCGTTAAAAAGTGCAGGGGCCTTAATTCGCTTAGAGGGGGAATAATCCCACCGAACGCTTTGCATCATCTATTTTCATCTTCATAGGGAATTGCAGCCTGCCGGCTGATAAAAAGTGCCACTCAATCTGGCTGCTGCATGCCGTTTTGATTTCCATAACCAAGGTCTCATTTATTAAGGTTACAGAAAAGTATCTGCAAGCTCACTCTTAGGAGCATTGATAAGTGCCGAACACGACAAATCCAGCGGATAACTTTCGATTAAACTGGCTAACGCTGTCGTTTCCAGGCGATCTCGAAAAGGTCTTTCAGGATAGCTATTTTAAAAATTCTTTGCGCCAGGTTCGTATCGCTTTCCTTGTGGCTATTTTTTTCTATAGTATTTTTGGAGTTCTGGATGCGTGGCTGGTACCCGAGGCAAAGCACAAACTCTGGTTTATCCGTTTTGCCATTCTCGATCCCTATGTCTTAGCTGTTTACCTGTTCTCCTTTTCGCGTCACTTCAAAAAATACATGCAAATATCAATTGCCCTGGGGGTTGTAATTGCAGGGATTGGCATCACTGCCATGATATTGATCGCACCCTACCCGGCAAGCTATTCTTACTACGCCGGCTTACTTCTCATATTTATCTATGGCTATACATCTGCAAGACTCAGGTTCTGGTGGGCAACGACCGCAGGGTGGTTAATCGTTATCGCCTATGAAGTGGCGGCTATTTGGTTGAGCCCGACACCGATACCCATTTTTGTCAATAACAACTTCTTTTTTCTCTCAGCCAACATCCTCAGCATGTTTGCCTGTTACTCAATAGAATACTATTTGCGCAACAATTTTGTGCAGGCCCGTCTGCTCGAAGCTGAAAAGAAAAAAGTCACCGAAATCAACCAAGAGCTAGAAGATAGAGTTCAGGAGCGAACCGCCCAGTTGGAAACAGCCAATCAAGAGCTTAAGCAGGAAATAGTCGAACGCAAACACTCGGAAAAAGAACGGCGCTATCTTGAAGCCCAGCTTGCCAAATCCCAAAAAATGGAGGCCATCGGCACCTTGGCCGGCGGGGTGGCCCATGATCTCAATAACATTCTATCCGGACTTGTAAGTTATCCCGAGCTTCTGCTGATGGATCTTCCCGACGATAGTCCTTTAAAACAACCCATATTAACCATCCAAGAGTCGGGGCAAAAAGCGGCCGCCATTGTCCAGGATTTATTGACATTGGCCAGAAGAGGTGTTGCGGTCAGGGAAGTCATGAATCTCAATCAGCTGATTGATGAATATTTGAACAGCCCGGAAAATCAACAGCTTTTGGAATATCACTCTGGGGTTACGGTGGAAACCAACCTCCAAACGGATCTGTTCAATATCATGGGCTCACCGGTTCATCTTTCTAAAACAATCATGAACCTGGTTTCCAATGCGGCGGAAGCCATGCCCAATGGCGGGAAGATAATCATCACCACTGAAAATCGATACATCGATCGTTCTTTAAAAGGTTTCGACGCAGTGGAAGAAGGCGATTATGCGACACTGATGATTTCGGATATCGGCATCGGAATTTCACCGGAAGATATTGAGAGAATATTTGAGCCGTTCTACACCAAGAAAACCATGGGCCGGAGCGGAACCGGCCTGGGCATGGCCGTGGTATGGGGAACGGCAAAAGATCATAAAGGCTATATCGATGTACAAAGCGAACTCGGCGAGGGAAGCACGTTTACGCTCTATTTCCCGGTCACCCGCAAAAAATTACCTCAAGAAAAACAAAGTATTTCCGCTGAAACATATAAAGGCAACGGAGAGTCGATTTTAGTTGTAGATGATGTGCCGCAGCAAAGGGAAATTGCATCGGGAATGCTTAAAAAACTGGGTTACAATGTGCTGTCGGTTCCCAGCGGAGAGGAGGCCATCGTTTACCTGAAAGAAAATAAAGCGGATCTGCTGGTGCTGGATATGATCATGCGGCCGGGAATAGACGGGCTGGAAACCTACAAAAAAATTCTTCAATACCATCCGGAGCAAAAAGCCGTCATCGCCAGTGGTTATTCGGAATCCCAACAGGTAAAAGCCGCCCAGAATATGGGCGCCGGAATCTATGTCAAAAAGCCGTATTCATTTGAAAAAATCGGGTTGGCGGTTAAAGGTGAATTGTCGAAGTGAAGAAACCTGACACCTTAAACCTTTCTTAACTATTCCCTGGTCTGACCCTGAAATTTAAGATAGGCTGAAATAAATGAGCCCATGAGGATAGCACCTCCCACAAGGGCAATTCCCGATCCGAAAGAACTTACATCCCCGATAAAACCGATGAAGGTGGGTACGGCCCCTCCGCCTACCATAAATGCCAGGGGAACAGTCAGCGAGACGGCAATATTTCTCTCTTTGGACGAACTGACCATAGACAGCGCGGCAAGGCCGGCGGGGAAAAAGCAAACGGCCATGATCGGCTGCAAAAAGACCGCCGCGGTGATCCATGATGTCGAAGCCAAGCCAATAAAGATCGTCATCACTCCGGTCAGCATAAATCCAATCCGTAAAACCCTTTTCGGGCCGAAGCGATCCGTTGCCCAGCCTCCTGCCAGGGTTACCCCGATGCCTGCCACCCGGGACAACGCAATAAGGGTGTTGGCCCAATTTCGCTCCATACCGTGCTCGGTCACCAGATAAAGCGGCAGCATGGCGTAAATCCCGAGGGTGCTGCTGATTCCCAGGCTGAATAAAATCACCATAATCCAGAAAGCCGGTTTCGACAAAAGATTGCGAAAGGAGGCATAGCCAACGGGTTCACCGTGAAATTCCCCTCCCCTGCCAAACCTTGCAAACACAAGGGCAAGCAACAAAGCCGTAATTCCGAGTACTTTAAATACAGCGCGCCATGAATACCAGTATAAAACCACTTCACAGATCAGGGGCGCCAGCACAAAACTGAGGTTGGGCGCCAGCTCGTGGATGGCAATCGCCCGCCCCCATTGGCGGGACTCGAACAAGGTGGTCAGGGTTGCAATTGCGGACGGCATGTATGGGCCGGCTGCGATACCGAGCATAAACACCCCCAGGCGTATTGACCACAGACCCGAGCAGAACGAAGTTGATATAAGAGCCAGTCCCAGAGCCAGCGCTGATAAAATAATGGTCTGTTTATGAGTCAGGCGGGAGGAAATGAATCCAGAACATAAAAGAGAAATAAAGTATCCCAGGGAGGTTGCAAGAAATAGAGAGCCTGCTTCGGCATGGCTGATAGCCAGGTCGGATTCAACGCTGGGCATTAGTGGGGCCAGGACAATCCGGGCCAAAAAATTTATAAAAAAGATGGAAGTCAGCAGTAAAAGTGGCATTATCCGGCCACTGAAGGTTTCCTGAGCATCCGTTTGTTTATTACAGGTCATAGATATCCAAAATCGGAAAATCAGCCCGCGTTTGACCAATGACGACGCGTTTTAATCCGGTATTTCTTTTCTTGGCCAGCAGGCGCACAATGCGTTGTCCCGCCGATCTGTTTCCCGGCACATCCGCCTGGTTGAAATAAGCAATCCTCACAACCTTTGAAGGGGCGTTTTTAAATATCCCGTTTTTATGGATCAAAATATCCGCGACAGCAGCCTCGGTAACGTCCGACCCCGGAGGAATGCCGGTCAATTCGGCAAAACGTTCAGGTCTAAATACCCATGGATCCGCTAAAGACCGGCCGATGGCATTCAGTCCCACTATTCCCACCAGATGTTTGGTGCAGACCGGAATCACCGGTTCGTGATCAGCCGGAGCTTTCAGGGGCCGACCCGCCGCCCCATCCGCCTCCACCACAATCCATCGAAACAGATGGCTTTCCCAAAGCAAATCAACGGCTTCGGGCGAAAATCCGATAAGTTTGCCTGTGTCCGACTGCCTGCCACGGGCAGCGGTGATGTGCGGATGTTTGTCGATCAGCTTTTGGGCCTGATCCAACATTCTTGTAACAGAATCGCACACAATCACGCAGGATGATTGATCCGGATCAGGCTCAAAAATTTTAGTGGTGGTTGTGGTTAAGACCGTTTCGCCGGTCTTTGACAACTCGTGGGCCAGCTTGAACATCAGGCTGGTTTTACCGCCGGCACCCACCAGGCTGATCACCCCGCCTTCTTCGAGCATAAGGGCCTGCCGAAGCGAAGTCATTTAGGATATCCTTTGATAGACGGAGAACCTAATTATACACCCTCAACACGGCTTCCAAAACAGATCCCCCGATTGCCCGTGCCTTTTCTGAGATCGTATAACAATTTTGCTTCTGTCCCCGGGGGTCAACATCTCCGATTTTTAAACCCCGGGTTATCGTTGAGTCCGGTCGAATCAATCCCCGGAGCACACCATCTATTTTACTGGCTACCTTTTGCCCCGCCACTGTGCCAACGATCTCACCTGCTTTTATAAGATCGCCGATGGATCGTGTGGTTCGGAATTGACCCGCGGCAGGTGCGCGCAAAACCCGCTCTTTGGTAAATCCGGCGATATCCCCCGGCACGCCGGTATTGGCCTCCGCGGTTCCGGTGGTCAATATTCGGCCGAGGTCATGTCCGCGATTGGTCTCAATAACCATATGGACATCGCTGCCGGCATTAAAACCGGGGCCCAGACCGATCACCAGTTCGGCTTCCGCCATCCGGGTTCCCAGATTTTTTTTGGCCAGGATCGCATCCACCACCACTTGCGGACGGACCTGTTTAAGTAGATGCCATTGTGGATCAGCCGCCACCGCTATTCTCCCCTGCTCCCAGGCCGTGTGTATATCTTCGATCGCAATTACCCGTATCGCATCAACAGCCTCCAATGCCTTGCTGCCATCATGAATCGCCTCACAAAAAGAGACCTCACGCCTGACAGCCAGTGGATTGGCTGTTTCCAGCATCAGGATTTTTCTCAAATTTGCCATGTAAAGCCGCCAGGCCACAGCACTGGCCATCTCCCCGCCACCCTTGATCACGATGGTAAGCTCATTAATTTGAGTCACGCTCTTCTCCTTCCCCATACAGAAGGTCTACAACAAATTTAGGGTATAAGATGCTAATAGGGTTTCCGCCGCAGGCGGATCAGTGTTCAGGTGTCAGCCATCCTTTAATTGAGGAATTGCGAATTTAGGAATTTAGGTATTTTTTGGAATCTGTCGATTAATTTCACCGATACAAGAATTCCTCAATTCCTGAATTCCTGAATTCCTAAATCATTGATTTCCTGACACCTGCACCCTTCTTCCTTGCTTCACATTCCGCATTCCGCATTCCGAATTCAAATGGCCTCTTCGGCGTCAAAATCGCGTCTCATCGAATTGTCTGAAGCTTCAAATCGTTCAATCCATTGATTTACCCGATCTCGGCCATAGGTCGCTGTCCATGCGGCGATTATTTTGTCAACCGGAATGTCGGCGTATGTCCCGTGATCCGCTACATATTCCATAAATTGTTTTTTATCGATATTATAGGGATGAAAGATAGAATCATTAAAGCCATCAAATTCCAGGGGAATCACCTTGTGCTTTTTACAGAGCTGGATGTTAAAGGCCGGCGTTGCCTTACGCCATTTCCCATTCAGATAAAACTCGGTGAAGCCGTGATAGACAAACAGATCAGACCCTAAGAATTCAAGAAGCTGTTTGGTCGCCAGATGGTTGCGAACATCGGCAAACCCGACCCGTGATGGAATCCCGCAGGCTCTTCCCAGGGCACACAGCAGGGTGGCCTTGCCCACACAAAATGCCCGGCCCCTTTTCAGAACATTGCTGGCGCGATAATGTTCCGGACGATAAAAGGGTAAATAGGGGTCATACCAGATCGCGTCCCGAACGGCATAGTAAAGCTTCACCGCCTTTTCGATCGGATCATCGGCGGCATTTTTTACGGCAGCCATGGCATAATCGATAACCATATTATGATCACTGTCGATAATTGCCGTCGGTAACAGGTATTTTTGAAATTGCGGGCTCATTTTTTGGGTTCCAGGGTTAGAGTTAATTTGTATACCAGACAACCGCAAGGTTCGTCAAAGGTTAGATGAAAACAGATGTATTCTTCCGCATTCCTGCCCCCCTTAACCTTACTCCCTGTACCTGCACCATTGAATACATCACCCAAAAATTATAGGTAGCAATAGAAGTTTGCCTGTGTTAGTTTTATGAAAACTTCGCAATTGCAAGGAGGATTTTATGTCATCTAAAGTTATGGTTATCATTTCGACGGCTGAAAAAGCGAAAGCGCTGACCGGAATCATGTATGCTGTAAACGCTCAGAAACACAAATGGGTCGACGATATCAAAGTCATTTTTTTCGGCCCTTTTGAAAACCTTCTGTGTGAAGATGAGGAGGTCATAAAGGCCGCTTCAAATCTGCTGGACTATGAGACGCCGATTGCCTGCAAATTTCTGTCCGATCGTGACGGCATCAGCGACACGCTGGAAAAACTGGGAGTAAATGTCGATTATGTTGGAACCATTATTTCAGGTTTTATAGAGGAAGGCTACACGCCAATGGTGTTTTAATGGCAGCCTCAGATCCAGACTTGGAAAGGTTTTAATGTCGTCCCAAACACAAACGGCGGGTATCATACTGGCGGCCGGCGCATCGGTCAGATTCGGGCAGCCCAAGCAGCTCATAAAACTAAGGGACAAATATTTAGTTGAATGGGTGCTGGATGCTGCTCTCGATTCCCGGCTTCAAACCGTGGTGCTGGTTTTAGGACACGAGCATCAAGCCATTCTGCAGGCTTTGGGAACGAAGGCCGACCACCCCAAGTTAAAAGTTGTGATTAACCACAACTACCGTGACGGCCAGAGTACCTCGCTTAAGGCCGGCCTGTTGAGCGTCCGGCAGACTTTCGGATCGGTGATGTACTTGCTGGGCGACCAGCCGATGATTAATGCAGAAATCATTGATCACATGCTGGATCAATTCCGGCAATCAGAAAAGGACCTGTGTGTCCCGGTTTGCAAAAAAAAAGGGGGTAATCCGGCTGTTTTCAGACGGCCGATTTATGATGAACTAATGATGATCAACGGAGACATCGGCGCCCGGAACATTATCCGCAAAAATTCCGAACGCGTGCTGTATGTGGAAATCGAAGACCCATTGTGTTTTTTCGATATCGATTCACAGGATGATCTGGAAGATCTGATGACCCGCATGCCATGACCACACTATAAACGTGAGCAAAAAAAAAGGGCATCCCGAAATAATTCTACGGGATGCCCTTTTTTAACAAATAGTTTCTGCTAGACCACAGTTACGTTGGTTGCTGCAGGACCTTTTTGGCCTTGCTCAATGTCAAAGTTAACGCGATCGCCTTCATTAAGAGACCTGAATCCGCTTGATTGGATTGCCGAATGATGAACAAACACATCCGGACCATCTTCTTGCTCGATGAAACCAAAACCCTTGCTGTCGTTAAACCATTTAACTACACCTTCTGCCATGGCGGCACCCTCCTTTCAAAAAATTTTCCTCGTTCCATACTTAAGGTTGCCACAATGACAAATAGATCTTTCCTTATAGAACGAAACCGACCTGTCAATTTTCAACAGGCCTTTACAGATTATTTTTTACAATAACACTTATCTCAAAAAAATCAAGCTTTGTGTGCATTCTTTCTTGGGTGTTCGGACGAATGCATCAAAATATCGTCAATTCTCCCAAAATTCGTCGGCATTATGAATTTTTCATCGAATTGTTCCGTTTTACCTCTGACATATCTTTCGGCACCCTTTTCAACGAAATTTGGTTTCATCATTAATCTCCGATACCTTCAGGAAGGGTAGGACCCTAATCGCGACTGTTAATACATCATATTGGGTATAACCAGAACAATCTGAGGGAAAATGATCAGAATGATGGTGCAAACAATGCAGGCAATCAGGAAAAAACTGGCACTTTTAAAAATCGTTGCCAGGTCTATTTCAGGGGCCAGTGCTTTGACGACAAATATATTGACCCCCACCGGCGGCGTAATCGCCCCCATGGTGGTTACCATCGTTATGATAATGGCAAACCAGACGGGGTCAAAACCCAGGGCTTTTCCCAGCGGGAAAAAAATAGGGATGGTAAGAACCAGAAACCCCAGGGCGTCCACAAAACAACCGCCGATTAAGTAAATCAACAAAATAATGGCCAAAATTGCATAGCGCGACACCGGCAAAGAAGCAGCAAAGTCCGCCACCATAAAGGGCAGTCTGGTTATGGCTAAGAAACGTCCGAAGATGAGTGCGCCGGTCACAAGCATAAATGCCATGCAGGATATCTTGAGCGTGTCCCTGAAAGAATTGGCCAGGCCCTGCATCGTCAATTTGCGGGCGGGAACGGTTACGATCAGCATTAACAAAACCCCGGCTGCGCCGGCTTCAGTCGGCGTGAAGATACCGGCGTATAAGCCCCCAATAACCAGGGCAAATATCAACAGGGCCTCTACGACCCCCGTAAGCGATTTTATTTTTTCTTTGAAACTGGTCTTCGGTCCGGCAGGTCCAAATTCGGGGTAAATCCGGCACAGAACGACGATGGTAAGCACAAACAGGAGGCCCAAAAGAATGGCAGGCAGAATACCGGCCATGAAAAGTTTGATAATGGATTGCTCCGTCTGCAGACCGATAATAATCAGCAAAACGCTGGGCGGCATCACCGTACCCAGGGTCCCGCCCGTAACAACCGTCCCGCTGCTTAACCGCGTATCATAGTTATACTTTTTCATTTGCGGTAAAGCGATGGCGGCCATGGTGGCGGCTGTGGCAGTATTGGATCCGCAAATGGCGGCAAAAAATTCGTCCGCGGCAATGGTGGCAATAGCCAGACCGCCCCGCCAGTGTCCGACCATTTGTAGGCGGGATTGTACAGCTTTTCGGCGATACCGGAATTAAAGGCGAGATATCCCATCAGGATAAAAAGAGGTATTACCGTCAGGCCATATTTTGAAAAAGTGCCCCATATATCGGTGCCGACCATGGCAAATGCCGCTTTAAAAGTAACCACGTAGGCAAAGCCGGAGAAACCCACCACCGCCATGGCGAAACCGACCGGCATTCCCAGGAAAAACAAAACAAGAAGCAGGATAATAATTCCGAGGATGCCGACAAGTTCCGGGCTCATGGACTGCTCCCCTGATCCCCAAATATGGATTTAAGAAAGTCCACAAAAAAAGTAAACGCCAGGATCAAACATCCCAGGGCCACCGCATATGTGAACGGATAATAAACGATCTGCAGCGTCTCGGTGACTTCTCCTGTTTCCCAGAGCGTCGTCGCATATTTAGACACCTGCCAGGTTACAATGACAAAGAATCCCATGCAAACAAGATGATTAACGGCATGCAGAATTCTCTGGGTTTTTTCTGAAAATCGCAGGACG
>PVMK01121246.1_pt1 | contig 16755 bp, 13 predicted proteins | sample 1853481 | NCBI WGS metagenome assembly PVMK01 (sample SAMN08533507, study PRJNA380276) | Marine sediment metagenome, whole genome shotgun sequencing project.
CGGCCACGGTACACTCTGGCGATGGCGACGGATGATGATCGCGAGATTGCGTACTACCGGACCGTCGAGGACCTCTTCGCGACTCTTCGTGGCGTCCCTCACATTCTGTCTCCAAAGGACTTCCACCTTCTACGCCAGTGGTGGCGCGACGAGATTCCGCTTGCGGCCGTTCGCGCCGGCATCACCGAGGTCTTTGCCAAGCGCAGGGACCGTGGCGAACCCGACCCGATCGTGAGTCTCTCCTACTGCCGTCACGCGGTGAAGACCCACTCACGGCGCATCGCCGAGATGCACGTCGGAGCGTCCGATGAGGATGTTCGACAACCCGAGTTCGACGTCGAGGATGCGCTCCGGTCCCTCGAGAGCGAGCTGAACGCTGCGGCAGCCCGTCAGCGCAACCCCCGGCCTCGGGCAGCCGATGCCATCGAGGGCATCGCCGCCACCGTGGGAGCGGCGCGCGAGCTGCCGCCGGCAGGTCTCGAGGAGCATCTCTTTGCCCTCGAGTCCGCCCTTCTCGCCACCTGCCTCGCCTCCCTGAGCAACGATGAGTGCGACGAGCTCGAGGGGAGGGCGCGGGCCGATGCGGTCGCCTCCGCAACAACTCCGGAAGCGCGCGATCGCGCCTTCCGGGCCTTCCGCGACCGGCTGCTCCGCGATCTTCTGGCGCTCCCGCGGTTGGAGCTGGACGGATGAGTCGTCCGACCGAGGACGGTCCTGCCCAGCCCGCGGTGACTCTCCACATCGAAAAGCTGATTGGCGGCGGGCGCGGCCTCGCCCACCATGACGGCGCGACCTGGATGGTGATGGGCGGGCTGCCAGGTGAGCAGGTCCTGGCGCAACCGACCCGTCACCGCGCCGGGATCATCGAAGCGCGCACCCTGGAGGTGCGCGACGCCGCCCACCCAGCCCGGCTGGCCCAACCGTGCCCCCCATGCCGATCGCTGCGGCGGCTGCGATTGGCCGCATGTCGATCCTGTCGCCGGCGGCGCGCTCAAAGCCACCGCTGCCGCAGAGGCGGCGGGGAGATTCCCCGATCTCGCCGGCCGCATCGCATCCGCGCCGCTGCACACCTCAGGGGAGGCCTACCGTCTCCGCGCCCGTCTCCACTGGGATCCGAACTTGCAGAGAATCGGGTTCTACGGACATCGGAGCCGTAGCGTGGCGGCTATCGACTCGTGCCGAATTCTGTCGCCCCAGCTCATGGACGCGCTCCCGGTCATCACGGAAGCGCTCACTCGTCGCTGCCCGAAAGCCGTCGATGTGGAGTGGCTCGAGGGCACCTCGCCGCGGGATGCGATCGCCGCCCTCCGCCCCGCCGCGGGAGGCGTGAGGAAGATCGACTCCTCATGGGTTCCGACCGAGGAGGATGCGGCCTCGGTGGTCGCGGGTTTTCACGCTCTTTCACCGGCCGGAGAGGCCCGAGCCGGTTGGGGCCGGGAAGACGTCGAGTTCGAGCTCCCGATACCGCTGGTCGTCCCGATCGGGGCCTTCTTTCAGGGCAATCGCCACCTTCTCGGCGGTCTCTTCGAGCGCGTCGCCGAGCTCGCGGGCGAGGATCCGGTGCCCGTGTTCGACCTCCACGCCGGGGTCGGTTTTCTCGCCGCCGCCGCTCGATCCGCCGGGGAGCGTGCGCTGACTCTGGTTGAACCGAATCGGGTGGCGGCCCGGGCAGCCGCCCGCAACCTCCCGGATGCGCAGGTCGCCGCCGGCCGTACCGCCGAGGAATTTCTCAGCGCGTCGGAGGATCTGCCTCGAAACGCTCTGGTGATAACCGATCCCCCACGCCGCGGGTTGAGCCGGACTCTCCGCGACGATCTCGCCCAGTGGAAACCAATGCGGATACTCATGCTCGGTTGCGATCCCGCGACATGGGCGAGAGACGCCGGCCATCTCGTGAGCCACGGCTATCGGGTGACCGAGTTGGAGCTCTTCGATCTCTTCCCCCTCACCCACCACGTGGAGATCCTCGCACTCTTGGAACACGAACATCCGGTTTGCTCAGGGTCCGATTCCCCTGGTTCCGAAATCTCCTGGTGGCGGGCCCTAAAGGACCCGCCTACAAGGGTTGCCAGGAAACCTGTAGGCGGGTCCTTTAGGGCCCGCCACCACTCGGTAACACAAACGCCAGGCTGTTCGGCCAACCTGAAAGAACCGGGTGCGCAGGTTCAGGAATCCAATGACCAATGAGGGCGCCGAGACCCGGGCGCTTCGCCCGCTGTGGATGCTCACCACCGGTGCGGCCGTCTCCGCCGTCGCCGCGGCCCTGACTCCCGTCGCCGGCCCCGCATGGCTGCACCTCCTGCTGCTGGCAACCGGTGGGATCCTGGCGATCGAGTGTTTCCGCCGAGGGCGACGGGCGCCCGCCGCCCTCTGGCTCCTGGCCGGAATCGCCCTCGTCGGCGGCAGGGGTCTGGACGCGGCCGGCGACCGGCTCTTCTTCGAGCAGCACGTGGTCGGCGGCGAGGCGGTGGTCCGAGCGCGAGTGGCGCTGATCGAGGGTTGGACGGATGGGCGTTGGGGACGCCACTCGAAGGTACGGGTCATCGACGCCACCCTCCGCGACCGTAAGCTGGACCTCCCACCGAGATGTCGCCTCGAGGTTCGCGGCGATGCCGATCCGGCCAACCTGCCGGCGCCGGGATCCGTCATCGATATCCTCGCCCGGGTCCGGGGCTCCCAGACCAGCCCCCTCTTGGTGGTTGCATCGGCCCGCCTCCTCCGCAATACCGATGAAACCCGGCGTTTGCCCTATCTCCGCGACCGACTCGCCCACCGCCTGCTCGCCGCTGCCGGAACCTCGGCCGCCAGGATCCGGACAGCGGAGATGGCGGCGGCGCTGGCTCTCGGGCGCCGCGACCTGGTGCCGTCTGAACGCCGGGACCGTTGGCGCAGGTCGGGGCTGGCCCACGTTCTCGCCGTAAGCGGGCTGCACGTCGGGCTGGTGGGCGGTGCCGTGTGGCTGCTGGCGGCCATGCTCGGCGCCACACCGCGCACCACGAGACTCATCGTGCTGGCGGCCTTTCCGGCCTACGCTCTCCTCGCGGGCGCCGCGCCATCGGCCGTCCGCGCCGCCCTCATGGGAGTCATCTACCTCGGCGCGCGCCTTCTCGGACGCGCGATCCTCCCCATGGCGGCGGTGCTCCTCGCCACCCTGCTCCTGCTCCTGGCGCGACCGGCCCTGATCTCCGACCCGGGCTTCCAGCTGACGGTGGTCATCACCGCCGCCCTGGTGCGGTGGGCGCCAGTCCTTTCCGAGATCCTCCCGGGGCCTCGATTCCTCACCGGTGCGGCTGCCGTCCCACTGGTCGCCCAGACCGCCGCTGCGCCGCTGGTGGTCGCCCACTTCCGCACCCTGATCCCGGGAGCGGTTCTGGTGAACCTCATTGCCCTGCCGTTGCTCGGCCCCACTGTGCTTGCCTCGGTCGGCGCCACCGTCGTTGCGTCGGTCTGGCCCGGCGGAGCCGGCCTCTTTCTCGACTTCGTTTACGGCCTCATCACGATCCTTCGAATAGTCGGCGCCCCGGCCCGCCATCTCGAGGTCGTGACCGCGCAGCTCCCGGTTGCGGCGGTGGTCGCGTTGACGGTCGCGGGGTGGCTCGCCCTGCAGCCCGGAAAGAGGGCGAGGATCGGCGCGTTGGCATGGCTCGTCGTCCTTCTCGCATCCGGCGCCACGCTGATCCCGACCACGCCCGGGCCGCCTTTGGTCGAACTGTTGCCTGTCAGCGACGGAGCGGCGGTCGTCCTCAGCAACGGGGCCGACCGGATCATTACCGACAGCGGGCGGTTTCAGCGGGAGGCGGCGCACCTGCTCGCGAACAGCGGACAGCGCCGGTTGCGGGCCGTCGTCCTTTCCCACACCGACGAGGACCACATCGGAGGCGCGGCCTATGTCCTCAGGACACTCGACGTGGAACGGCTGCTGTTGCCCGCCTGGATGTTCAGCCGGATCGAGAGCGTTCCCCTGCTGCGCGCCGCCCGTCGTCGAGGAACGCACATCGAGCTCCTCGCCCGCGGTACCGCGACGACCCTTGGCACGATCCGCCTCGTGACCCTGTGGCCGCCGGCCTTGGATCCACCACGCGAGGAGAACGAACGATCGCTGGTGGCGCGAGTCGCGTTCCCTCAGGGATCCGTCGTGATCACCTCCGACATCGGCCGCCCCGCCGAGCGCCGGATCTCGGGCATCGGATTGCTCGATTGCGACGTTCTCATCATTCCACACCACGGCAGCCGCGGCTCGACATCGAATGCCCTCCTCGACGCAACCTCGCCCGAGATCGCTCTCATTCCAGCGGCCCCCGGCAACACCCACGGACACCCGAACGAGGAGGTGCTGGAGAGGCTCGAAGGTCGAGGCATCGCAGTCCGGTACCCCGCGCGGGACGGGTGGTGCGGCGCAAAATGGGACGGAGAGGCGTGGATTGCATTTCCGTGATTTCGAATTTCGAATTTCGAATTTATCGGCGCGGGGAAGCGACCGGGTCGATTGCGGCGGTTTGCCCGCGATTGGGCGCGCTCACCGGATGAGGAGGAAATTTCGGATTTCGGATTTCGGATTTGACGCCTATCCACCCTCCCCCGGACTTCTAACATCGTGGTGGCGGGCCCTGAAGGACCCGCCTACAGCGGTTGGAGCTCGCAAGAAACCGTAGGCGGGTCCTTCAGGGCCCGCCACCACAAATCACCAAGGACACCACAATCTCAGCCCTGGCTGGGGGGCTGGCGGACCGGAAAATTCGAAATCCGAAATTCGAAATCCGAAATCTGTTGCGGCTCGCCCCGATACCGCACTACGCTCTCAATGGTGAATCCGCCACAGCTCCCTCCTCTTTTGGTGATCGCGGGGCCTACGGCTTAAGGAAAATCGAGTATGGGGCTCGAAGTCGCCTGACGGCTGGACGGAGAGATCGTTTCGGCGGATGCATTCGCCGTTTATCGGGGGCTCGACATCGGAACCGACAAACCGGCGCCCGAGGATCGACGCCGGGTCCGGCATCACCTGATCGACGTGGCCGATCCCCGACAGCGTTTCTCGGCCGGCGAGTTCACCAACCGGGCCAGGGCCGCAATCGACGATATCACCGGGCGCGGCCGCACCGCGGTCGTGGTCGGCGGCAGCCATTTCTATATCCGCGCCCTCCTCGTCGAGCTGTTTCCCGCGCCGCCCCGAGATCCCGAGATCAAGGCCCGGTTGGCGGCGGAATGGGCAAGCGACCCGACATCGGTCTTCCGCCGCCTCGAGGAGGCCGACCCGGAGGCTGCCGAAAATATCGACCCCCACGATCGTCAACGAGTGCTCCGGGCCCTCGAGGTATTCGCCGCTACGGGCGAGTCTCTCTCGAGCCACTGGAAGCGCCATCGACCACTGCCAACATTCGATCCTCTCCTAGCCGTCCCGCGCCGATCGCGGTCCGACCTCTATGCTAGAATCGACGCGCGTGTGGACAATATGTTCGCGTCCGGCATGGTGGAGGAGGTTCGGCGGATCGTGGCCTCCGGTGTTTCCGTCAGCGCCCATGCTTTGAAGGCGATCGGCTATCGCGAGGTGGTCGAAATGCTGGAGGGGCGCTGCGACCTCGAGACAGCGATCGACAACACCAAGCGGTCAAGCCGCAGGTTTGCGAAGCGTCAGCTGACATGGTTGCGGGGCATGCGTGAGGACGCCCTGCAATGGGTGCCGCCGGTGGAAGAAGGTGGGGCGCCGGCGGTGATCAATTTATGGGACCAGCACACCGAGGGAAGACAACTGAAATGAACAAACCTTCGAGCGGTACCATCAACATCCAGGATCCTTTTTTTTATCAGCTTCGCAAGGAGTCGAAGATCATCCACGTGTACCTCGTCAGCGGCAAACGGCTGACCGGCGTCATCCGCAGATTCGACCGCTACTCCATCATTCTCGAAAATCATGGTCAGGAGCAGCTGGTGTACAAGCATGCAATCGCCAGCATCGCCCCGGTGAGCCCTCTTCCGGGCAAGACGCTGCCGGATGATCCCCAGATCTAGCGAGCATTTCTCACCGGGTTTCGTCGCGGTGGTCGCGCTCGGCATTCTGGCCTCCATGAGCGGCTGTGCCACGGCGCCTCCCGTGTCGGCGCCGGCGCGCCTCGATTTCCCGTCACCTGGCACCGGTCCCGGTCGTCCGGCAATCGATCGGGGGGTGCAACGCGATATCGACGCTGGATGGAATGAGCTGCTCCGAGGTGATGCGACCGCTGCCCGGAAACGAGCCGCCCGGGCCGGCACAGGCCCGGTAGCCGAGCTGCTCGGGCTCCAGGCGACCATTGTCGCCGACGACAGCGATCCGATCCCCGGCCTCCGAGGATTGACTGACACCCAGCCCGACTATTCCGCGGTCTGGATCACCCTCTCCGTAGCTGCAGAAAAGGCAAACAACGAGGCCCTTGCACTTGCCGCAGCTGACCGCGGCGCCGACCTGTGGCCCGATGAGCGCTGGGAGAGCCGGGCGGAAAAGCTCCACCAACGGTGGGTGGATGACCGCGTTTCCTCCGCCCAGCATCTTTACGAGGCGGAGCAACCGACGGGCGCGCTGGACACCCTCGCTCCGGCCCTCGCCCTCGAGCCTGATAATCGCCCCGCCGTGCTCCTCCAGGCCCGGATCCTCATCGCTCTGGACGAACCCGACCGCGCCGAGGCCGCGCTGGCCTCCCTCTCGAGGGACGACGACGTCGTCCGTCTGTCCGGAAGCATCGCTGAAGCTCGGGGAGACCTCAACGCCGCTTTGCGCATCTACGCTTCGCTACCCGATGATCCGGAAGCCACAATGTTGGCGATCGGTATCGCCGAGGACCAGGGCGAGTGGTCGACCGCAATGAACCTCTGGTCCGCCCTGCCGGAGGACATGCCGGAAAGAGCGCCAGGACTCAGCAGAGCCAAGCTCCGATGGCGCCTTTCGGTCATGCCCGAATACGTCCACGAAGCGGTGCGCTCGACCACTCTCGACCGCTCCGGTCTCGCCGTCATCCTCGTGTCCCTGGCCCCCAAACTGGAAACACTGCACGGCGGCGCGGTACCATTGTTATCGGACATCATGGATTTACCTTCGCAAAGTGAGATCCTCACCGCCGTGCGCCTCGGACTGATCGACAGCGATCAGCTCGATCACCGCTTCGATCCCGATCGCGCGGTCACGGCCCGCGAGGTGAGCACTGCGATCAACAGGATGAGTGGGTTTCTCGCTCTCGACCGCCCGCAGTGGTGCACCAACGGCGACAACAGCCCCTGCACCTCGCTCGACTCGCCGATCTCCGGCGAACGGGTCGCCGGGATCGTCATCACGCTGGTGGCGCGGGAGGGCACATGACGGAACACGCACCAAAGCTGCTGAGGGACCTCGAGCTTTTCTCGGAGCTCAATCAGCAGGAGCTCGAGGATGTCGCGTCGCTGGCACAGATCCGCAAGAACCCTACCGACACCACGGTATTTCACGAGGGTGACGACGCCGACGCGATCTTCGTCGTGGTCAACGGAAAGGTCAAGATCGTCACGACCTCAACGGACGGCAAGGAGTTCATCCTGAGCGTCCTCGGCGCCGGTCAGGTTTTCGGCGAGATGGGCCTGCTCGAAACGGCGCCGCGCTCGGCTTCGGTCGTCACGCTCACCGAGGTCGAGATGCTCGTCATCAGCCGCGCCGACTTCGACCACATGCTGAACACCAGCCCCGGCATCTCCCGCAAGCTGATGGCCATCCTGTCGCGCCGTCTGCGCAGAGCCAACTCCAAAATGGAGTCCCTCGCCTACATGGATGTCGCCGGCCGTCTGGCCCGATATCTGCTCGACATGGCCCTCGACCACGGACAGCGGCTGGGCAACGGCTGGGTCTCCGTCCGCCGTCCGACCCACTCCGACATCGCACATTCCATCGGCACCAGCCGAGAGACCGTCTCCCGTCTGATCAACGAGTTCGAGGAAGGGTTTGGGTTGGTGAATAAAGGCAAATTCACGTATATCCGCGAGAATTTACTTGAGTAGCAAATTCTCGAATTAGGAATTAGGAATTAGGAATTCCATTCCATCCCAGCCATTCTCTGAATAGGTCTTTGACCTTGGGGGGGCGGGCCCTAAAGGACCCGCCTACAACGGTTGGAGCTCGCAAGAAACCGTAGGCGGGTCCTTTAGGGCCCGCCACCACAATGACAAATACAGAGGGAGGGTTTTGGGGGACCGAGATTTCGAATTTCGAATTTCGAATTTCGAATTTATCGGCGCGAGGAAGGGCGATTCGGGTCTTGGGGTGGGTTGCCCGCGGATTGGCCTGGTTGTTGGACGTGAGGGAGATTTCGGATTCCGAACTCTCTCCGCCCAATCGCGGGTAAACAGGCTCAAGCCACTTGGGAATCCCGGCGCGTGTAAATTCGAAATTCGAAATTCGAAATTCGAAATCTTACGTCGCGGTGTAGAATCTCCGCTCGGAGGCTCAATTGACCTTTCCTCTCCACTTTTACAACACCCTTTCCCGCCGTCTTGAGCTCTTCGAGCCCCTCGAGGAAGGCCGCGTGCGCCTCTACACCTGTGGGCCGACGGTGTACGACTACGCCCACATCGGTAATCTCCGGACCTTTCTCTTCGAGGACATTCTGCGCCGCACCCTGAAGTTGGCGGGTTACGAGGTCACCCAGGTCATGAACCTTACCGACGTCGACGACAAGACCATCCGCGAGGCCAAGGCCGCCGGTCTCGAGCTTCGCGAGTACACCGACCGTTACATCGAGGCCTTTTTCACCGACCTCGACACCCTGCGGATCGAGCGCGCCGAGCACTACCCGCGCGCCACCGACTACATTCAGCAGATGGCCGAGCTGGTTGAGCGTCTGGAAGCCGCCGGCCACGCCTACCGGAGCGATGACTCCATCTACTACAGCATCGCCACCTATCCCGGCTATGGGAAGCTCTCCGGGGTCAAACCCGAGGCCAATCTGGTGGGTGCACGCGTTGACAACGAGGAGTACGAAAAGGACGACGCCCGCGACTTCGTGCTCTGGAAAGGGGCGCGGGAGGGCGAGCCCGTCTGGGAAACCTCGATCGGCCGTGGGCGGCCCGGCTGGCACCTGGAGTGCTCGGCGATGTCGATCGCGCTGCTCGGCGAGACCTTCGACATTCACACGGGGGGCGTCGACAACATATTCCCCCACCACGAGAACGAGATCGCCCAGTCCGAAGGTGCTACGGGCAAAGAGTTCGTCCGCTACTGGCTCCACGCCGAATACCTCATGGTCGAGGGCGAGAAGATGGCGAAATCGAAGGGAAACTTTTTCACCCTGCGCAATCTTCTGGACAAGGACCTCGACCCGGTGGTGATCCGTTATTTGTTGATCTCGGTCCCCTACCGCCAGAAGCTCAATTTCACCATGGACGGCCTGCACGCCGCGGCACAGGCGGTCGATCGCATCGGCAACACCCTTCGCCGACTGAATCACAGCCCGCCCGCAGAGGTGGGGCAACTCGAGATCGAGGCCGTCGAGGAGTTCTCGCGCGACTACCGCGACGCCCTGGCCGACGACCTCAACACCGCCCGCGCCCTGGGCGCGCTCCATATCCTGCTCCGCCGGATCAACACGGCCCTCGACGGCGGCGGGATCTCTCAGGCGGTGCGCGAGGCCATCGCCGAATCTCTGAAGCTGTTCGATGCGGTCCTCGACATCTTCCCCACGAAGGAGAACGCGGTCGAGACCGACGACGAGATCTCACACCTGGTCGAGGAGCGCACCGCGGCACGAGCCTCCCGGGATTTCGCCCGCGCCGACGAGATCCGAGACCGGCTCACAGAGATGGGGATTGTCGTGGAGGATACGCCGCATGGGGCGGTTTGGCACAGGAAGTAAACCGAAACAATTTCGAATTTCGAATTTCGAATTTCGAATTTGCCAGCGCGGGGAATAGCCAAATGGCTTGAGCCCTCTGCCCGCGATTGGGCGGAGGGAATACGGAATCAGAAATCCCCTCCTCATCCGATGAGCACGTCCGAACGCGGGCAATACGCTTCAGGCCCCAGGTGGCTCTCCACCGCGCCGGTAAATTCGAAATTCGAAATTCGAAATTCGAAATCCGCGCGCTTCTTATTTCACCAACGCTGACAGCCTCACAAGATCTGCACCACGCCTTGCGATTCCCGGCAGCTCCTCGGCGAGCACCTCGATCGTCACCCGGTCGAGGTGCCCTATGGCGATGATCTCGCCCTCCATTCGGCACCGGCGCACTGCCTCCTCGAGCTGTCGCCGGATGGCCGCCGGGTCGCGCTCGTTGTCGAGAAACACGTGGCGCCGGTTGACCGGCACACCCAGGCCGGCGGCCGCAACCTCGGCGACCGTACGGCTCGTTGTGCGCGAGTCGATGAAGGCCAGGTCGCGGGCCTTGAGCTCCTGCATGATCCAGGTCATCGTCCTGAGGTTGGAGGTGACCTTCGACCCCATGTGGTTGTTGACCCCAACCGCGTGCGGGATGTCGTCAATTGCAGCATGCACCGCGGCGCGCAGCTCGTTAGTGGACATGGACATCATGATCGCACCGGGTCCGGGGTTGTCGGCGGGGTAGGTCTGGGGCTCCATGGGCAGGTGAAGCCAGATTTCGTGTCCGGATCCATGGAGCGCTTCGGCGGATTCAGCGGATTTCGGCAGAAAAGGCAGAATGGCGAATCCGATCTCTTTCGGCAGGCCTGCGGCCGCCGGCAACAGATCGAGCTCTTGACCCGCGTCATCCAGGAGAATCGCCAGTCGTCCACGCGCATTGGGCGCCGGCCGCGGCCGCGGGGTTGGGCTCGGCTTCGGCGCCGGCGGCGCTGCGGTCGGCGGTATGCCCGGCGTTGCCGCGGCCAACCCGAGGTGGAGATCGAAGGCCTCGGTCTCGAGGGCCAACCGCAAACGCACCACCTCTGACGAAAGGTCGTCCGCGACGGTGAGCTCGGTCTTTCGGGATGCGCTTTCGAGCTCGAGATCCCCGAGGAATCCATCGCGAGCGGCGCGGTTCGGAAACTCGAACCGCCACGTGCGGACGAAAATGCCGTCCACCTTGCGGATCGGATCGTCCGCTGCGATGCCCTTGGCGCCGACGCCCCGTTCGGCCGCCAGGTCGACGAGGCGCGACTCAATAGCCACCCGCTCCCCCGCGCCGCCACCACGGGACAGGTACCAGAGCCCCGCAGACAGCACAACGAGGGCGCCGACGACCGCCAGAATCAACCACGGCGACGACGACCCCGCAGCCCTCTTTCGTCTCGTTGCCATCGACTACGCGGCCTTTTCGAGTTTTCCAGCCAGGATCTCTAAGGCGCGTTCGAGGACGGGATCGCCGGAGGCGTCGGGATCGGCAGCTTCGACCGCCTCGTCCGGTTCCACGCCGTTGCCGTCGATCGGCTCATCGTCTGACTTCAACCACTGGCCGACCGGCATCCACACCGCGACATCGCCGTCGCGAACCAGGCTCATATACGGTGCATGTCCCAAAGTCTTTTGGCCGACGAGAATCGCCCCGGCCCGTTGCAGCGCGGCGGCAAGGATTTCCCCCACCCCCTCGGTGCCCGGACCAACGAGCACGACCGCAGGCGTTGCGGAAACGACCTCGGCGGTAGCCGCATACTCCCGCGAGCCGGCCCGACGTCCCTGCCATCGGCCGAGTACGCCGTCGCTGACAAAGCTATCCGCCAGCGCAATGACCTCCGATTCGAGGCCCCAGCGGAGATCGCGGAGATCGAGGATGAGGGCGCCATCTGGGGGTATCAGCTCGGCAACCTCTTTTACCGCATCCTCGGACACACCTTCGACGTGGATCACGGTCGTGTCACCCCGAAGCTCCGAAGTGGCCGCGCGCGGGCGCCAGGGGGCCGGCTCGAGCACCACATTCCGGCGATCATCGACCTCGCGATCGAAGACCGTCAACCTTACCGATTCGCCGTTTTTCTGCCGCTCCATGAGCTCGAGTCTGATCTGCCACAGCGGCCGTCCACGACTGTTCACCCCTTCGACCAGCTCGATCACCTCCCAGGCGGCGAGACCCGCGGCCTCGGCCGGCGAACCGGAGAGCACGTAATGCACCGCAGCGGAGCCCAACCGCGAGGTGAGACCCAGACCGAAGGGCGGAGGCGACTCGACGAACTCGAGATAGGGGCCGACTTTATCCACCGGCAGCACCGCGGCGGAGCGATCCAGCGGTTCCACGAGCCCCGCATCGAGGGAGAGCGACAGCGCTTCCTGGTTGAGCTCGTCGACATACTCGGTTTCCACGAGGTGCACCACCTCGGCGAGGTTGCCGAGCGCTCGGAAAAGAACGTCCCGGCTGTTGCGGCTGGCCGTGAGCACGCCGGCAAAGAGCATGACCACCGCCAGAGACGTCGTGAGCAAGATTGTTCGGACACTCTTCATTTTCAGGACGAACCACCCTTCAACTGCAGCCAGCGCCTCGGGTCCTGGGGCTTCTGGCCCACCCGAAACTCGAGATAAACGTTGCCGCCCTCGGCGGGCGGCGATGCGAGTCCCAGGCGCATTCCCATCGTTACGGACTGATCCACACGCACGTGGATTGTACCAAGCCCCGCGACCAGCGAGTAGACGTCGTGTCCGTGGTCGAGGACGACCATGTTGCCATAACCCTTGAAATAGCGGGCAAAAGCCACCACTCCCGGGAACACGGCCTTGACCGGAGCCGACCCCGGAACGTCGAACCTCAGTCCGTTGCACACCGTGTACGTGGAGTATTTGGCCTGCTTCTTACGCCCGAAGCCTTGAACCACCTTTGCATCGACCGGCCAGGGAAGGGCCCCACGGTAGCCGCGGATGTCTCCATGCCCGGTGAACCGCTGCTTGGATGCCAAAACAGCCACCAGGCGTTCGAGCGCCGCCTCGCGCTCCCTGAGGTTCTCGAGGCTGGCGTCGGCGCTCTCCCTACTGCGCTCGAGCTTTTTGAGACGAAGAGCAACCCGGCTGCGCACGTCCTCGAGCTCGTCGCGCCGCAGCTCCAGGGTCCTTGCATCCTCCTTCGCCGCGCTCAGAGTCACGCTGAGCTCCGCCAGCCGGACGGCATGTTGCCGGCTAATCTCCCGATACTCCTCGAAGAGGCGGATCTGCCCCGCGGTGAGCACCGACACTGTCCCTACCGCCTCCTCGAGCTCCCCCCCGCGATGGGCATCGAAGAAAAGCTGGCTCGGTCCCGGACGCCCGAGAAGGGCCACGACCTCGAGGTGTCGCTCCAGGAGCTCTCGGCGCGCCCCGAGCTCCGCCGCCAGGCCTTCGGCCTCGGCTCGTAACCGAGCGGCTTCCTCACCGCTGATCTTCATGAGCAGCTCGATCTCGCGCACCTTCGCGTCCGCCAGTTCGAGCTCGGCGTCGAGCTGCTCGCGTTCCCGCGCGACGCTTTCGGTTTCTTCGCTCAGCCGGCCAAGACGGTCCTCGAGTCGGCTGATCCGGTCGCGGATCCCATCAAGCTGGTCGTCGGCCGGCGACGCCGCGGCCGCAATCACAGCGGTCAGGACTAAAACAAGGGAGGCGATCACGGCGATCGCACTGTGTCTCATCGGAGTCATTGTACCGCAAATAAAGGAGGTTATGATTTCGAATTTCGGATTTCGAATTTCGAATTTGCCAGCGCGGGGAGCAGCCAAGTAGCTTGAGCCTTCTGCCCGCGATTGGGCGGAGGAAATACGGAATCCGAAATCTCCTCCTCATCCAGTGAGCGCGCCCGAACGCGGGCAATTCACTTTAGGCCCCACGGTGGCTCTCCACCGCGCCGATAAATTCGAAATTCGAAATTCGAAATTCGAAATCCGCATTCCGAAATCCGAAATCGTCCTCCCTCCCTCCGCTATACTTGAATGTAAGCGAGGTGGCCGATGGCAGAAAATCACTCCTACGACATCTTCATTCAGGGTCTCAAGGATCCGTCCGCCCAGGGCCGGCACCGTTTCGCCGCCACCATTGAGACTCTGACCGGCCGCTCCGCCGGAGATTTTGACGATCACTTCCCCTCGTCCGTATTGCCGATGTTCGAAGCCCTGGACACGGAGCGGGCCCGGAAGATGGTCGACACACTTTCGGATGCGGGGATCCTCATCGAGGTACGGCCCGTCGACGCACCTCCGTCGGAGGAGCTGTTCGAGGCGAATCCGCACACTCGAAGCTGCCCGGCGTGCGATCAGCGTCAGCCGGCGACGGCCGAGGAGTGCGGCAAGTGCGGCGTGGTGTTTGCAAAGTACGAGCGTGAGCAACTGCTCAAAATGCAGCAGGACCACAACCTCGAGCAGGCGATGATCAACGCGGCGCAGGTACGGGAGGAATGGGTCCACCGCGCCAAAAAGTACCTGGAGACGCATAAACTCGAGAAGGACGCCACCGCGGAGTTCTCCGCGATCCTGATGCAGGACGAGGTCCCATTCCTGCGGCTCGATTCCGATGAAGGACCACTCCTTCTGACCTCGCGCCGAATCATTTCCGAAAACGATGGGGAGTTCCAGTCAATCCCGTATGAAATGATCGACGAAGTGGAGTATGGCGGCGGCCGACTGGCGACGTCGAAGAAAGCCAAGCAACGTCTGCAGATCATCTTCCACTCCCCTTTCCCGGTTGGCGAAGACGAGGTGATCAAGAACATCGCCTGGCATCTGGACAAGGAATCCTCCTTTAACAAGGAGGTCGTCTTCGAATGGGGTTACGCCCGGAACTTCATCTGCGGGTCGTGCGGCGTACGCGACCTGGAATACCGAACCGACGGCAACAAGGTGCACATGCGGTGCATGCATTGCGCCACCGATCACGAGATCAATCTGGTCGAGGGCGTTGCAGTTCCGGCGCTCGCGGAGTGATCCGCTACCCGGTTAGGGAAGACTCGGCACAGAGGGTAGAGCAGCTGATTGATGTGCTTAGCTACTTGGAATAAGGCACCATGAATTCTCAGTTCTCAATTCTCAATTCTTAATTCTCAATTTCCACCCACCCACCTCCAGAAATCTCGGATTTCAAAATTCGGATTTGCCACGCTAGCCAGCCGCGAAGCGGCGGAATACACATAGCCTGGGGCGTGAGCCCCAGGTTCAACGATCAATAAAATTTCAAGCCGCGAAGCGGCGACAGATCTGCAGAAACCCGGTTCTCAGGTCTGTCGCCCCTTCAGGGCTGGGTTTCATGTCATCGTTCGATTCCTGGGGCTCACGCCCCAGGCTATGAATCTGTCGCGCCTTCGGCGCTCAAAGCCCGCGTTCATACCGCGAGAAAACGAGCAGGGCAGCAAAGAATAATGGGGGCGATCGGTGGGAGAAGACTCAACTCTTCCGAGGGGGTTGGCGGGCGGCAATTGAAATTAAGAACTAAGAATTGAGAATTAGCCGCGTTCAACCGTCCTCGCGCCGACAACCCCGAGCACCTGATCGAATTTGTCCTCGAAACGCTGCCGGAAAGCCGCGTGGAAGGGGGACATCTTTTCGTCCGTCAGGCGAGCCTCGAAGCCGCCGCCGCCGGTCGTCAGCCGATACCGCAGCTCGGACGAGCCCATCCAACGGAAACGCACCACCAGCTCGGGTTCTTCGAGGTGAAGATTGATGTAATTGCCGAGCCCGCGCTCGACGAGCGCCCGTTCAACCCGAACGACAAACTCCTCCGGGCTTCCCTGATCCATTACGAAGGTTCTCATGCCGAGGATCTTACACCGGTAGCGCGCCGGGAGGATGCCGCTCCTGGCTCACAAATAAAAAAGACCGCGAGGCCACAATGGCCTCGCGGCTCTCGACGTCAAGTCCGCCCGGAGGGCGGATTCTGGCGAACTCGACATCACATCGCGCTTACAATTTTTCCTTCTGTAATTTTTGGCGAGGCTTCCGTCGTCATCTCAGCGGGTTGTTCGACAAGGCAGACCTCGGACATCAGCGCCTTGATCTCTTCGCTCCCGCAATCCTCTTCGGAGAACTCGAGACCGGCGTGGTAAACCCTGGCAATCGACCCATCGTCCTGCTTCACCATGTTCAGGCGGCAGCGCGCGACACGGGCGCGGAGGACCACAGTCCCGTTCGGCGCCTTCACGGTCACCTCGCATGATTCCGCAGGCCTCAATGCGGCCGGCGACTCGATACGCACACCGTGCTCCGAGATGTCGAGGATCTTTATCTTCACCGTAGGTTTGATTTGACCGGTCAGCTCCTCGTTGACATCGAACCGTGGACTTCTTCGTAGTGCCGCTTTGTTTTTGCTCATGGCCGCCTCCGCCAACCCTTACTGCAAGCCCGATGCCAACTCACGCGCCCATGTGACGAGCATCACCATGTCCGAGGATGGGACAGGGCGTGTCGGGATGGGGCAGGGAGGATTTCGGATTTCGGATTTCGGATTTGCCGGCGCGGGGGACGATTGAGCGGCTTGAGCCTTTTGCCCGCGCTTGAGCGGGGGGGTGAGGAAGTGAGGGGGTGAGGAAGTGAGGGTTGACTTCCTAACCTCCTAACTTCCTAACTTCCTAACCTCCTAACCTCCTAACTTCCTAACCTTCTACCGACAACCTTGCCGCGTGGTGGGCGGCTCCCTGGAGGGCAGCGCGGTCGTCGAGAACTATCGTCACCGGCATCGACTCCAGCAACGGCCGCATCCGGCCCTTGGCCAGGAAGCCCTCCATGAAGGCTCCCCCGGTGAGCACAGGGAGGATCTTGGGCGCGATCCCGCCCCCCACCCAGACCCCGCCGGTCGCCATGACCTTGAGCGCCAGATTGCCGGCTTCCTCGCCGTAGAGGCGCGCGAAGATCTCGATGGTGCGGGCGCACACCTCATCGCG
>PVMK01124108.1_pt1 | contig 16755 bp, 13 predicted proteins | sample 1853481 | NCBI WGS metagenome assembly PVMK01 (sample SAMN08533507, study PRJNA380276) | Marine sediment metagenome, whole genome shotgun sequencing project.
TTCCAGCGGTTGAGTGTCGCAGTTGCAATCGATGGTCTGAGACCATCTGGCGACGTGCACCTACCAGGCAATCCCATAGTCTTCGCCATAATCACTGGCACCACCCCACATGGTTCCATTTTCAATATCAAAGTAGATTGCCGTGATCGGGCTGTAGGTACGGTCAATGGCTTCTACCGTGTAGCCCATGCGACCCAGTTCGACTTGAACCCACTCGGGAACCTTGCTTCCGACTTCCAAACGCCCGGGCTCGGCATGATGTGAACCAAAAGAGCTCTGCATCTGGTAGCTGGTGATGTTGTGCGCCTCGGCTGCTTGCTGCACGTTCATCTCAAACTCGATCATATTGAGAAAAAACTGCAGCAGGTTTTGATCCTGGGTATCGCCGCCCTGAACTGAAAAAGCAATCAACGGCTTACCGTCCTTCAAGGCGATGCTGGGAGTCAAGGTTGCACGCGGGCGCTGCCCGGGATGCACCACGTTGAACGGATTCATGGATTCGGTCAGAACAAAACTCTGCATTCTCTGGCTGAGACCGATACCGGTGCTGCCGGCGATAAAGGCGGGTACCCACCCGCCACTTGGCGTGATGGACACCACCCAGCCTTCAGCGTCGGCAGCCTGGATTGAGGTGGTGCCCGCCCTGAACTGCTCATCACCGGTCATTCGGCTGGCTTGCTGAAAACCCTCTGCGCCTTCACCCTCGGCGGCTGGTGGGACGGGGCTCCATTCTTTCAGCAGGTCCAAGTAGGGATTTTTCCCGCGTTGAAACGGGTATGGGTCACCAGGTCGTGTATCCGGGTTGTTTTGCAACGGATCGATCAGCTTTCTTCGTTCCGCTGCGTACTTCTTGGAGAGCAAGCCTTCGACGGGTTCTTCAGGCGGCGTGTAGGGGTCGCCATAGTAAAAATCTCGGTCGGCGAACGCAAGATTCATCGCCTGGTACAGCGTGTGAATGTAGCGAGCACTGTTGTAACCCATTGCCTTGATGTCGATGCCTTCAAGAATGTTCAATGCCTGCAGCATGACGGGACCCTGTACCCAGGTGGTCAATTTGTATACGTCCACTCCCTTGTAGTTGGTGGTGACTGGATCTTCGATGTGGACCTGCCACTTGTCGAGATCTTCCAGCGTAATCAAACCACCGTATTCGCTCGAGCTGCGGACAATCTCCTCAGCGATATCACCACGGTAGAAGCGGTCGTAGGCTGCATAGATGGCTTGTTTGCGGCTTTTGCCATTGGCCAGCGCATTTTTTTCGGTCTCAACCAGTTTTTGCAAAGTGGCCAGCAGATCGGTCTGTCGGAAGTTTTCGCCCGCTTTCGGCGCAGCACGCTTTGCGCTGTCATCGTCATCCCAATGCGGCAGGAACACTGCTTTCGAATAGGACCATTGCGCGATGGCATCCCGGTGACGCTCCATGTTGTCGGCTTGTGCTTTTTCGATCGGATAACCCTCAGCCATTTGCATCGCTGGTGCCAGAACTTCGCTCAGACTCAGCCGGCCGTATTCCGCCAGCATCACCATCAGCCCACCTGGTGTGCCGGGAGTAACCGCCGCAAGCGGGCCGTATTCCGGTGGGTAGGTTATGCCTTTCTCGCGGAAAAACTCGACGGTCGCCCCTGTCGGTGCGACTCCCAGTGCATTGATGCCTTTCACTTTCCCGGTGTTCGGGTTGTAGATCAGGGCCTGCGTTTCACCACCCCAACCGAGCGTGTCCCACATGGTGGATGTGGCCGCCAGCATGGCACACGCCGCATCGACAGCGTTGCCCCCGCGACTGAAAATCATGGCCCCCGCCGTCGCCGCCAACGGCTTGCCCGTCACCGCCACCCAGTGCTTGCCATGCAGCACCGGTTTGGCGACTTCTTGTGCGTTGGCTCCGGTGCCGATACACAGCAATCCGAACAAACAGGCAATAAATAACGACAGTCCACGATGGGCGGTCAAATGACGCTGGGTGTATGACATTGCGCTGTCCATGATTTGCAAAGATCCGAGAATAACAACCCCAAGTGAAAATCGTGAACAGATCAGATTTTCTGGCAACTCAAGGTGTCCCCGCCGCAGGCAACATCAGCGTCAGGGGGGAGACTTCCGTAACTCCATAACTCTACGATGTTTCTATGATTTTCAAAACGCCGAAACTTTCTCATAACCCGGAGGTCGGGGGTTGCCGGCGACGCTACGCGTCGCAGTGGCCTTCGCAGCCGGAGGCTGCTCGCGAATCGCTACCATCTAAGCCCTCGGAATCGAAAGGTTCCGGGGCTTCTTGTTTCAGGCTTTGGCAGCGGTGTGGAGACTCTGTGGGGATGACCTGTCTGCATTAACGGGTCCAGGTTCACAGTCATCTTACGCGGCTTCGTGGTTCATGCTACAGCGGGGTCCGTTGAGGCGGGTGCTGCGCCGGGTGCGCCCGCGATCATGCGCATTTTTCGCCGACGACGGGACGCGAAAACGGGGTGTGCGACCACATCCGGACGATGGTTGCGATGGGCATGAGCAACCACGGCGCGTTCGCCAGCAGCACCATGCCGCGATCGGGCGTGGCGTGAGGCCCCAGGATTTCTTCGAACAGGATGATGGTGACGTTTGCAAACATGAGCCCCGCCCAGATGAGGCAAGGGTTCACGATCCAGTTGCGACCCTTTACGAAGGCGTAGATGGCCGCCGCGTAGAACGGCCCGAACAGAAGACAATCAATCCAGATCGTGGCGCGCCACCAGGGTGGGCGCGCCAGCAGAACAGGATCGAATCGGTTGCCCCACCAGTGCACGAGATCGACCAATGGAGCCGGAGGCCAGATCGGGTAATCGAAGTTCGAAGGATCGGCGATGACGAGCTGTTCGACATCGACGATGTAGGTGATGAAGCTGAGATTCAATACCCAGTAGCCGATGAAGAGATAGTCGATCTTCCGCTCTGCAAGGGGAATCGTCTCGCCCACTCGACCTCCAAGATTCTTTGCAGCCCGATCTACCCACGCTCCGCTGTCAGATCCCGATCCCGCAGGAAGATACAGACAAAGCCGGCTATCGGGCTCGAGCCGCAGATCTGCTCGTCATGGCACGGCCTAAATTCCGAGCCGCGTTGACGAATCGCGCCTGTCTGGCGGAGCTCCGATTCGAGTATCCTGTGGGCGTCGTAAACGAGGAATTCTGCGCTCGTTACGGTCCCTGGGCTTTGGTCGCCGGAGCCTCGAAGGGGCTCGGGGCTGAGTATGCCCGTCAGCTGGCGACACGCGGGCTCGACGTCTTGCTGGTCGCCCGCCGCTATGAGTTACTCGAACAGCTCGCTCAGGAGATCCGCCACGAGTTCGGCCGAGAGTTGCGCTGCGCTTCGCTCGGTGTGGCCAGGGGGTCACCTTAGTTCACTAACCGCTCGGTAGGCTTGTGCGATTGCGGCTTCGGACATTGCACTGGCGGCGGCATCGGAATTGGCAATTGAGATGCGGCCCAAGCGCGTGCGGCCCTTCACCCAGTGACGCTTCTCTTCGGGCCAGGAATCGGCGTCCCAAGAATGGAGCTTGGACTTCGGATCGTGGGGGCTCGCGTAGCCATGCGGCCAGCGGTTGACGGTGATTGCCTCAATGTCGCGGGCCGGGTCAAAGCCTCCGGCCGAAAGCACACGTCCGAGTTGGCCGCGGATTTCTCGTTCGAAGATCCCGAAAGAGGTCGAAAGTAATTCGCGCTTGCCCGCCCTAGCTTGCTCGTAGGCGGGTAGGCTTTGGTCGATGGGGATCCGGTAGAGATGAACCAGCATCGGCTCCTCGGGCGACCTTGGGCAACGATAATTGCCAATGCTAACGGGGTAAGTGAGCCGTAGGCCACTGTGGTACATGCCGGGGCAATACGCGGACTTCAACCCAAGGGTGTGGAAGGACCGCCAGTTGCGAATCAAAACGCTTGTGGAAACCAACGGCGTCCGGATGGCATTGGAGAGCGCGTCTTTCTGGGGCTGAGGGATCTCCGGACAAAGTCGCGGAATGAGCGCGTTGTAGCAGGCGAGTACGCATGATCCCGCGCGGACCCGCCGTGCCTGTCCAGAGCTCACATAGGTGATTGCGACCTCATTTGAGGAAGTTGGGTCTCCGATATGGCGGACGTTTACGGCGATGCTGCTTAATCGAATGCGCACAGGGGAACTCGCTTCGTCGAGATGGCTGTAATCAAATCGTGCAGTAACGATATCGTTCATGTCCTTGCCGGGTGCCACACGCGGAACCAAGGCGCGTACGAGTGAGCGTGCAAGAGACGCATTTCCGTCTGGAAAATGAAAATCCTCGCGGTATGCGCGGCCTTGGTAATCGACGCGCGGGCCCAACCCCATTCCCTTTAATCCTGGCAGGCCGGAGGAGTAGGCGTGCAGGGCGATGATCGAGTCGATGGCGATTCCTTGATAGCTTGTCTCCACGTTCTGAAGAACTTCACCACATCCGGGTGAACCTTGACAATGTCGGTTAAGAAATTCAAATAGCTGACGTTGCGTAGCGTCTGGATCTTCTTGCTAAGCGTCTGACCGGGGAGATAATCTACAGATTCGCAAAATAGCCTCACGATTTCCTGTTTCGCCCGTTCATCCAGGGGGGTTCTTGCCATGTAGGCCTTGACCTGATCTCGATCGCCTTCCGGTGTCGCCAACTCGCTAGGAAGATTTTGGTAACCATAGGCCCGATCAGGCTCGGGAACGTGACGATCGCCTGTCACAAGGCGATCCGTGCCGAAAGTCTCTTTGTCGAAAAAAATCCCGCCGCGCAAGTTTAGGGAGCGGTAAAGGTCGTGATCAAAGACCTTGTCTGCAAGGCTGACGTCGATTCCCAGCTCTTTGAGTAGAGCAGCAGCTTCGGGTGGGTAGGTCGACGGAGTCTCGATGAACTCCGTGCCGCCAAGGTCGACTAAAGTTCGCCCCTCATACTGAAACTCGTTTCGTTTTGCATGCCCACCGAAATCATCATGGTTGTCCAGTATCAGGATGTTCGCCTTCGGCCCTGCCTGCTTCCGGAAGAAGTAGGCCGCCGCAAGGCCGCTGATTCCACCCCCTACAACGACTAGGTCGTAGCTCTCGTTGGTGTCTTCAACATTTCCGAAGGCGCCCTGCGCGCCATCGCGAACTTGGTGGGCGACTTCGAAGGATCCAGGGTGACTTCCGCGCATCCCGGTCAAGAGCGGAGGATAGTGGTCTGCCGCCTTGTTGGTTGCGAACTCAGCAGGGCTCGCTGAAGCGATCAACCCTGGAGTCAGGAGGGTTCCGGTTACGGCCAGGCTGGCTCCGTTTAGAAAGTCGCGCCGCGTAATCGGCCGGTTCATGCCCAAGTCACGATCATGCGATTTGCTCAAAGCCTGTCTCCGTTTGTAGAGCAGATGCCCCTCGACGAATTAGCTCACTACCGGGCTGGTTGCACGGTTGCGGCGCTCAGCGGCAGATTAGACCCTCCCCCTCCCCCACCAAGAGACAGCCCTTTCGGTCTTGCGAATCCACCAATTCGTGTGTGGGGACTGCTGTGGGGGATTTGCACAAACGAGCACCATCCAGCACACACACATTTTCGGCCTAACTCTGCAACGTCGCTAGAACATTGAGAAAACCAGACCCACGGTACCGCGCCCATAACCGGGAGGTCGGGGGTCAGCGACGAAGCTTCGCTTCGTTGTTCTGGCGAGCCAAGCTCGCCCGCGAATCCCTCCCCCGCTACCGAGAAATGAAGCGCCCGGAGTCCTGCGGGCTTCGGGCGCTTTATTTTTTTCAGTCAAGTTATCTCGACACCGAGGTCGAGAGACACCTGCTGTGGCAGGCAGCATCCGCCGCTTGAGGTGCCTCAGTTCACCAGCGGGATCTCTGTCGCCAGTGCGAAGTCGATGATCGTGTCGAGCTTGCTGTCAATCTGAAAGAAGCGGACAGTCTTCTTCGGCGGGATCACCTTGTTGAACTTCTTCACATACGACTTGCGCAGCTTGACCCGATCCGCCTGGAAATCGAGCACCTCTCGCAGCAGCTCCTCGGCGCGGGCATCGTCGAGGGTCTCGAACTCAGCCGCCAGGTCTCGGATCACCTTCACGCGCATGTCGCCGACCTTGCGCGCTTCTTCCCGGTACTCGTTGTAGACCGCCCAGAACTTCTCGGCCTCTTCGGGCGTGAAGGACATGTTCACGGCGACGGTGGCCTTGCGCTCGGTTTCGGCCAATGAGCGCAAAACCTCGATACTGCCGATCGTTTCGGCGGCAAAGCCGTTGCCAGCGAGAAGCAGCATGCCAGTAGTGAATGCGATCAATATTCGGTTCATGTCATCGTCCTCTATTGGTTGGGCCGCCCGCGGGAGGCAAGGGAGCGGGATCGTAAGGCGTGCCGCGAGATAGTCAATCCGCAACGAACCTAGAGCGCAACCTGCCTGTGGGACCGCGCCCCCGCCACCTGTTCACGCCGAACTCGTTCAAAGGGCTCTCCCCTACGTATTATCGGCTACTGCCAGAGCGCAGCCTGTTTTCTTATCAACTCACGAAGCGTGCGCCCCAACCTGCCCCTCCACGGGCAGCAGCAGCGGCACCGGCAGGGCGCAGGCTCGGGCGTAGCGCCCCTCGCTACCAAGAAATGAAGCGCCCGGGGTAATGGCTTCGGGCGCGTTTTAGTTTGGCCTCACTGAAAGAAAGGCTACTGCGAATCGTTCAAGTAAAGCTGCCCGATATACTCGCTGCACTCGATCTAGAGCTACGATAAAGGGAGGAGAGCATTGTCCCCGAAATACATTCTGACCTCAGCCCGCGCGGAGGCTGATTCGGTATTCGAGTCGGAGATGCGAGTCCATTCCGGCTTGTTGGCCAACGGTGAACACCTCCAGCTCCTTTGGGTGAAGTTCGACCCCGACGGCAACTATCCGATCCATTCGCACCCGCACGAGCAGATCAGCGTCATGCTACAAGGACGAATGCGCCTCACGGTGGGCGATGAAGTCGAGGAGATCGGACCGGGGGACATGTGGTATGCCCCGGCTAACGTCTTGCATGGCGGCGAGCTACTGGGCGAAGACCCGGTCGTCTTCGTCGACATCTACGCGCCACCGAGCGCCTCGATCATTGAGTTCTTGGAGCGCCTACGGCCGAGGTCGGCCGGGTGACTCTGAAATCCCGGCCCGCCCTGCGCCAGGAGCAGGCGGCACAAATCGCGTCATCGTCGAGACCAAGCGCTGGCGCAAGGCCGCGAGCGGCCCTGCGCGAGCCAACAGAAGCTGAAGCTACTGGATACCTCTGCCTGGCGACCACGGTACGCCGGCAGCGTCCAATGCAACCTTCAGCCTGGCGTACTCGTCGTCGACGAGGTTCGATAGCTGTCGCGAAACGTCGTCGTAAAGATCCCTCGCGATACGCAGCGACTCCCGCTGTGACGGCGTCGGGCCGTAAGCGCTCGTCGGTGCGAAGCGCGCATGGAAAGTGCGTTCCACCACGGTCATCTCGTCCACTTCGTAGAACGGATCACGTATTTCGCTGTTGGTCAGGCGATCGCGTTCTGTTTGAACGCGTTGCTGAATCGAGTTCGCGGTTTCGTACAACGATGGATCGGCTGTCGAAGACAACAACGACTCCTTGGCAGCCTTGAGTTCGCCGACAATTACATCGATCGTCTTGATCGTGCCTTCCGTGGCGCGCGCCAGCTCGTGCACCTGGCTGTCGAATACGACGCGTTGCTCCTGCGAGCTGCCCGGCAGTGTCGGCTCACGAATGGACACGACGTCGAAGGTCTGTGACTGCTCGAGGTCCGTCTGATCGCCGTCGATGCGCTTGAACATCGACACAGTGAACTGGCCCGGCGCGATGAGCACTCCGGCACTCGGCGGAAAGTCATCCCCGCGCTCTTCCTCGGGCACCCACGCGTCGACGGGGGGATAGCGCAAGTCCCAGGCGACGCGATGGAAGCCTGATTTGGCCGGAGCCTCGACGTGACGAACCACGCTGCCGGCCGCATCACGAACCGTAAACACGATTGCCGGCTCATCTTCACGTGCTTCGCTGATGATGCGATCCCAGGTCGCAAACTCGACGCTCTCGTTTTCGGCTTCGCGTTCCTTCTCTTTTTCGCGCCGCGCGTCCTTGCTCGAATGCAGCGACTCCGCAAGGTAATAGGTGAATACCGCACCGAACGGCGGGTTTGGTGCCGCGAAGAAATCGTCACCCTGGCTGCCAGTGCAACCTTCGTTGCTGCAGCCCAGTGGGCGCTTCGGGATATACCAGCGTGTCTTGCGTACCGGGAATAACACGGACTCGTTCTTCAGCATGTCTTCGGTGACGTCGCGCAGCGGCGAGTAATCGTCGAGCACGTAGAGCTGCGGCCGAACGTCGCGCCGACGAGGTCGTTCTCCCGTGTCTGAATCACGAGGTCGCGGAACGGTATGTTCGGCGAGCCGCCTTTCAGCTTGGTCCAAGTGCCACCACCGTTGACTGTGAAGAACACGCCGAACTCGGTGCCGAGGAACAACAGTCCCGGTTTCTCATGATCTTGCACAACACGCCAGAGGATATGCCGCTCAGGCAAGTTGCCCGCGATGCTCTTCCAGGACTTGCCTCGATTCGTGCTCTTGAGGATGTAGGGTGAGAAGTCGCCGCTCTTGTGGTCGTCCACGACGACGAAAACGGTATCGGGGTCGTGCAGATCCGCCTTGATGTCGTTGACGAAGAATCGATCCGGCACGCCCGGCAGCTTGTCGATGCGGCGCCAGGTCTGGCCACTGTCCTCGGTGACCTGGATCAGGCCGTCATCGGTGCCGACATAAATCAGTCCCGGAACCAGCGGCGACTCCGACAGGTTGACGATCGTGTTGAACATGGACATCGCGTACACGTCCCACGGCGCGTCGTAGCTCCATGTACGGCCCATCAACGGCTGGCGCACCCTGTCCTCGTTGCGTGTCAGGTCGCCGCTGATCGGTTCCCAGGAATCACCGTAATCGGTGCTCTTCCAGACTCGCTGCGTGCCGAAGTAAAGCATCTTCGAATTGTGCGGGCTGATGAGTATTGGCGCATCCCAGTTATAACGGTCCGGCGGCTCGCCTTCACCGGCCTGCGGGCGGATGTACACGGATTCGCCGGTCTTGCGGTCGTAGCGCGTCAGGTTGCCTTGTTGCCACTCAGCGTAAATGATGTCGGGGTTATTCGGGTCCACGGCCGACTGGTGCCCGTCGCCGAACAGAGTGATGAACCAATCGGAGTGCCGGATGCCGACATTGTTGTCCGTGCGTGACGGCCCGCCGTGGCTGGCGTTGTCCTGTGTTCCACCGTAGACGTTATAGAAAGGCTCGTCATAGTCGATAGCGACTTTATAGAACTGGGTAATCGGCATGTTGCTAATGAAGCGCCAGGTCTTGCCGAGGTCGAAGGTCTCGTAGAGGCCACCGTCATTGCCGACCAGGATGTAATCCTCGTCGTTCGGGTCGAACGCCATCGCGTGGTGATCGACGTGCTTGGTCTCGTGATCGAGTTCTTGCATCGTTTTGCCACCGTCCTCGGTGACATGGAGGTTGACGTCGGCATGGTAGACGCGATCGAACTGGTGCGGGCTGGCCCAGAGCTCGTTGTAGTAATGCGGTCCCGTGCCACCGGCCGCGAAGTCGGCGCCCTTCACCCAGCTGTCGCCGCCGTCCTCCGAGCGGAACATCGCGCCCGTGCGGTTCGCGAGCTCGATCGTCGCGTAGAGGACGTCGGGGTTATGTGGCGAGATCGCGAGGCCGGTCTTGCCCCTCACTTCCTCGGGCAGACCTTCCGTCAGTTCGCGCCAGGTCTCGCCGCCGTCTTCCGACTTGTGGATGCTCGTCGCCGGACCACCGTCCATGAGTACCGCAACGTTGCGGAAGCGCTGCCACACGACGGCGTACATGACGTCGGGGTTGCGCGGATCCATGAACACTTCGGAGACGCCCGTGTAGCGGTCATCGATCTCCGAGTTACCGTGCCCGTCGCCAAGTACCTTCCGCCAGTTCTCGCCGCCATCGGTTGTCTTGTAGAGCCCGCGATCGCCACCAGCGGACCAGAGCGGGCCCTGTGACGCGACGAAGACGACGCTCGAGTCGCGCGGGTCGATCCGGATCATGCCGATGTGCTCGGAGTTTTCGAGCCCCATGTTCTCCCAGTTCTGACCCGCGTCGCGGCTGCGGTAAACGCCAGCGCCATAACCGACGTGGCGGCCGCTGACGTTCTCGCCCGTGCCGACCCAGATCGTGCTCGAATCATTGGGATCGACGGTCACGGAGCCGATGGAGTAGGCGTCTTCGTCCTCGAAGATCGCTTGCCAGGTTGTACCCCTGTTCGTCGTCTTCCAGACGCCGCCGCTGCCGACGCCGACGTACCAGGTGCTTTGATCATTAGGGTCGATCGCGATGTCGGCAATACGTCCCGACATGAAAGCCGGCCCGATGCTACGCATCTCGAGGCCCTTGAAGGTCTGCTCGTTGAACCCCGGGTCGACTTTCTCTTCGTCATTCGCAACGACAGCAGTGGGCAGGCAGGCGAGTACAGCGATTAGCGTGAGTCGCTTCATGATGATTTCAACCTTTGTGGGAGGCTCTCGTATCGGAGCGCCATGTTATTTGGGTGTCATTCTATCAGTTTTGTCACGGCTGCAATATCGGGCCCATGTCCTCGAGGATGGCATAACCGCTCTCAAAAGCGGGTCTGTCGGCAAGACCGAGATACCAGCGGAGCACGTTCGGGTGCTCCCCGTCAGCTGAGTTTGGACCCTTCAGTGGGTTGATTGAAGAGACACTTCCGCAGCCCGAGAGAAGGAATCCCAACCCCATTGGAGGTGGGGTCACTCTGGAGTCACTTCGGCACAAATAACCCCATCCAACCCCAGTGCCTAAATGCCGCAAGTCTCTAACTCTATGTAGTTTCGTTGGTTTCGGGAACACGGAAACTTTCTCATAACCCGGAGGTCGGGGGTTGCCGGCGACGCTACGCGTCGCAGTGGCCTTCGCAGCCGAAGACTGCTCGCGCCCCCCCCGCTACCACTCAATCCCTCGGAATCGAAAGGTTCCGGGGGTTTCTTGTTTCAGGCTTTCGTCGCGGTGTGGGGACGTGACTCGTTCCAGCGGCCTTCAACGCGGGACCGATGCCCGCCGACACTCCCGATTCAATCTTCTAGACTCCATCGTCCGCTAAGCGTACTCTGGAGGCCTCTCAATTCCGTCGTCCCTCTGACGACTTCTGGAGGCTTCGATGAGCAAGCTCACTCTTGCGCTCGCGGTCGTCGCGGCCATCTTTGGCGCATTTGGTTGTGCAACACACACTACTGAGGGTCCAATGTCTCCCCCGAATCTGATTGCGCGGCAGAAGCTGTTCGGCAATCCCGCGAGGGTGAGCACCAGCATCAGCCCAGACGGGTCGATGATCAGCTTCCTGGCATCGGTGGACGGCGTGCAGAACGTCTGGGTCGGCCCCGCCGACGAGCCCTCGGCCGCGCGGCCGATCACGCGCGACACAAAGCGCGGCATCTGGTACTACGCTTGGGCCTACACCAACCGGCATATCATCTATTTGCAGGACGTCGGTGGGGACGAGAACTGGCACGCCTACGTGGTCGATCTGCCGGGCGGTGAGATCCGCGACCTGACGCCCATCGAAGGCGTTCAAGCTCAGGTTCAGAGGGTAAGCCACAGGCGACCCAACGAGATCGTGGTCGCGATCAATGATCGCGACGAGGAGCTGCACGATCCGTATCTGGTGGATTTGAGCTCAGGCGAGCGAACGCTCCTCGAGCAGAACCCCGGGTTCTCCTATTGGATCTACGACGACGACTACACGATCCGCTTTGGAGGTGCCTACGTGGAGGGCGGATCAGTTTCGCTTCAACAGAAGACCACGAGCGGCGAATGGGAGGAATTCCTCGTCATCGACCACGAGGACGCGCTGACGACCCATCCGCTTGGTTTCGACAGCACGGGCGATGTTCTCTACATGCTGGACAGTCGCGATCGCAACACGGCCGGGCTGTTCGCGTTGGACACCCAGACTGCCGACCGGCGCCTGATCTATGAGAATTCGCGCGCGGACGTGGACAACGTCCTGCTGCATCCCACGTCCTACACCGTCCAGGCCGCTTCGGCGACCTTCAAACGCAGGCATTGGGAAGTGCTGGACGATTCCATCCGACCGGATTTCGAGTACCTCGGGATGGTCGCCGACGGCGAGATCGACGTGGTCAGCCGCACGCTCGACGACCGCAAGTGGATCATCGGCTTCGACATCGCCGATGGACCCTACGGCTATTACCTGTACGATCGAGACGCGCGATCCGCCAAGCTGCTCTTCACCTACCGACCCGATCTCGAAGGAGAGACGCTGGCCGCGATGCACCCCGAGCTAGTGAAGTCGCGGGACGGATTGGAGCTGGTCAGCTACTTGACGCTCCCGGTGGAGAGCGATCCGGACGGGGACGGCCGTCCGCGCGAAGCGCTGCCGATGGTCCTACTGGTCCACGGTGGGCCCTGGGGTCGCGACTACTGGGGATTCCAGGAAACTCCACAGTGGTTGGCAAACCGGGGTTACGCGGTGCTCAGCGTGAACTTTCGCGGCTCTACGGGCATGGGCAAGGCGTTCGTCAACGCGGGCGACCTACAATGGGGCGCCAAAATGCACGACGACCTGATCGACGCTGTCGAATGGGCCGTCGCCGAGGGCATCGCCGATCGCTCCCGCATGGCGATCATGGGCGGGTCGTATGGGGGCTACGCGACGCTGGTGGGCCTGACGTTTACGCCCGAGACGTTCGCGTGCGGCGTCGACATCGTCGGCCCGTCGAATCTCTTCACGTTGATCGAGTCGATCCCACCCTACTGGCAGCCCGAGATCGAACTGTTCACAACGCGCGTCGGCGACACGCGTACCGAGAGCGGCCGAAAGCTACTGAAAGAACGCTCGCCACTGACCCATGTCGACCGCATCCAGAAGCCGCTGCTGATCGGCCAGGGCGCCAACGACCCGCGCGTCAAGCAGCAGGAGTCCGACCAGATCGTCGCCGCCATGCAGAGCAAGGGCATTCCCGTGACCTACGCGCTGTTTCCCGATGAGGGACACGGATTTGCGCGGCCCGAGAACAACCTGGCGTTCAATGCTCTGACCGAGGCGTTTCTAGGCGAGTGCCTGGGCGGGAGGGTCGAGCCGATCGGCGAGGATCTCACGGGATCGAGCCTCGTCGTGATGAACGGCGTGGACCAGATCGAGGGCCTCGCAGCGTTGCTCGACCCCAACGACACGACGCCCCACGTCGGAGCCGAGCCGAAGTACTGATCTCGCTTGCGGAGATTCCCAGAACCGAAACAGCGCTTCACGGATCTGAGGTTCACGCGAACTACGCCGCCACTTGCCCCGCTACCGGTACCACCAGCGGCACCGGCATGCAGACGTTGCCGGAGCCAAACGCCCTGCTATCGGGCATCGCGATGCTCGCCGCCCTCGCAGCGCGGCGCAATCGAAGGCGACATTAGGTTCGCCGCTGACGTAATGCGGGCGCTCGCCACGCGGAGTTCATTGAGCCGCACCGCGAGAGCGCGAACGCAATACGCTGTGAACCGTGAATCAGTACCACGCAAGAATCCTTCTTACCCGCTAATATAGGAACCGACGCCTATTTCAACTCGGGGCACGGGAATGACTCGGATCATCGGCATCAGTGCAGGTAGAGATGGCAAAGTTACAGAATCCCTCGTCAAGGCCATTCTCGAGGGATCCGGTGAGGAGCACGAGTTCATCAGTCTTTCCGGAAAACTGGTCAGACCGTGCGAAGCATGTAATGGATGCGTAAAGACCAACCGTTGCGTCCTGGAAGACGATTTTCAGCCGGTGTTAGATAAATGCTATCGGGCTGAAGCCATTGTCTTTGGCGCGCCAAACTACTGGGACCACATGAACGCCAAGGGCCAGGCGTTCTGGGAGCGCGCCTGTTTCTCGGGACGGCACAACTCAGTTTTTCCCCTGGAGGGGAAACTCGGTGTCATCGCCGCTGTTGCAGGCACGGATCATGGAACGCCCGTGATCAATGATCTAAAAATGTATTTTGACGATGCTCGCATGCATATCGTCGGAGAGATTTCAGTACAGGGTGAGTATGCCTGTTTCACCTGTGGGTACGGTAACCACTGCCCCGTCGGCGGTTTCGTGGAGATGTATCCGTTGGGCACCACCGTCAAACCGAAACTCCTACCCTCCCTTACGAATCAACATCCCAACAACCCGGACCTACCTGAAGGAGAGCGTAGTAGGCTGAACGATGCCAGGAAGATGGGCAAAACTCTGAGTAAAGTTCTGCAAATCAGAAAGAAGAAGTTGGAGAATTTTACCAGCGCAGCTAGCGAATGATGAAATCGGCCATTTAGAGGCTTCAATCAGGAGATAGCGAAATGAAAGACAGCAAATGCAACGCCATATTCTTCGCGGCACTCATAGCTGGCTTGGTATTTTTCACTTCCTTCGGGGCAGCCAGTGAGCCCAAGGGAGGCCTATCAGATCAAGATGAAGACGCGTTTATCCTTTATAAGTACTCCCTAATAGACGCCAAAAGGAATCGTTCCTCCGAAATCACAGAAAGCACCGAAGGCAACGAAACGATCTACAACTACGCCGGGCATGCACTCTCGTGCAGAACCGTAATGACGGGTTCCATCACCAAGACAACCCTGGAAAACAGAACTCATGTTGTTGGCGATTTCGACGTAAGCAACAACTCATACGGAATCACAAAACTATCTTTTGATTTCTATGAAGAGGGAAGAAAAACCCGATCTGGAAGCATGACGGTTAATGACAAAGTGATCGACATCAAACACTTTGATCGCCAGTAGTGTGTAGGTAGTCCAGCCTTGAAGCATGATCAATAAAGCGATCGAAACACCCGGTGTCGACGCCAGTTTGAGCTTCCAGCGTGAGAACCTTTAACGCGAGACGACTAACACAGGCGCCCCTGCGGGGAACCAACGGCTCCCCTTCCACGACACGCAACTCTGACCACCTTCGGCCACGCTCATGTGGGCCTACGCAGGTTCGCAGCAGCTCGCTCGCGCGGGTGCGGCAACTGCGATGCAACGTACCGGTAGTTGTGTTCTGCTGCCCTATTTTCTCCTCAAGGCCACGGTTGGATACTCCGTTGAATTAAGGGAGCGCGCGGTACGGGGGGGCCCGCCGAACACTCGAGGGGACCCCTATGATACGAATTCGATTCATTAGTCTTGGCGCAGCACTCGCCCTGTTGAGCGCTTCGCCTATCAGTGCCTCGAGCATCAACTTCGAGGACCAGGCCGCCGCCAACAACTCTCAGACGTTGATCCGCGACGAGTACGCGGACGCCGGCGTGATCTTCGTTCCGACTGATGACGGAGCCACGTGGGATGGCATCGGAGTTGCCGAACGCGGAGGCTGGCAGATCTCGGGATCCAACGGGCCGACATTCCTCGGCTTCGATGGTGATAGCTATTCCACTTCGCTGCGCTTTGACGAGCCCGTCGAGGGTTTCGAACTCGACGTGGCCCGCGCGGCCGGCGCGATGCCGTTTTTCCTCGACTACTTCCAGTTGACCGGACTCCTCGACGGCCAAATCGTGGAATCCAAGGCTGTCTACTTCGCCGGAGTTGACGTCTGGCAAACGGTTTCTCTCACCGGCGTAGTCGACAAGATCATCTGGTTCGGCATCGGACTGCGCGGGCACCGATACGGCATCGACAACCTGCGCTGGGCGAATCTGGCCCCGCAGCTGTTGGCGGTGCAGATCGACGTACGTCCCCGACAGCGAGAAGAACCCCATCCAATTGGGCAGCCGCGGCGTCGTTCCGGTGGTCCTCTACGGAGAGTTCGATTTCGCCGTTGAAGACGTCGATCTCGACACACTGGCCTTCGGGACCCGATGCTGCGTTTATCGCGCACCGAAACGGACCGCACTTCGACGACATCGATGGTGACGGCCTGCTCGACATGATTCTCCATCACCGGATCGCAGACACCGGGCTGACGGCGTACGACGTCGAAGTGTGCCTGAACGGCCAAACCATGGACGGAATGCCCTTCGAGGGCTGCGACGACGTGATGCCCGTGGGCCGCTGACGCACGCGAAGCGAACATCCGACCGATCAACACGGGGTCGAGTCGGCCGTTGACCATCCATGCCACCTGGCCCTCTGCCGGGTGGCAGTGTGATGGTCTTTCTGGCAGTCCCACTCGACCACACGCCAACAGGCGGCCGCCGTGTCGCCATCGACTTCTTCTTCGTATATTTAGGCCTACCCGCTGCGGATGGACTCGATCGTCAGGGCGTTCGTAACTGTTACGGGCTTTTGCTCGTAGACCTTGTCTCCGGTCTCGAGACAGACATACTATTCCCATTCAGGACCACGCGACAAAGAACGCTCTACAAGAAGACAGCAGTTCGGGAATTGTTGATTCGCGAGTTGTATCAAGCAGCTCGTATCGATCGCTAGAACCAACAGGAGAAGGACTAAATGGAGCCTCGGACCGAACGGCTGCTCCTGATCCTGGCCGACATCAGCGGGTACACGAAATTCATGTTGGCCAGCCAGGTGGCGCTGGTTCACGGTCAGCAGGTCATTACCGCGCTCATCGAAGCCATCCTGGCCGAGGTGGATATCCCGCTGGAGGTGAAAGAGATCGAGGGCGACGCCGTCTTCCTCTATTCGGTGCGGCCTAAAGACGACGAGGCGTGGCAAAGGGTGAGCGCGGAGGTCGGGAGTAAGCTCCTGCGCTTCTTCGAGGCGTTTTCGGCCGTACTGGTAGC
>PVMK01115571.1_pt1 | contig 16749 bp, 13 predicted proteins | sample 1853481 | NCBI WGS metagenome assembly PVMK01 (sample SAMN08533507, study PRJNA380276) | Marine sediment metagenome, whole genome shotgun sequencing project.
GACCCTCAGGGCAGATCTAAAAAGATACCTTTAACCGGCAGCTCGGGTTGGCCCAACTCCTGAGCTGTGGCCGTGGATGTAATCGGCAATGCGCAGGCGCTCAAATTCCCGGCCCGCGGCCGTCACGACCTCGGTATCAAAGGTGCCGGTGAAAAGCTCCAGGGTGATGCCCGCTTTCATCGGAGGCCAGGATCTGCACCCCGCGGGTCAGACCCGCGTGAGCCGTTTGCGTCTTCGCGTTCGATGCGGTAGCCTTCCTGGCCGTCTAGATGCCGTCTCCGTCGCTATCGGGGTTAAAGGGATCAAAACCCAGTTCGTATTCTTCCCAAATTGGTCAGCCCGTCGTTATCGCGTCCATATCGGCATCGTTGACCCAGGGATTGAGCCCGTGGGCGATCTCCCAGTCATCGGGCATGCCGTCGGCATCCCAGTCCACACAGACCGGCCCATGGAAGGTGCGTAGGCCGGAGGCATCGATGTCTTCCAGCTTATAATAGTAAAGCCTGCCCGGTGTGACGGCGCTGTCGATGAAGCGGTAGGATTTGCCTTTGACCGAATAGATTAAGCCCGGGAATCAGGCTGTCATTTATTTTAACAAATGCACCCCAGGGGTTGGTGCTGCGGTACAGGTTAAAACCCAGATTGCGATCTCCTGGGCGGTTTCCCAATCCACACGGACCGAATTGTTCTCTCCCCGGGCGTTAAAAGAGGCCAGGGTGATCGCGGTCGCCGGGAATGATCATCGCTTCGGCATAGACGGTGTAATTGTCCAGACCGACTCCGCCGGCATCGATTAATCGGAAACAATAGTCTCCGCTGTCGGTGGCGTTGGTGGTGGCCTGGACGGAAAATTCAATTTCAGTAAAATAACTGGCGGCTAAGGTGATGGGGTCAGTGGTATTGGTGCTCTCCTCCTGCTCGCCGTCCACCCAGGTGGAGCTGCCTGGATCGGTCAGACCGGCGGTATCAACGTCGGTCGGCTGGCCATCATCGAGTTGCGATGCGAAAATCTGCCAGTCGCCGCTGGTATCGGTGGGCACCGCGCTGTAGGTTCCGTTGGGACAGTCAGCGGTTTCGGCCACCTGCAGCTGATAGGCGATTGCCCCTGATCCCTGGGTGCCGTCATTGGCCACTAAAAAGCGCAGCCGCTGGATGTTGCCGGCCCCTTTCCCTACGCCGTATATCTTGCCGTCTTCAGGCCAGGTGTAGGTGGCATTGGCTTCATCGCCATCATCATTACGCCAGCGGTAGGCGACCTGATCCAGATAATAATCCAGCCTTTTATAGGTGGCAATGGCCGCCGCCCAGTCATCTGAACCGATTGTGCCGTCTGCCGTGTAGGTGCCGGTTGAGGTGACAATTTGGTACTCCGGGGTGATGGTTACATTTGTATCGGGTGCACCGGTACCGGTACCTTCCTTGGGAAGGCCTGTCCAATCGGTTCCCGGCGTAAGGGTGACAGAATTGATCTTGTTCTCAACGCCAATGGCCCCGATCAGCAACTCGTTGGCTACAGTCGTAGTACTTGTAGCTGTGGAAGTCGGCGCGGTGCCGGTGCCGGTACTGCTTTGGGTCTGATCGAGGGTCGAAGATGTGACCAGGCTGCTGAATTCCGTTACCGACATGGCCCGCGCCACTACAGCAGTGGTAAGCCTTACGGTGATCGTCTTTCCACTCACAAGCCCGGCTACATTGTGAGCTGAAATAATGACGCTGCGAACGTTATTGGTATTGGTCACAGTGACATCGACGTTGTAAGTATTTGCCGGCGTCACATCATCAAAACAGGTGATAACACCGCCATTATCATCGGCGGCAAAGGAGATGATGACGCTGTTTCCATCCGTCACGTTGTTCGAAAGGGTCACAGTGAGGTCCGTGCCGCTTGTTTGGAGTTCGTTCGACCCGAGGTCCTGAACTTTCTGGACGGCAGCAGCGGGATCCGCAAAAACCATTATCATTGCGCCGGCAATGAGACAGGCCAGGATGAAACGCAGCGGTGGTGCAATTGAAAATAGAATATTTTTAAGATATGCAGTCTTATTTTTTGCGGATGGCAGGCAAAGCATAATCCACCCCATCACGGCCCGGAGCCCGATCGGCCGGGCGCCGGTTCGCGTCGTGTCGTGTGATGTTATGGGGTTAAAATTTTGTTGCATGCTTTGCCTGCTAAGTTATGAAATCCTAGTTTTTGCCAGCGATGGCGCGTTTTTTTGTTTGTCTTTTCAGCGAAAGGGCCAGTAAAGCGACCAGGGCTTTTACTGAAAAGGGTTTCTCGATAAATTCAGTGACACCCATCCTGATGGCTTCGGAAAACATGTATTCATCCCTGTATGCGGTAATGAGGATATTGACGGCCGCCGGGCGGGTGACGGTTGCCAGTTTGAGAAAATCCAGACCGTTCATGCCGGGCAGTCTGAAATCGCTGATGATAATATCGAATTGTTCTTCCTTTACGGCCTGCAGGCCTTCTTCAGCGGTTTCAGCTACCCGCAGCGAGCAGCCCTTGGTGGTAAACGCAATTTTGAGCGAGTCGCGGATGAACTCATCATCGTCGACCAGCAACGTCTTGAAATCTTTTAACTCATTGAAGGGATTCATTTTTTTCTCTCCATCAGGATTTGCATACAGGTGTCCTACGGGTTGTTTTGCAGGGATTGTGCCAAAAGGGCTGTTATATAAATTATAATAATTTCAATAAGTTATATTATTGTTTTTCTGAGATGGCCGCAGATAGGCAAAAATTGCGGAAATTGACCCAAAAAATTGAGGAAAAACACTCAATTAAGGGCCTTTAGCCCTATTAATTTTGGAATTTGGATTGTGGATTTTGGAAAATGTAAGAATTGTTGATGGAGATGAGCAGTTTGATTCAGGGCTGAGCAGGGCGCGTGGCGCGCTTTTAGATCGCTTCGCTAGAAGAGCGGTCCTTCGGACCTTGAGGAGCACACTTTGTTTGAGGAGCGACCTGACGGCCTTGAGGCAAGATAAAGAAGAGCTGATTGGGATGCTATAGTGCTGGTTTATTGGGTTTGCGTGGATTAGTCCAGTATTTTGAAGCCCTGCTCATCAAAATGCAGGTCGAATCCAGTATCATTAGGATTCTCTTTTCTCGTATGCTTCCGCCAGATAATCATCGTGCCGTGTAGAAACATCCTGAGCGTCCGAAGAAAAACACCCTGCGACATCCAGGGCCTTTCTTTTTCGGTTTTCAGGAAGTTTTTCTTTGTTTGGGGAAATAGTTAACGTTTTCAATATCTTTAAAATCCTTATCCTGCGTCCACAAAACGGCTTGGTGAGCGCGAGCGGTAGCCAGGATGATACTGTCGGCCATGGGTATTTGGTATTCAAGGCTTATTATTGCAGCCTGAAGTGCAAGCTCGTCGGTTAGATTAATGCTGGTTCCCTGCTTCATGAGGGCAATTGTTTGCAACGCGGCATCTTCGCCGCGTTGCCGTAAGACGGCTTTGAAGACCTCATAAATGCAGATGGTGGGCACGATTAAATTGCCCGTATCTTTTAGCGGAGCAGAAAAATATTCCGCATTGGGACCGTCCGCAAGATACTCAAGCCAGGCCGAAGAATCTACAATATTCATATGCGGTCCGGCTCCCGATCAACTTCTGTGCTGATTCCCTTTAGAAATCCGCGCATATCCGAAATCTTTTTCAAGGGAATGAGTTCAATTCGATTGCCGTAAACCAGAACCTGAACTTTTAAACCAGGCTTCAATTTAAGAAAATCTCTTATTTTACGGGGAATCACGATTTGAAATTTTGGCGAAATCGTTACGGCTTCCATTTATAATTTCTCCATCGATCATTAATATGTTTTACACTAATACGATCGATAATAAATGTCAAGCTTTTCGGCAATCGATAGATGAGTTTGGGCGCCCACGGTCCGACTGCCTTCGACAACAGCTAGATTCGGCCTGAGCTCATTACGAAAGTATTGGAGATGATAGCGAAAAAGATGTTGAGGGCAAGCTGATTACACAAATGGTCGAAGCTTACAAACCGGGGCACGGAGGTGAGCTGCATGGTTTGAAGGGGTGCGCCGAAAAATGTGTTCGACGGACAACGGACACCTATCAACGGACACCATTTAATTTCTGGCGGCGGTAGCGGAATTTATCGCGGGTGAGGTTCAACAGGAGGGCGGCCTTGCTTTCGTTGCCGTCGGCCATTTTGAGGGCTTCTTCAAAATATGCTTTTTCAATGTCTGCAATGATGGCCGAAAAGTCAATTCCGGAAGGCAAAACAGACGGCAGGTGGTGTCCATTATCGGACTGTTTGGAGCTTTCGCGGCCATTGACATTTTTTAAGTCTAAATCTTCCAGCATCAGCTCCGGACCATCGGAAAGCAAAACCCCGCGTTCGATCAGGTTTTTCAGCTCGCGCACGTTTCCGGGCCAGCTATATTCCTTCAACGCGGCTTCAGCTTCGGTAGAAATACCGCTAAACGATTTGCTAAACTTTTGGCTGAACTCCACCAAAAATTGTTTGGTCATGGGAATGATATCATCCGGGCGCTGATTCAAAGAAGGGACTTCAAGCTTGACCACGGCAAAGCGGTGATAAAGGTCCAGCCTGAAAAGGTTTTTTTCGACCAGGCTCAGCAGATCTTTGTTGGTTGCTGAAATGAGCCTTGTTTTTACGGCAAGCTTTTTTGTGCCGCCAACCCGGTAATACTCCCCTTGCTCGAGGAACCGCAGCAGTTTGGCCTGGGCCTCCATGCTGAGATCACCGATTTCGTCAAGAAACAGGGTTCCTTCGGCGGCTTCTTCTACCAGACCGGCTTTGCCTGCTTTTTCGGCACCCGTGAAGGCTCCCTTTTCATATCCAAAAAGCTCGCTCTCAATCAGCTCTTTGGGCATGGCCGCACAGTTTAGGGCCACCATCGGTCCCTTAAAATTGGGGCTTTTGTAATGGATAGCCTTGGCAATCAGCTCTTTGCCGGTGCCGGTTTCACCTTGAATCAGCACCGCTGTGTCCGGGCTCTGGGAGACTTTGCTGACCAGCTCCATGACATCCTGAATGGCGTTGCTTTCGCCGATAAAGCAGGGCAGGTTTTCTTTGAGGTATTTTTCGTGCAGGGCCTGGATCTCTTTGCGCATGGCAATGGTTTCAAAGGCGTTTCGCAATATGACCAGCAACGCGTCCATCTGGACCGGTTTGACCACATATTCATATGCGCCGTTTTTCATGGAAGCCACCACGGTCTGCACATCTTCATAGGCGGTAATCATGACGATGATCACTTCGGGATGGCGCTCTTTGATAATCTCCAGGGCTTCAACACCGCTCATGCCGGGAAGTCCGATATCCAGCAGAACCAGATCCGGCGGGTCTTCGTCGATGGCTTTCAGGGCGGACTCGGCCGACTCAAATGCCTGCACCTTGTAATTCTTTTTTTTCAAAGCCATCTTGAGGCCGTTGCGCACCACGGCTTCATCATCGACGACATATATGGAGTAAGACGTCATCGGGTACTTATCCTTCTTTCTATGGGAAGTTCAATCTTAAATTCGGCACCGCCCCATTTACTGCTATCCAGCGATATGGAGCCATTGTGGTCCGCCACGATCCTCTGGGCGATGTTTAAACCGATCCCGGAGCCATCATCCTTCGTGGTAAAAAAGGGATCAAATATTTTTTCTCTAAGTTCGATGGGTACCCCGGGTCCGGAATCGGCAACCTGGATCCTGAGGGTGTTGTTTCTGGCAGATGATTTTATTTGAACACGTTTATTGCCATTGAAATTTTCCATTGCTTTAGCGGCGTTGGTAATCAGGTTTAAGACCACCTGCTCGATCAGCTGAGGGTCGGCATAGCATTGGGGCAAATTGGGAGCCAGGGATTTCTCGATTTTGATATCGTTTTTGCGCATGGTGACGGACGAAAGCTTGATGGCTTCTTCCAGAGATACATTGATATTGGTGCGAACCATTTTGGGGGCTCCGGGTTTGGAAAAATCCATAACGCGCTTGATGACCGATTCAATTTTGTTGGAGGCCACCTGGATCTGGGTCAGAATCTGGCGGATGATTTCCATGTCTTCCGGTCCAAGCCGGTCTGATTCGCAGAGATCTTCAATCGTATACAGATAGGTATTGATGCCGGTCAGCGGGTTGCGAATTTCATGGGCAATTCCGGCGGCTACACGCCCCAGGGAAAGCATTTTGTTTTTGATCAACAGCTGGTGCTCAAGTTGCTTGGCTTTTGTAATGTCTATGGCATTTACCAGGATCGCATCTTTGCCATAGTATTTAAACGCGATGGCGCGGCACCAAACCCAGCGCATATCAGTTTTTGCTTGCTTTTTTGCCGACCCGAAAAATCTGAAATCAACCTCAGTTTTTAAAACCTCTCCCTTAAAAATTCGTCGATATGCGGTTTTAACTTTATCCAGGTCGTCGGGGTGGATTTTTTCAAGGTCCTGAAAAATGCTTTTTTCAGAAGAGGGCCCGTTTATTCTAATTTGTTCAGGATTCTGGTAAACAAATTGCTTATCCTGGAAAATGGAAATTCCAATAGGTGAATTTTCGATCAGATCCCGAAACTGCTGCTCGCTTTTGCGCAGGGCTTCTTCGGTCTGCTTCATGTCGGTGATATCTGTCCAGGAGCCGACGACTTCCACGGATTTGCCTTCTTCTCCAAAGAGCAGGCGAAGTTCGTCGCGCATCCAGCGGTAGCTGCCGTTTTTATGTCGAAAACGGTACTCGAGAACATGGCTACCCTGATCTACCAGTTTGGAAAACTCAGCTTTTACGTACTCAACGTCATCGGGGTGGATATGATCGATCCAGAACTCGCGATTCTGAGTATATTCCCGGGATTCATATCCCAGTTCGGTTTTGACATTGTCACTGATAAACGTCGTGGCGCAATCACCGGTTGGATTACAGGAGTAGATGACGGCCGGGTTGGAAGCCAGGATATGCTGCAGCCGCTGTTTGGTCTGCCTCAGCTCCTTTTCTTTTTGGTGGCGCTCGGTGATATCACGGATTGCTCCGATGATTTTATTGCGTCCACCGGCGATAAAACTTCCGGAACTAATCTCAGCCGGAAAAGTCGACCCGTCTTTCTTTACAAGGTAACGCAAGGGAACACGTATATCGGATGACTTTTCTTTTTTAAGAAGTTTTAGCTGCTCTTCGGTTTTCTGCCTTTCAGCAGATATGTCATATAAAATGAGGTTTAAAAATTCCTCCTTTGAGTACCCAAAAAGTTCTAAAGTCGCTTGATTCGCGTCCTCGAACTTCAGTGTTTCTGCGTCAAACACTAAAACAGCATCAGATTCACTTTCAAAAAGCTGGTGATATTTTTCTTCGCTGTCCCTTAACTTTGCTTCTGCCTGTGTTTGCTGCTGCTCCAGTCTTATTCGATCCAGCGCATTTTCGACGGTATTCAGCAATTCGGTGGACTCAAAGGGTTTTCTGAGGTAATCATAAGCGCCTTTGCGCAGGGCCTTAACCGCCGATTCCACGGTTACCTCTCCGGTTATGACAATGACGAGGGTTGCCGGAAATTCCTGACGGATGAGATCCATGACCTGATAGCCGTCGATGTCCGGCAGCCCGATATCCTGCAAAACGAGATCGACCGGGTTTTGATTCAAATACTCAATCGCCTGTTCGCCACTATTGGCAGTTATTAACCTCAAGTCCTTACGGCGCAGCAGGCGTTTTAGATAACTCGTGAATCCGGAATCGTCCTCTACGATCAGAATGGTATAAGGTTCGGACATTGCCTTTTCCTGTGTCTAGTAATAAGAGCTGATTATCCGTTTTCAAAAAACAGCAAATTAAATCCCAAATAACAAAACTCAAATCGCAAACAAATCTCAAAATACAATTACTCAAATTTCAAATTTGTTTGAATCATTGGATATTCGAATTTGGATATTGTTTGTTATTTGCTAATTGGTGCTTGGAATTTTCTAAATAATGGACGCAACTGAACTTGGATATCCATTACTATTTTTATATTGTATTTGTGGGACATAAAACTAGACCATGCACCTGTGCTGCAACTAACTTTAGCAGGAATCATGCCAAATCTGTGGGAAAAGATTTGTAAATAATTGCAGATAGTTGAATGGAAAGCTGTGGATGTAAAATGGGTTGTAAGTAGGTAAATTCTTCCGGGTTAGCAAAGATTTATCACCTGAATTTTGCACGAATCGGAGGCTTTCATATTCTCATTAATTTTCATGCAAGATTCAGGAATCAACTTCTATTGGGCGATAAGCTCTTCAACTTTTTTGGACAGCGCTTTCAGGTTGAAGGGTTTCTGGATGCAACCACTGCAACCGTATTTCAGATTTTGACTGGCCTGGTCGCGTAAACTGCACCCGCTAGATTTCAGAACTTTTACGTCAGGCTTAATTTCTTTCAGGAGTTCATAGGCACATTCCCCGTCCATTTCAGGCATTCGCAAATCCAAAATGACGAGGTTAACCTGTGCTTTGTGCTCTCTGAAGATGGCAATGGCCTCTTTGCCATTTTTGGCCTTAAAAACAGAGTAGCCTATTTTCTCGAGCATTTGGTTGCCCACATCCAACACAAGCTCTTCGTCGTCCACCAGCAGAATCAGGCCTTTATGGTTTAATGGTTCGCCGGACAATATCATCCTTATCACCTTTAGATCGGTAAAATGAAGCGAAACGTAGACCCTTTGCTTTCGCCTTCGCTCTCAACCCAGATTTTGCCGCCCTGGAGTTCAACCAGACTTTTAGCCAGTGATAACCCGATGCCTGCTCCCTGGTGCGTGCGGCTTAATGATTCGTCCACTTGTTTGAAGGCTTCAAAAATGTGCTTTTGATCTTCAGCATTCAATCCAATTCCGGTGTCTGCAACCGAGACTTCAACGCATCCATAAAATCCGGTGCCACATGCCGGGCTAAATCTGAACTGATCAATTGACTTTTTTGCACCCCAATCAGCTCTGTGCCGGCAAAATTGACATCCAGAATTATCCCCTGGTTGTCGAGGGTAAAAAATGCGGTGGGAGCCGAGTCATACAAATCGCGGTAATAGTTCCGGGACTTTTTAAGTTTTGAATGGTTTCCAACGTCCTGGCCGGATTGAATATAAAGTAGATTATCAGAAAAATCGATAGGGCTTAATGCCAAAAGATTAATAGAATAATACCAGTAAAAAACTGGTATTACTGCGGAAAGGATTGGAGGTAGGTCTGAAGGTTTATTTTTTTATGGGTTAAACCCAGTTTGTTACGAATGTTGCCCCGGTGAAATGCCACGGCTTTGGCGGATACATGGAGCATGGCGGCGATCTCTTTGCTCGTTTTGCCGTGTTTGATCAGGTCGGTTATCTGAAGTTCGGTTGGGGTTAATGCCAGGTAATTTGAAGAAAGCCTGTTTACCAGAGGCGAAACCAGGTCTTTGAGATTTGATTTGATGATATCCAAATAAGTTCGGCTTTCCGCCTCCAGCCGGCCTCTGTTCAGCTTTTCCAGATACGGAAAGACCAGTTTTTTAATGTTGGCCAGCAGGTTTTCTTCTAATTCCTGCTTTTCTTGCTCACGGTGTTCGAGCAGAACTTTCAGGGCTGTATTGACTTCTTCAAGGTGCTGGGCCTGCTGCTCCATTTTTTTATCTCTTTCTTTGAGGGCATTTTCAGCCTTTTTGCGATCGCTGATGTCCGTAACAATACCCAGGATCGAGCGGGCGCCCTCGTAATTGATCAGCTTGGTGGTGATAATGGCCTCGATTCTTTTGCCCTTTTTTTTAACAAGGCTATACTCACAGGGTTCAACTTCTTGACCTGTACTGTGCTTTTTAAAACTGGATCTGGCCCTTTTGATGTTTTCGGGTGCGATCAGCGTGAGGAATTCAAACTCGGGTGAATAAAACTCATCTCTTTTATACCCCATCATTTCCTCGCATTTCTGATTCACATAGACAACCTTGCCGCCCTTATTGATAAAGATCATATTCGGAGACTGTTCGGCAACCGTTCTAAATTTTTCCTCAGATTCCTGCAGGGCCATTTCTGTATCCTTCAGTTCCGTAATGTCAATTCCCACCGACTGGTATTCAGTTACCTTACCGTCCGCGTTAAAAATGGCTCGATCCGTCCATTGTTGCCACCGCAGGGTTCCATCGGGTGCGATGACCTGATGCTCATAGGTTGTTATGGACTCTTGCTGGTTGAGCGAGGTGAAATGCTGCCTGACCTGTTTGCGTGCATGTTTAGGGATATATTGGAAAAAGTTTTGACCGACAAGGTCATTTCGGTCTTTATTGAAGTAACTGCAATACCGATTGTTGACAAAAGTCAACGTTCCATCCGGCAGAAATCGACAAATTAAAGCCGGGGTGTCATCAATCATGGTACGAAAATTTTCTTCGCTCTCCCGCAATGCCTGCTCTGATTTTTTTTGATACGACAGATCTCTAATGGCCACCACTCGAACCTCACGGCCCTGATACTTTATGGGCTTTGCATGACATAATATGGGGAATTTTTCCTCGTCTTTTTTTCTTCCCATTGCTTCATAAGGTGTCGACGTCCCGGATTCGATCTGCTTTTTGACGAATTCAACCGATTCTTTTGCAATAACTTTCGGAACGACCTGAATTCCGAGCAATTCTTTCGGTTTATACCCAAACATGTTAAAAAATTGGTCGTTGGCTTTAAGCAGGACGCCGTCTTTATGAATGATGATGGCTTCAAATGCAGCCTCTGAAAGCAATCGGAACCTCTCCTCGCTTTCGTGCAGTAATTCTTCAGCCAGTCGTTGTTCGGCGACATCCTTGATAAAGACAATTCGAATCCCCGTATCAAAAAGGAGGGATGAAAACCGGCAAAGACTTTTGTCTCCACTTTTGGTTGTTATAATCGCCTCCCTTTCGCGCAGTTTCTTCTCGGAATCGGCCTTTTTTCGTTCATCAATGACCAGTTTGCGGTATTCTTCATCCGGATAGAGTTTTTCAATCCAGGTTTTAACATCCGGTATTTCTTTTTTGCGATAACCCGAGATCCGTTCCAGTTGCGAATTGAAAATTAAGATGGTTCCTGTTTTGTCGTAAACCATGATCCCGAAGGGGGCGGATTCGATGCAAAGGTTATAAAACAGTCCACATTGATCCTGAGCGTCATCGGGCTTTTGATTTCCGGCAACTTTTGCTTCGAGTTCTTTGATTTGCTTTGCCAATTCTTCTCGAGAGGCTTTTACTTTCATTACCCTATCCTTCTGGTTAGGCCCTTCAATTTATGAAAGCACTAAAAACATAATCTGCTATTCATGTTATCGAGCGTGTCAAATCTTGGGTGTCTTCTATTAAAATATATCATTATTTAAGGATCTTATAATTTCTCCAATCTAAATTGTCAAGACGGGCCACTCAAACTATCTGTTTGATCGGGGCCGAAAGTGCCGGCGCCGTGATTTTTCCATTTATTCTTGACAGAAATCCGCAAGTTGTTTATACGTATGCCCTTCGGCCTTATCTTCAATAATTCTGAACAGATTTGCTACCTAGACGGGGCTTTCGGGAGCGTATATGGGAACCGATCTGAAAGGACTTATCCAAAAAAATAAGAGCGAAATCATCCAAAACTGGTTTGAAGCCACCATTCAAACCTATGCACCCGATACCGCGCAATTTTACAAGGGTCAGAAAGATCAATTCGGCAATCCTGTCGGCAGCATGACTTCCAAAGGGATTGCGTTTTTAATGGATCAACTCCTCGATACTTTTGACCCGGATGCCATCAAAGCTTACCTGGATCCCATTATCCGCATCCGTGCCATTCAGGATTTTAGCCCCTCTCAAGCCACCGGGTTTATTCTCTTGTTAAAAAAAGTTCTTCGTGAAAATTTGGCAAACGAACTCCAAAATGATGCTAATGCCATGCAATTATTGGAGTTTGAGTCCAAAATCGATCAGTTGTGCTTGCTGGCTTTTGATCTGTATATGGATTGTAAAGAAAAAATATATGAGATTTCGGCCAACGAGACGCGCAACCAAACTTTTAGGGCCTTTGAGAGGGCGGGTTTAATTGTAGACGTGTCGCAGAAGCCCAAGAAGATGAAAAACGCTAACCATTAATTTTTACGATGGAGGTTACCGTTAGTCGGTGAAGCCGGCTGTCCGGACCTCAGAGTGAGGTGCTGTTCAATGAATTTAAGGTACACCATTCCACTGATTGCCGTTATCGTTCTTTTTTTAATTGCCTTCCTGGGCGCTCAGGTGCCGGGACTCCAGTATGTGTTCGGTGTCGTTATTCCCTACCTGGCCCTTATCACCTTTGTCCTTGGATTTGCATATCGGGTGATCGGCTGGTCGCGTTCGGCGGTGCCTTTCAAGATTCCCACCACCGGCGGTCAGCAGAAATCGCTGCCCTGGATCAAACATTCCAAGTTTGATTGTCCGACGAATACGTGGCAGGTTGTGGTGCGAATGGCACTGGAAATCCTGACCTTTCGATCACTGTTTCGTAATACGCGCATGAAATTAAAAGAAGGCGGACGAATCTCTTACCAGCTGGAGCTTTTTTTATGGGTGGGGGCTTTGGCCTTTCACTATGCTTTATTGGTGGTATTAATCCGGCATTTGCGGTTTTTTATCGAGCCGGTGCCGTTTGTGGTCCAGCTTATCGAAAATGTTGACAGTTTCTTCCGGATGGAGATCATCTACCCGGCCTTTAAATTCGGGCTTCCCGGTGTTTTTATTTCCGGATTTGTGTTGCTGGCCGCTGTGAGCTACCTGTTTTTAAGAAGGCTTTTTGTCCACCAAGTCAAATATATTTCCATCGCATCCGATTATTTCCCGCTGTTTCTGATCTTCGGCATTGCCCTTAGCGGAATCTTCATGCGCTATGTGACCAAAGTGGATGTCACCGCCGTCAAAGAACTGACCATGGGGTTGGTCACCTTTCAGCCGACGATTCCGGCCGGGGTCGATGCGGTGTTTTTTGTTCATATCTTTTTTGTCAGCATCCTGCTGGCCTATTTTCCGTTCAGCAAACTAATGCACCTGGGCGGGGTTTTCCTGAGCCCGACACGCAATATGACCACCGACACCCGGGTCAGAAGGCACATTAATCCCTGGAATTACCCGGTACAGGTGCATACCTATGATGAGTATGAAGATGAGTTCCGTGAAAAAATGGTAGAAGTCGGGCTGCCGGTTGAAAAAATGCCGCAACCCTCGCCTGCGGAAGAGCCGGCCTCAGATTCAGCGCCAGAGCAAGAAGAGCAAAAGGAGTAAACTATGGCAGATGAAACACCCAAACCTGAAGAACTCATCCAGATCGATCACCGCCCGCCCAAAACGGACTGGATGGAGGTTCCGGTCAATATCCGCAAAGGGATGTATTGTTACGCCTCCAATCCGAAAAGCGTCGAATACCTCGGACTTCCCCATGCCAGGGAATGGAACCCTTTGGATGAGGACTGGAAACTGCCGGAAAACTGGCAGGAGATCATTCATGAAGGCTTTAAGGAACGATTGGAAAAATTTCGATCCTTTAAAGTGTTCATGGACATTTGCGTGCGTTGCGGGGCCTGCGCCGACAAGTGCCACTATTTTATTGGAACCGGTGATCCCAAAAACATGCCGGTACTGCGGGCCGAGCTGCTGCGATCCGTTTACCGTAACGACTTTACCCGTATGGGCAAAATTTTAGGGAAAGTAAACGGCGCCCGCCCCATGACCGTCGATGTGCTCAAAGAGTGGTGGTACTACCTGTTTCAATGCTCCGAGTGCCGGCGCTGTTCGGTGTTTTGCCCTTACGGTATTGATACGGCCGAGATCACCATCATGGGCAGGGAGCTGTTGAACCTGCTGGGTTTAAACATTGACTGGATCGCCACCCCGGTGGCCAACTGTTATCGCACCGGAAATCATCTGGGGATCCAGCCCCACGCCTTCAAGGATATGCTCGACTTTTTTGTCGAAGACATCGAGGAGGTCACCAGCGTCCAGGTCGACTACAGTATTAACAAAAAAGGCGCCGATATTCTTTTTATTACCCCATCCGGTGATGTGTTTGCCGATCCGGGCACCTATACCGCCATGGGCTACTTGATGCTGTTTCATTATTTAAAGGAAAAATACGGACTTGATGTGACCTGGAGCACCTATGGTTCGGAGGGCGGCAATTTCGGATTTTTTACCTCCCACGAAACCATGAAACGACTCAACGCCAAGATGTATGCCGAAGCCAAACGCCTGGGTGTTAAATGGATTCTGGGTGGTGAATGCGGACACATGTGGCGGGTGATCAATCAGTATATGGACACCATGAACGGCCCGGCCGATTTTCTCGAAGAGCCGGTGTCGCCCATTACCGGAACCCAGTTTGAAAATGCCAAATCCAATAAGATGGTGCATATTGCCGAGTTTACATCCGATTTGATTATGCACGGCAAGCTCGAGCTGGATCTCAGCCGCAACGATCATCTAAAGGTGACCTTTCATGATTCCTGCAATCCGGCCCGCGGCATGGGACTATTTGAAGAACCCCGCTATGTCATCAATCACGTGTGCAATAATTTTTATGAAATGCCCGCCAATACCATCCGGGAAAATACCTTCTGCTGCGGCAGCGGTGCAGGTTTAAACGCCGGTGAGGACATGGAACTGCGGATGGCCGGCGGCCTGCCCCGGGCCAATGCGGTCAAATATGTTCACGAAAAATACGGCGTCAACATGCTGGCGTGCATATGCGCCATTGACCGGGCGGCCCTGCCGCCGCTGATGGAATACTGGGTGCCTGAGGTTGACGTCACCGGACTGCATGAGCTGGTGGCCAATGCCCTGATCATGCCCGGAGAGAACGAACGGTCCACGGACCTGCGGGGCGAAGACATACCGGGTCGTGAAGTCGTCGAAAAAGTTGAAGAGGGTGAGTCGGAGGAACAAGCTGATGAATAATAAAACGCTGATCATTGCGGGATTGGTCATATTTTTGATCATTGTATTGTTTCCGTTCTGGTACATGCGCGGAAAAGCCGCGCCGGCACCGGAGCCGGTACTAACGCCCATGGCCAAGGCGGCCCAGGCGTGCGTCCGATCCACAGAGTACATGAAATCCGACCACATGCAGTTGCTCGATGTCTGGCGGGATTCGGTGGTGCGCGACGGCAAGCGAATTTATGTCAACCCCCAGGGAAAAGAATTCAACATGAGTCTGAGCAACACCTGTTTGGACTGTCATTCCAACAAAGCCGAATTTTGTGACCGCTGTCACGACTACGCTTCAGTGAGGCCCTACTGCTGGAGTTGCCATATTGAAAACCCGAAGGAGAAAACATAATGGATAGCAGCAGAAGACGCATATTACAATTGCTGGGGGTTTCTGCGCTAGCATTGACCACCAAGCCGGTCTTCAATGCGTTTGCCAAGGAGGAACAGGCTTCCGAGGCTGAAGCCATAATTAAAGCGGGGGCCAAATCGCTGAAAGCCAAGCAGTGGGCCATGGTCATCGATACCCGCAAGTTTGAATCTGAGGAAGACCTGGCACCCTTGATCGAAGCCTGCCACAAGATTCACAATGTTCCTCATTTGCAGAACAAACGGCATGAAATTAAATGGATCTGGGGCGTTCATTACCACAATGCCTTTCCGGGTAAGGCCGCACAATTTTTAGCAGAAAGCGTTGAGCAGCGCCCGTTTCTGGTTTTGTGCAATCATTGTGAGAATCCGCCCTGCGTGCGGGCCTGTCCGACTAAAGCCACGTTCAAACGCGAAATCGACGGTATCGTGTTTATGGATTTCCACCGCTGCATCGGATGCCGGTTCTGTATGGCGGCCTGTCCGTTTGGTGCCCGAAGTTTCAACTACCGGGATCCGCGGCCGTTTATTGCGGATGCGGAACTCAATAAAGAATTTCCGACCCGCATGAAAGGCGTCGTCGAAAAGTGTAATTTCTGTGCCGAGCGACTGGCGCTGGGTCAATTACCGGCCTGTGTGGAGGCCTCCAACGGCGCGCTTACCTTCGGGGATTTATACGATCCTGCGTCGCAAGTTCGCGAACTGATCAAAACCAACTACACCATTCGTCGTAAACAGACTCTGGGAACCGAGCCCAGTGTTTATTACATCGTGTGAGGTGAATAATGCTTGAATTAGCGATTAAAGGCGGCAAAAAATATTATGGCTGGATGACCTTTTTATTGGTCATTATCGGAATCGGCTTTCTCTTATATTTAAAACAGCTCGATTTCGGGTTGGGGATTACCGGCCTCAGCCGGGATGTGTCCTGGGGGTTTTATATTGCCAACTTTACCTTTCTGGTGGGTGTGGCTGCCGGAGGAGTCATGGTGGTACTTCCCTATTACCTGCATGATTACAAAGCCTTTGGCAAAGTCACCATTTTAGGTGAGTTTTTGGCCATCGCTTCGGTTCTGATGTGTGTGACCTTTATCCTCTTCGACCTGGGCCAGCCCATGCGGATCATGACTGTCTTTTTTGTCTCCGAGCCCGAATTCCGTGCTTTTCTGGGATACCCTCGTTTTAAACGGTTATCTGTTTTTAAATATCGTTATCGGCTGGAATGTGCTGGAGGCCGAGCGCAACGGGGTTCATCCTCAAAAATGGTTAAAACCGTTGATCTATATTTCGATTCCCTGGGCCATCAGCATCCACACCGTGACCGCGTTTCTATTTGCCGGCCTGCCGGGCAGAGGCTTCTGGATGACCGCCATTTTGGCGCCGCGCTTTCTGTCATCGGCTTTTGCAGCCGGTCCGGCCCTGCTGATTTTATGCTGCCTG
>PVMK01121160.1_pt1 | contig 16746 bp, 18 predicted proteins | sample 1853481 | NCBI WGS metagenome assembly PVMK01 (sample SAMN08533507, study PRJNA380276) | Marine sediment metagenome, whole genome shotgun sequencing project.
GCCTCGTCGTTGAGCATCGACGCCTCCTCGAACAGGAAGACCTTCGACTCGGACTCAAGGGGCGACAGCACCGAAGCTGCCACGACCGCCCTGGCTTGGTCCACCGTGATCGCTGTTCTCCCTTCGGGAGCGACGAGCACGAGGTCCGGATGGGTTCCGGCCACAGCCCTCCGAACCGCGTCGGCATCGCCTGCCCCGACGATCTCTGCCCCGAACAGACGAGCCGCCGTTGCTTTGCCCACGTTCGACGGACCGACGAACAGGTACGCATGCGCGGGGTTCTGCAGTTCGGCTTCGAGCAATTCCCGCACAGCCTCATGGCCGATGATGCCCTTGAATGTGGTCACAGGCCGAGGCCTTCGATCGAGGCTGAGACGACCTGATCGATCGTCATGGTTGCATCGACGACGAGAAAGCGGTCCGGCTCGGCGGCGGCGAGCTGGTCGAAGGCATCGGCGACGCTTCGGTGGAATCCCTCGCTTTCGCCACCGATGCGATCGTCAACGGCCTGGCGGGCAAGCCCGTCGGTCGCTTCGAGTCGCAGGAGGACGACACGGTCCGGCCACACACCGTCGAGGGCGATGTTGTTCAGTTCCCTGATCCGGTCCAGCCCAAGCCCACGTCCGATCGCCTGATATGCAAGCGAGGAGTAGGCAGATCGATCGCTGAGCACCCATGACCCCGCCGCGAGTGCTGGCTTCACCACGTCATGGATCAACTGTGCCCGCGACGCCGCAAAGAGGGCAGCTTCGGCGAGGGGGACAGGCCCTTCTTCGTCTTCGAGCAGGATCCGCCTGATCCGTTCACCGACCAGCGTGCCCCCAGGCTCGCGGACGGCAACAACATCGGCTCCGGTGGCCCGGATGTGATCTGCGACCCGCTGAGCAACGGTCGACTTGCCCGCGCCCTCGATGCCTTCGAAGGCGATGTAGCGCGGGGCGAGGTCGTCGGTCATGGTGACACGGTACCGCGCAGCGGAGTCATCGGTCCGGTGTCAGCGTCAGGACTTCTTCTTGGCGGCCGGCTTCTTCTTCGCCGCTGCTTTCTTCTTTGCAGGGCGCTTCTTCTTCGGAGCTGGACCCTTCGCACGCTTCTCGGCAAGACGCTCGGATGCATGATCCAGGGTGATCGTCTCGAGGTTCTCTGCCACACGGAAGGACACGTTGGTCTCGCCGTCCGTCATGTAGAGGCCGAACCGGCCGTCCTTGACGACGATCTCGTTACCCGTGACCGGGTCCTTCCCCAGTTCCTTCAACGGAGGCTTCGCACCTCGACGTTGCTTCGGCTTGGAGAGGACGACCAACGCCTCCTCCAGTGTGATGGTCAGCAACTCTTCCTCGGTCTCGATGGATCGGTTCTCCTTGACCCAGTTGACGTACGGGCCGTGTGGGCCGTTCTTTGCGTACACCGGCTCGCCGTCGTCAGGGTGTGGCCCCAGGTCACGGGGGATGGACAGCAGATCAAGCGCCGTCTCCAACGTGAGCTTCGATGGCTGCATCGACTTGAACACCGAAGCCATCTTCGGCTTCTCCTTCGAGTCGGGGTCCCGCTCACCGAGTTGGAGGTACGGTCCGAATCGGCCCGTCTTGACGAACACCTCGAGACCGGTCTCTGGGTCGGTACCGAGCGAACGCTCATCCTTGGGGGCCGCAAGCAATTCGATCGCCTTCGCCTCCGTCAATTCATCCGGCGGAAGGTCCGGCGGGATGGATGCCCGGTCCTCGCCCCGTTGGACGTACGGGCCGTACTGGCCCGACCTTGCGATGATCGGGACGCCGTCGCCGTCCTTGCCGATCTCGAACGAGTTCACCGCTTTCGGATCGATACGCTCGAGCGCGTCCTCCGACACGAGATCCTTCAGGCCCGGCTGCCCGTTCCCGTTGTAGAAGTTCTCGAGGTACGGGACCATCTCCTGCTCGCCTGCCGCGATCCGGTCGAGGTCCTTCTCCATCTTGGCGGTGAAGTCGTAGTCGACGTAGTCGGAGAAGTACTGCTCAAGGAGGCCGATGACGCCGAACGCACGCCACGTCGGCACGAGTGCCGTTCCCAGCTTGTAGCAGTACTCCCTGTCGAGAATGGTCGAGATGATCGATGCGTACGTGGACGGTCTGCCGATCCCGAGTTCCTCAAGACGCTTGATGAGTGACGCCTCGGTGTACCTCGCTGGCGGGCTTCGTCTCGTGATCGGTCGGCTCGAGTGCGACGGCCGTCAGCGCATCGCCTTCTCCCATCTCGGGAAGGTGCGTCTCCTGATCATCGAGCGCAGCGTCCGGATCGTCCCGACCTTCCACATAGGCACGCATGAAGCCGGGGAACGTGATCGTGCGCCCGCTCGCCCTGAACGAGCAGGTCTTGCCATCGAGCGTCTCCGCCTCGATCTGAACACTGAGGCTCTCGCCCTTTGCATCCTTCATCTGGGAAGCGACCGTGCGCATCCAGATCAGTTCGTACAACCTGGTTGCATCGGACGTCGGCCCGAACTGGCGGGCTGCCATGTCCATGTCCATGAAACGGTCACCTGCGGGTCTGATCGCCTCATGTGCCTCCTGTGCACCCTTGGCTTTCGATCCGTACACGCGGGGCTTGTCAGGGAGGAACTGCGATCCGTACCGGTCGGCAACGAGGGACCGGGCAGCGTTCACTGCTGTGGCCGACAGGTTCGTCGAATCAGTACGCATGTACGTGATAAAGCCCTCTTGGTACAGCACCTGTGCCGCACCCATGGTCCTGCGGGCGCCGAACCGCAGCTTTCGGCTCGCCTCCTGCTGGAGCGTCGATGTTCTGAACGGTGCGTAGGGCCTTCTGGTGTACGGCTTGCGCTTGACACTCGTGACCGCGAAGTCGGCGCCGCTGAGTCCCCGTGCCAGATCAACTGCATCCTCAGACGAGAGCGCAAGCCTGTCCTTCTTGAGTTTGCCGCTCGCGTTGAAATCCGAACCGTCGGCGACGCGGACGCCATCGACTGTCCTGAGCCCAGCAGGGAACTCTGAACCCTCTGCTACGAGCGTGGCCTTCAATCCCGAGTACGACGATCGAACGTACGCCATGCGCTCGCGTTCGCGTTCAACGAGGATCCTGGTCGCAGGCGACTGGACCCGCCCGGCAGACAGCCCTCGCCTGACCCTTCGCCACAACACCGGGGACACTTCGAAGCCGAACAACCTGTCCAGGATCCGGCGCGTCTCCTGTGCATGGACGAGCGGCACATCGAGGTCTCTCGTGTTCGCTGCAGCCTCCTCGATCGCCCGCTTGGTGATCTCATGGAAGACCATCCGCTGGACAGGGACCTTCGGCTTGAGTTCTTGGAGAAGGTGCCATGCGATAGCTTCACCTTCGCGGTCTTCATCCGTTGCGAGGAGGAGTTCGTCGACGCCCTTCAGCTTCTGCTTGAGGAGCCGTACTTGCTTCCTCGATGAATCCGACACGATGTACATCGGCGTGAAGTCGTTCTCAAGGTCGATGCCGAACCTGGTCTGCTTCCACGCGTCCTGCTTACTCGGCGGAAGATCGGCCTTGCGGGCGGGGATGTCACGGATGTGCCCGACGGAGGACTCCACCACGTAGTCAGGGCCCAAGTACTTCGCAATGGTCTTGGCCTTGGCTGGCGATTCGACGATGACAAGCTTTTTCGACATGTACTTTCGCTCACGGATCAGTCGGCGTATAGGAATACGGCACGAAACGTCCTTTGTCAAGGACGCTGCACGGCGGGAACCTAGCGCAGGTGTGGGGCGAAACCGTCGCGCAACCGTTCGACGACCCGTGGGAAGGTGAAGGTGTCCAGTACGAACTCGCGCCCTGCACGTCCCATTTCGGACGCACGATCCGGGTCATCGAGCAGCGTCTCGAGCGCCGAAACGATCTCCGGCACCTCTGTGGCCACGAAGCCGGTCTCACCTTCGACGACCGTCTCTGGTGAGCCTCCGGAGTCGCCAGCGATGACCGGCACACCGCACGCGGCGGCCTCGAGGAACACCAACCCGAGACCCTCTACCTCGAGGCCTCCCCATCGGGATTTGCACGGCATCACGAAGACATCCATCTCCTGATACAGACCAGCAAGTTCGGACCATGGGACGTCGATTTCGAATCGCGTGTCCACCCCGAGGGCCGCTGCCTTCTTGCGGATCCGATCTTCCGTCCTTCCCGTGCCGACCATGAGGACTTGAACATCCCTGCCGAGTTCGGCCACCGCCTCGATCACGCGCTCCTGGCCCTTGCGAGGAACGAACCGGCTAACGCACCCGATCACAGGCTTTGCTTTCGATGTAGGCACTGCAGGCGGTACGAAGGTGTCGACTGCAACACCGGACCCGACGAAGGTCGCTGGTGCGCCCGCGAGTTGCTCGACCTTGTCAGCGGTGAACCGGCTGACCGCAAACCTGACGTCCGCCGCGGCGAGCGTACGCCCGAGCCATCCACCAACCAGCGGCACCGCACCGGGGAGCGTCACCTCTGCGCCGTGGCTCAGGATCCCGAACGGCACATCGAACTCATCCCGCAGCTTGGGGCCGAGGGGCGTAAGCGGGTGCGGTGCTCCAAAGAGGATCGCATCGGGTTCGAACGACTTCACCGCATCACGGACGAGCGCATGGGTCTTGGACGAGGGGAGCATGTATCCACGGTCGCCTCTCGTAACGCCCGTCTCGCTCGGGCTTGCGTTCGCATCGGACGGGCCGACCACGTGCACAGGATCGGGGTAGGCGTCGACAAGATTCTGGAGATAGATCTGGATACCACCCGGCTTCGGAGGGAAGTCGTTGGTGATGATCAGCAGACGCATGTCACTCGTCCATGTGAGGGGCGACGTTGTACGAGGCAACGACAGGGCGGGTCTCGGTGAGCACCATGGACGTCATCGACGTATTCCTCGGAACGATCAGCCTCAGCCTTCCGATGTTCTTGAGACCGAGCACATTGAGTGCGAGTGCCCGGATGGCTGCACCGTGGGAGACGGCTACGAACGGGTCACCGTTGCTGCGGTCCCACATCGATGTCATCGTGGCTGCCATCCGCTCGCCGACGGCGGTCAGGGACTCTCCCCCTGTCGAACCAACGGGGTCGTCGGTGGTCCCATCCGCATAGGCGTCGAAGTCCTCTCGGTAGCGCTCGAGAATCTCCTCCGTCGTCAGACCCTCCCAACCCCCGAAGTACATCTCCATCAGCCCGTCGTCAGGTATCGGTTCAACATCGAGCGCCTCACCTATGAGCGCGGCGGTCGACGCTGCCCGCTTCAACGGCGACGTGTAGATGGTCGGCACGCGCGGGGCCACAGCCGCAGCCGCAGTCGCCTGTGAGACGCCTCTGTCGGTCAGTGCACTGTTGAGTCGGCCGTCCCATGTCCCGGCGACGTTGCCTTCCGACTGGCCGTGACGTACGAACGTGACGGTCTGGCCCTCCGGTCCGAACTGTCGGACGGTCGCGTCCAGGTGGGACGCATCGTTGAAGATGTGGACCTTCCGGTCGCCGTTCTCGAACACGATGATCTCCGTGCGCGCTGTGTTGTGGGAAGGGATCATCGCCGCCCCACCTTCGATGCCAAGGATGTAGGACAACAACGCCCAGATCGAGCCGCCGTGTGCGACCACAACCGCGTGGTCGTCATCGTCCATGGACTCGACGAGGCGGTTGAACGCACCGGCAGTCCGTCGACCGAAGACGGACATCAATTCGCCCCCGCCCGGCGCGACATCCTCACCTTTGATGAACGCCCGGAAGTCATCGGGGTACCGATCGACGACCTCGTCGGTGGTGAGTCCCTCCCAGTTTCCGATCGAGAACTCACGCCAGTCCTTGTCAGGGGTCGCCGTTCCGAACGCCTCGGCGGTCCTCATGGTGCGTGGGAGGTCCGATGCGACGAGTTGGTCGGGTGTGAATCCGGCGAAGCGGGCAGCGAGTCTGCTCAGTTGCTCCTCGCCGTGGGATGAGAGCCCGGACTCCGACGTTCCCTGCCACCGACGCTCGCGGTTCGCGTTCGTCTCGGCGTGTCTGATGAGGGTGATGGTCTTTGGCACGTGCTCTCCGGTCGAACGGTGCGTAGGGTAGGAACATGCAGAATGCTCTCCTGTTCGCCCAAACGACGAACCTGCCCGAAGGTGGCGGGGGCGCGGTCTTCACATGGCTACTGCTCGCCGGGGGCATCGTTGCTCTCTGGTTGATGATCCGCAACACCCGCAAGAAGGCCTACCGCGACTACTGGGAGCGCAAGCAGCGCGACGAAGCGCGGCGCCTCAATGACCCGGACATGGCGAAACCGGAATCAGGCGACGACGGACGACGGACATCGGACGACGGACAGGGCAGCTGACAAGGAAAATTCGAACATCGTGCTGTTTCGGTGTGCAAGGCTTCCCTTGATGGCCTTGCAGTCCGCACGAACGGTTGGATCGATGCTTCTGGCAGCACCGCTCATGACGGCGTTCGCAGTGTCGCGATTTCCCAGCTACGACGCACGCGCCGAATACTTCGCCGGCACCTTCCACAACATCGTCGAGGCGGGAGTCGATTACGTCGTGGCCCTCGGATCGTTCCTGGTCGTCGGCGGACTCTTGGTGATGCTCGCCATCGGACTATTGCGGTCTCCGCTTCGTTCAGACAGCTCAGCGACCGGCGTAGTAGTGGGCGGTGTGGGCATCTCAGCTGCCGGCTTCGCAACTGCTGGGCTCACCGGAATCCCTGTGTGGGTCTGGGCGGGCAAGGTCTCCGATGGGTCCGAAACCATGGCGGACATGGCGACTCAGTCAGCGTCCCTTGCGGGAATCTCCCAGACGCTGCTACTCATGTTCGGCCTCGGAGGTCTTTTGATCGGAATGTCGGTGCTCGGGATCGTCTCGGCCGTCCGGCGCTGGGCGCCCAGATGGCTTTTCGGGATCGTGCTGGCTATCACGATCGCTGCGATAGCAGCAGGCGCGGTTCGATCGGGACCGGTGATCTGGCTGACCGCTGCCGTGCTGCCGATGCTCTGGGCGTTTGCGTTCGGCATCATCCTCATTGCGAGGGGGACGTTCGGTATCGACCCGGCCCCTTGAACAGCGCACAACCGGTCCTTCAGACGCCGTGGCCCTCGAGAAGCGTGTAGGTGGTCAGGATCGGTTTGTGGTCCGACGGGGCCTTCTCAGCGACGTGGAAGTCCACGACACTTGAGAGTGTCGGGCGGATCGGACCGCGATGCATCATCCAGTCGAGCAGTTCCGGTGGTGCTTGGGCGAACGGCATCGCGGGGTACGTCGCCGCGGCCTCGCGTCCAAGCGCCATGAAGGAATCTTCGAAGCCGGCCATCCGGAGTACGCGCAGAGGATGGATGTAGTCGTTGAAGTCACCCATGAACAGGAGCGGCTCATCGTCGCCCACCAGTCGATCAAGAGCGGCAGCTGCCGCCTCGGCCTGGCCGGTGCGCACGTTGACCCGGTCTGCGAGTTCGCGGACGTTGCCTGTCCAGCTGAAGTGCGCATTTGCGATCACGATCGTCTGCCCGGCCTCGTTGGTGAGACGCACCCACCACAGACGCCGCGGCTCCTCGACCATGCCGATGTCCTCCGCGCCGTACTCGACAAGGTCGAACAGGTTGGAGTTCCAGAAGATGTTCCCCTCTCTTGTCCATCCGGGGAGCGGATCATCGACGCTGCGTATAGATGGAAGCGTCTTCTCTATGAGCGCTCGGGAGTCCGGTGTGAGCTCCTGGACACAGAGCACATCGGGTTGATTGACAGTCAGGAATCGCTCCAACGGCCTGACACGCTCATCCCATCGCTGTGTACCCCACAAGTTGTACGTACAGGCCAGAAAGGTGAACGGGTGCATCGGGCCTCAGCGGACGTTGTCGACCACCGCATCGTACCGGTGATGATCGCTGCTCGCTCGATGCGGCGACCGCTCTCGTCGATCGACTCGGCGATCTCGGCATCCCCATTCGCGCCGGTCTTCACTCGGGCGAGATCGAGCTGAGGGAAGACGATGTCAGCGGCGCCATCGTGAACCTCGCAGCAAGGGTGATGGACGCAGCAGGCGAGGGAGCGGCCGCTTCGACTATCAGAATCGACTTCGTTTCTAGATGAACGCTGAGGCGAAGATCAGGGAGACAATGGTCATGACCTTGATGACGATGTTCATCGATGGGCCGGACGTGTCCTTGAACGGGTCACCGACGGTGTCGCCGACGACCGCGGCCTTGTGAGCATCTGAGCCCTTGCCACCGAAGGCACCGGCCTCGATGAACTTCTTTGCATTGTCCCATGCGCCACCAGCGTTGGCCATGTAGATCGCGAGCAGGAAGCCAGAGACCAGGGCACCGGCGAGCACGCCACCCAGCATCTCGACCGAGATGAACCCGACAGTGAGCGGCAGCGCAATGGCGAGCGCTCCGGGGATGATCATCTCACGCAGCGAGGCCTTCGTGGAGATGTCGATGCACTTTTCGTAATCAGGAACGACACCCTCCTTGCCCTCTCTCAAGCCAGGGATGTCACGGAACTGCCTGCGCACCTCCTCGATCATCTGGAAGGCCGCACGCCCCACAGCCTGGATCGTCATCGCGGCGAACAGGTACGGGAACATGCCCCCGATGAAGAGGCCGACCACGACCCAGATGTCCAGGATGTTGAACGTCTCGACACCGACTGCCTTCGAGAAGGTGAAGAAGAGCGCAAGGGAGGTAACAGCAGCGGATGCGATTGCGAAACCCTTGGCAACAGCGGCTGTGGTGTTACCCAACGCGTCGAGTTGATCGGTCGCTTCGCGGACGTCCGGGTCAAGCTTCGCCATCTCGGCAATCCCGCCAGCGTTGTCAGCGATCGGACCGTACGCATCCACAGACACCACAATGCCGAGAGTTGCAAGCACGCCGATCGCGGCAATCGCTACGCCATAGATTCCTCCGTCGGCAACAGCGAGGTCTCCGAAGTAGTAGGCGCCGCCCATGCCGAAAGCGACGACGATCACCGAGTAGGCAGCCGACTTCTTGCCCTCTGCGATACCGGCGAGGATGACCGTTGCCGGACCGGTCTCGGACTGACGGGCGATCTCCTTGACCGTCTTGTAGTGGTCAGATGTGTACCACTCGGAGATCTTCCCGACGAGAATCCCGACCGCGAGGCCAACGACCACCGAACCGAAGAACCCCCATGGGTTGTCGACGCCTTCCACTCCACTGAACATCAGCGGAGTCAAAGCGCCAACGCCCACGACCGTGATACCAGCCGCAGCCCACGTACCCATGTGCAGCGCCCGAGCGAGATTGTCGCCCTTCGGCTTCACAAGAAAGGATCCGATGATCGACGCTCCCATGCCGATCGACGCGATCATGAGTGGGTAGAAGATCGCGTGGGCAAGGTACGCCTGTCCGGCGAAGACGATCGCGGCGAACGCGATCGGGGCCATCAGCGACCCGATGTACGACTCGAAGAGGTCAGCACCCATCCCTGCGACATCACCGACATTGTCTCCGACGTTGTCTGCGATCGTCGCGGGGTTACGCGGGTCATCTTCAGGGATGCCAGCCTCGACCTTTCCGACGAGATCGGCTCCGACATCGGCAGCCTTTGTGAAGATCCCACCACCGACACGGGCGAAAAGGGCAATCGACGAGGCTCCAAGGCCGATCGCCGTGACGATGTTCGTCCAATCCTCCTTGAGATCGAGAATGTCTTTGAAGAACCAGATTCCCAGAGCGAACCCCAGCAGGCCCAGACCTGCGACCGTGAAGCCCATAACCGCTCCGCCGCGGAAAGCAACGGGAAGAGCACCAGCGGTTCCCCCTGTCCGAGCCGCCTCAGCGGTGCGAGCATTTGCAGCGGTGGCGATGCGCATCCCGATGAAGCCCGCAGACGCCGAAAGCACCGCTCCAAACACGTAGGCAACGGCGCCCCATGGCCGCCCCCAGTCGAGAAGCGCGTAGATCAGGATCGCCATGATCGTGACGAACCCGGCGATCGCCGTGTACTCACGCTTCATGAACGTCATGGATCCTTCACGGATGACTCCCATGAGTTCGACCATTCGATCGTTTCCGGGGGATACGGCGAGAACCTGGCGACCATACAAGGCCGCAAGGAGAAGGGCCGCGACACCCATGGCCATGGCTACGTACAGCCAAATATCTGGACTTGCCACAGAAAATCACTCCTGAAAGAGGGGGCGGGAGAACGGCGGCATTATAGGAGAAGACAACAGACAACAGATAACAGACAACGGAAGACGGACCACGGACCACGAACCCAGAGTCGAAGTCCGACGTCCGAACAGAAGAAGCCGCGAACTGACCGCTCAAGCCTCACGACCGTGCTGGTCGGGCTTCGGATCTCGGATTTCGGAGAGCGGTCGCAGCGAGCGGGTCTCAAGTAGACCGGCTTTGCCGATCTACTTGCGCCATACCTCTGGGTTGAAGAGGATGAGGATCGGGAGGATCTCTAGGCGGCCGATGATCATGAGGGAGGAGAGCAGCCACTTGCTCGCAGCGGGGAGGCCGAGGTAGCTACCCGTTGGGCCGATGTCGCCAAGACCAGGGCCGACGTTGCCGAGAGCGGATGCCACCGCCGTGACCATCGTGATGATGTCCATGTCGGAGCCGGCGAGGAACCCGATGATGGCGATAAGGAAGGTGCCGGTCATGAAAGCGAACATATAAAGGAGGAAGAACGTCTGGACGGTCTCCACCAGTAGGTCAGGGACCACATCCTTCCCGACCCTCGTCACGAAGACGCCTCTCGGATGGATCAGCCGCCGAACATCGGTACGCGAGGCTGAGGACAGGATGTGCAACCGATCCGTCTTGATCGAACCGGACGTTGAGCCAGCCATCCCGCCGACGAACATCAAACCGACGATCAGCACACCGAGTGCCGGGATCCACACGGCGAAGTCAACCGTTCCGTAGCCAGTCGTGGTCACGATCGTGAGGGCGGTGAAGATGGCATCCCGAACCGTGGTCGCCCCCCCACTGCCCCGTGTCCCGATCAGGATCAGAACCGCGGCGAACGCGACGATGCCGACGTACACCCGCAAGCCGACCGAGCGGAAGTACGCCTTGAAGTCACCCGTCCCGACCTTGTAGTGCAGCGCAAAGGATGTCCCCGCGAGTGCCATGAACACGATCACGACCCACTGCGAATACGACGAGAACGCGCCAAGCGAGCCAGCGTTCGTGCTGAACCCGCCCGTCGACATGGTCGTAAGAGAGTGATTGACAGCCTCGAAGAACGACATATCGCCGGCGAACAGGAACAGAACCTCAACCCCGGTCAGGATCAGGTACACGTACCAGAGTCGCTTGGCCGTCTCACGGAACCGTGGTGTCAGGCGATCTGGCATCGGGCCGGGAGACTCAGCCCGTGCAAGCTGAACCGCACCCATGCCGAGCAGAGGGAGGATCGCCACCGAGAGGACGATGATCCCCATGCCACCGATCCACTGAGTGAGCGACCTCCAGACCAGGACTCCGTGCGGCAGCAAACCCGGATCGGGCACGACGGATGACCCCGTCGTGGTGATTCCCGCAGCTGACTCGAAGACAGCATCGGTGATTCCGCTGATCGCTCCGGTGAAAAGATACGGAAGGGATCCCATGAGGGCGATAGCGATCCATGCCATGCCAACGGCGGCGAAACCCTCACGGGTGCTCAGTTCCCCTGGCTTGTCGAAGTACTTCCACAGAGCAAAACCGATCACTGACGTTACGACTCCAGCCCCGACAAGTCCGGGTATGTCGGACCATTCTCCGTATATCGCGCTGACGACGGGAGGCACGAACATCGACAACCCGATTGCTCCGAGCACCGCGCCGACGACGTGGAGGAGATGGCGCCAAGACATGTCTTCAGCCCGAGAGCTTCTCTGCGGTGGCGATGGCCTCCGGGAGCGCTATGACGATCAGATGGTCGCCGACTTCGATGACCGTGTTCCCTCGGGGGACGAAGGCTTCGTCTCCTCGCTGCACGCCACCGACGATCATGGACCGTGGAAGCCTGAGGTCAGCCAACGTCTTGCCGATCGCCTTGCTGTCCGGCCCTACTTCGAGTTCGATCGCCTCCGCATCCGAATCTGAGAACGTGGCAACGGAGAAGATGACGCCGCGCCGCACCTGCCTGAGGATCTCGTTTGCGGCCGACAGTCGGGAGCTGACGGTGGCGTCGATCCCGAGGCCTGCACCGATCCCCATGAGGTTGGTATTTGTGAACCGAGCGATCACCTCTTTCGCCCCGAGCGACTTCGCGGCGAGGGCACCGAGGACGTTCTCACCATCCCAGCCGGTAAGCGCCATGACCGTATCGGCCGATTCGACACCTTCGGACAGCAGCACCTTGGGATCAGTCGGATCGCCGCAGACGGTCAGAACCCCAGGAAGAGATTCGGCGATGACCCTGCAACGGCCCATGTCGGAGTCGATGATCGTCGTGCTGATTCCACGTTCGGCGAGCAACTTGGCTGCCAGGCGCGCGACACGTGTTCCGCCGAGCACGATGACCTTCTCTGCTGGCTTGCTCGAAAGGCCGAGCCATTCGTAAGCCTGCTCGGTCGCCTCTCTCTTGGCCATCATGAGAACGTGATCGCCAGCTTCAAGGGTGGTGGCGCCTCGTGCGATGAGGGTCTCACCGTTCCGGATCACTGCGACGACCAGCCAATCCCAGCCAACCACGCTCTCACGGAGATCAGCAAGCGTGCGGCCGACGAAGGAAGCACCAGGAGCCACGTGGGCTCCGAGGAGTACGAGCTTTCCATCGGCGAATTCGATCCTCTCCGAGATCTCTCCTCCGGTGGCGAGAGCGAACAGTTCGCGAGCAGCGGCCTCACCGGGATCGATGACGAGATCGACGCCGAGCGCTTCGACTTCTGCCTTGAGTTGGGGATCTTCAACACGCGCCACCGTGCTTTCGATACCGAGCTTCGCCCCTGCTGAGCACGCAAGGACGTTGACAGCATCAGACGAACTCACGGCGATCAGGAGGTCCGCTTCTTCGAGACCGGCCTTCTTGAGGGTCTCTACAGAGGCTCCGTTCCCGTTGATAACGAGGCAGTCGATCTCACTCTGGGCGATGGCGGCGGCGTCAGGGTCGGACTCGACCATCACGACATCTTGACCTTCAGCTGACAGCTTTTCGGCCAGGAACGACCCGATCGCTCCGGCACCCACGATGACGATACGCATGGGCATCAAGGCTAACCCGTGGATGACTCCGAACCATCAACCGTCGGCTGGATAGCCGCGGATCGGGTGCGGCACTACCCGGTGACGTTCGTTGCGATCGTGAGGTCGGTGCCAGAGATGTGGCCGAACACGACCACAGGATCAGAAGACCACTGGGTCCCGCGCTCTTCGATAAGCACGAAGTTCGAGAGGGCCTCCGGATTGAGCACCGTCACGGTCGCACCTCCGCACAGGGGAGGAAGCGACTCGGCGAGCAGCTCGCAGAGGAGCGTTCCGTCGGCCGTCGTAAAGACGAACCCGCCGATGGCGATCGGTTCCGTTCCTCCGTACGCAAGTGCCTCTGTGATCGTGAGACCGGTTCCGACCACGAATCCGCTCGAGGCTGGCTGATCGGGTGCGGTGGGCGTCGGCCCGCCCGTCTCGTCTCGCGTAACGACGATCGTGTCGACGCAATCGGGATGGTCCGGTACGCAGACAGCCGAAATCACTGGGACCCCATCCGCTCCGGGTCCACTTCGCTCTTCAGTGATGGCGCAGCTGGTGGCAATAATCGCCACCAATCCCACCATCAGAAACTTCATGTTCATCGACCGCATGATTCTCTCCTGTCCCACACAGATCTTGTTCTCCTTCGTGTTGGACGCACGCAACACCCATTCAAGTTCCCGACATATTCAGACTACGGAACGAGCAAGGCCGACGGTTCGAATACCGCTCTGCTGGTTGCGGTGATCACGACGACGCCCACAACGGGAAGTGAGATCTTCCGCGACACGGTGACACTGACCGTTCTTGTAGCCCAGGACCGGTCCACCGGACAGTCGCAGCGCACCAGACGCGCACCGTTCGCCCTGGCGAAGCGGGCAGCTTCGTTCCTGGGCGAGCCGCGGGCACCGAACGGTCGAAACGTCACGGGCGCACTTGCGAGCGCGGCGGCATCGGCTGCGCTCGCGGCGGCGGCATAGGTCGAGGCTGCCGCTCCCACGAGGCCCACACCGAGGATGAACATGAGCACGACTCCGATGAGGCCCACGCCGATCGCGACGGATCCCCGCTCGCCACGGATCTCATCGCTCAACACGCATCGTCGCTTTCGATGTCAGCGTCACCGTGAACCCTCCGAAGATCGGGGCCGCGACCCGGTACGGGAGCGACACGGAAACAGTTGCTGGTTCACCGACCGTTCCCGGCCGGCTGACGGAGATCCTCGCGTGCTCGGCCTGGCTTCCCAGCGCGACACGAACCGCGGAGGCCGCCCTGCTCGAATCCGGCGAAGCAGCTGCTTCTCTTGCGCCTTCGCGTGTGGCGTATACCAGTTGGAGTTCGGTTCGGGCGATCACCGCGACCTCGACGATCCCGAGCAGTAGCACGAGCACCAGCGGAAGTACCAGTGCGAACTCGACGACCGCCGTACCTCCGTCACCTCTCATCAGACACCGTTCGCCACCGATATGACCTTCTGGATGACCGTGTTGAAGAAGCCGGGAAGGGTGTCGGTGGTCGATGCCCACGAAATGAGGGCGAGGGCAACGATCGCAGCCGCGACAAGTACGAGGGCGTACTCGGCGGTTGCTTGACCGGATTCTGAGCGCATTGTTGATCTCCTTGTTGGTTGATGGGTTGGGCAAGCTCGCGTGTGGTCAGAGAGAGAGCTTCGAGATGCCGCTCACGAGAGCGGGCGCCACGGCCACGAGCAGGAACCCCGGAAGGATCAGGAACGCAAGCGGGAACAGCAGCTTCACCGGCAGCCGCTCCAGACGTTCGAGCCGGTCAGCGGCATCCTTGGCTCTCTCCGCCTCCGCGAGCGACCGAAGACCCTGTGCGAGTGGTGCTCCCGTTGCCGATGACCTGCGAGACAGGCGGAACATCTCATCGACGAGGGAGCCATCGCCATCGACAACCGTCGTGCGATGCGCAATGCGGGCCATGCCTCTCATCTCGGATGCCACAGGCGCTGACACGAAGCCCGCAGCGACAGAAACCGCCTCGTCGAAACTCACTCCCGCTTCGACCCCCGATGCCACGAGATCCGCTGCGAGTATCTCCTCTGAATGGAGCGCCGACCGTTCAACTCGCGCACGGGTGATGCGTCGGATCCGGATCGCAGCGAGAATCGCTGCTGCCGTGGCGAGTCCGAGCAGCGGATTGATCCCACCCATCACCAGCGACGGGGAGACCACAACACCGTGGGGACCGCGCAGCGCGACGTAGGTGGCAGCCGCAACGCACCCGGACACGATCACCCGACAGCTCTCCCGGACACGACGAAGACGATGGCGGTTCCGACAACCTGCAGGCTGCCTCCGATGACCATCGGGATCACAACCGATGCCCCTCCGGGCTCGGGGATTCCCTTGATCATGACCAACAGGCCAGTGAGCGCGAGTGGCGCCACACCCACGACCCACGCCGACATCCTCGCTTGTGCAAGCGACGACCTTCGCTTGTGGTTGAGTTCCTCTTCCGCTGTCGCACTTGTCGCGAATGTCTCCATCGCATCGACGACACCGGCGCCGGAGTGCTCGGTCATCGAGCACAGAGCAGCGAATCGTCTCCCGTTCAGTGGTAACGAATCGGCCATCTCGGCACCGATTTCGGCCAATGGTGCTCCAGATGCACAGAGCCGCCTGACCGTGGCAGAGACCTCCGTGCTCTCGCACCGCAGGATGGCCTCACGGAGCGAACTGCCCGCAGCGACATCTCCTGCGATCTCACGGAACAGCGCGGCCTCAGAGCGCCCTCGTTTTCGCTCGATCCTGCGCCACCAGCCATAGCCCGCCACCACCGCGACGAGAAGTCCGGTTCCCAGAACAGGTGAGACGCCAACGACCGCGATGGCGGCGACGATTGGGAGCGGCACGCCGGCTCCAAGCGAGATGGCGACAACGACCCATATCAGCATCGGTAGACCTCCTCGAGACCGTCTGGCAGAACACCGTGGATGGACTCGACGAATCGAAGCCCACCGCGCCGTGAGACGTGGATCAGCACATCGAACGCCGACATGACCTGACTTCGGATCGTCTCGGGAGATCCACCGAGACCGAGACCGGACGCAAGCACTTCCAGGCGATCGAGTGCCTCCACTGGGCCGTTCGCATGCACGGTCGACATCGAACCGGCGTGTCCTGTGTTGAGGGCCTGGATCATGTCTGCGGCTTCGATGCCTCGGACCTCTCCGACGATGATCCGGTCAGGGCGGAGCCGCAGGGCGTACGTGAGAAGGGAGCGGATCGTGATCTCACCCATTCCCTCAACGTTCGGCGGATGTGCCTCCAGCCGCACGACATGCCCCGAGACGCTGAGTTCGGCAGCGTCCTCGATGGTGACGATCCTGTCGCCAGATTCGACGCCAGAGGCGAGGATGTGAGGAGGGTGGTCTTCCCCGATCCCGTTGCACCCGACACGAGAATGTTTGATCGTGATTCAACCGCCTCGGCCATGACCGATGCTCCGGCCGGCTCCAACCCGCCGGCAGCGACAAGGTCGTCGAGGCTCTCTACGGCCTGGGTGAAGCGCCTGATCGCAACGATGGGGCCATCGACGGAAGCCGGAGGAATGATGGCATGCAGACGCGAGCCGTCAGGCAGTCGCGCATCGACGGCCGG
>PVMK01125828.1_pt1 | contig 16746 bp, 12 predicted proteins | sample 1853481 | NCBI WGS metagenome assembly PVMK01 (sample SAMN08533507, study PRJNA380276) | Marine sediment metagenome, whole genome shotgun sequencing project.
CTGCCCAGACGCTCGTCATCGACGAGAACAGTGCCTTGGGGGCGCTGGTGGGGACGGTGGTGGCCAGCGACCCGGACCTGGCCGATCCGCTCACCTACACGATTGTTTCCGGTAACGCGAGCGGTGCGTTCAGCATCGATGCGGCGACCGGGCAAATCCGGGTGGCCAATCCGGCGCTGCTGGACTTCGAGACCACCCCGAGCTTCACGCTCCTGGTGCAGGTGACCGATTCGGGGACCCCGGGCTTGAGTGACACCGCCTTTGTGACGATACAACTTAATAACCTGAATGAAAGCGTGGCGCCGCCACCACCGCCGCCGCCCCCGCCACCGCCGCCGCCACCGGACCCCGGTTCTGACCCGACTCCGGACCCGGACCCGGTTGACGACGGCGAGGTGGACCTGGGTGGTGACGGAGGCGGTGGCGGCGGCAGCCCGGCACCGGAGCCTGAGCCAGCACCGGCCCCTGAACCCGTTCCCGAGCCGGCGCCCGAGCCCGTGCCGGTCATCGAGGCGGTGGTGGAGCCCGAGCCCGAGCCGGTGGTGGTGAAAACCGAGCCCGAGCCGCGCGAGAAGCCGAAGCCCAAGGTCGTGGCCAAGGCGATGGACGTGAACCGTGAGGCGGATACGACGACGCCGTTCCGCCAGGCGATGAACATCATGAGCGAGGGAGTCGGCACCACCGACATATTCGAAGAGATCGAGAACGACACCATGAAGGTGGCGTTCAAGGGCTCGAGCTTCGTGCTCTCTGCGGGCTTCCTGACCTGGGCGTTACGCGGGGCATCGCTGCTCGCGAGCGTGGCGGCGTCACTGCCGGCGTGGCAGGGCTTCGACCCGCTGCCGGTACTTGCCGCGAAGAAGCGCGACAAGAAGAAGGACGAAGACGGCGATGACAATGGTGACGAGAAGAACGATGACGACTGGCAGGAGAAGCGCCTTCAGCGCCTCTTCAATCCTATGGATTCAACCGGGAACGACTAGAGTCGTAGAGAAAGTCTGATGTCTAGAATCAATCCTCTGATACGAATAACTCTGGGTCTCGTGGCCGTGACCCTCATACTCGTGCTGGCAGGCGACTACGCGCTGGAGCTTACCCGCGATCAGTCCGGTGTCGATTTCCGGCAGCGGGAGAAGATCGCCGAGACCCTGGCGCTGCAATTCTCACCGTTGGCCGAGATAAACGACACGGAAACCATTGGCAAGACCATGGATGCGCTGGTCGAGCGCAATCGCGACGTATTGTCGGCAGCTTTGCGCGGTAGTGATGGAAAAATAGTTACTGCTACGGACGACCACGAAGAATACTGGAAAAGTCCCGGCGCCGGCGTAACGACGCTGACCCACGCCGACGTGCCATTGATGGTGGACGGCAGTGAGTGGGGCACAGTGGAGGTGAGCTTCGCGCCAAAGCGGGACTCGTTCCTTCCGTTCCTGACAACGGATCCATTGATTCGATTCATCCTGTTCATCACCGCGTCCGCGTGTTTCGGCTATTTCTTCTTCATGAAGAGAACCCTCACGCATCTCGATCCCACGGCTGTGATTCCCGACAAGGTCAAGGCGACGCTGGATCTTCTGGCGGAAGGCGTTGTCTTGACGGATACCAAGGACAACATCGTTCTCGCCAACCTCACCTTCGCGGACAAGCTCGGCGTCGACCCCGGCGTACTGGTTGGTAAGCCCCTGTCAGCACTCAGGTGGCGGTCGCCTGGTTCCGACGACGCCATCAAGGAGCTCCCCTGGGCCACGGCCATGAAAGAGGGTAAGTCCCAGACCGACTTTCCTCTGGCGCTCAAACTGGAAGACGACAAGGTGCTGGTGTTCGCAACCAACAGCTCGCCGATTCTGGACAGCAATCTCAATATGCGCGGCGCCATGGCGACCTTCAACGACGAATCCGCACTGCAGGAAGCCAACGGCGTGCTTCTGGAAATGATGGACAAGCTGCGCAAGTCCCAGGATGAAGTGAACAAGCAAAACACCGAGCTCAAGCGCCTCGCGACCCGGGATCCGATGACCAATTGTTTGAATCGCCGCGCGTTCTTCGAGCGCATGGAGAAGGCTTTCGCGCTGGCGGAGAGTGAGAAGAAACCGCTCGGCTGCGTGATGGTGGATATCGATCACTTCAAGAAGATCAACGATGAGCATGGCCACGGAGTCGGCGACAAGGTATTGAAAATGGTTGCCAAGCTGCTGGACTCCAAGTTTGGAAACAAGACCAGCATCTGCCGCTACGGCGGCGAGGAGTTCTGCGTGATGATGCCTGGCATTGGACTCGAGAAGGCCATCGAGATCGCCCAGGAGGTGCGCGCCACCATCGAGTCCTACGCGACCATGGGCATCGAAACCATGACGCCCATGATGGTTACGGCGAGCCTCGGGGTATCCGCCATCGAGCAGGGCGCCACTTCGCCGGCGGTACTGGTGGACCAGGCCGACAAAGCGCTCTATCAGGCAAAGGATCAGGGAAGGAATCGCGTCGAGCAGTGGAGCCAGGCGCTTTCGAATAACCGCGCTGCCTGACTCTGTGTGGGTCCTCCACCGGGCGCCCGGGAGAAGTCCAGAGTGCCCTCAGCCGGTCGTTACGGAAATCATTGTGGAATCCTATCGAGGAGGCGCGTGGCCTCTCGTCCAACCCGGGAGCCAGAATCGAGCTCCGCGGCCGTAACAAGAGAACGCCGGGCCCGGCTTGCATCGCCCCGGTCGAGCTGAACGAAACCCAGAGTCAACCAGATGCGCTGGTTATTCGCGTCCACCGCGATACCTTGTTCCAGTACATCGACAGCCTCCTGACTTCGACCGATGTAGTGCAACGTCAATCCGAGGTTGTTATAAATTTCTACCTTATCAGGTGCTTGTTCGAGCGCCCGCCCGTACTCTGAGGCGGCTTCAGCAAATAACCCTTCCTGAAAATGTTGGTCCGCGATACGTGTCAGGGACGCGGGATCGTCGAATCGATCCGTTCCGGGCGTCGGTGCGTTGTCTTTCGTCGCAGCCATGGTGAGACGCTGCGCGTCCGCCGTTGTAAATCGTTCGCTCCCGGCCGGCAATGCGCCCGGGGATGGCATGTGGGGAATTCCCGGGCGAACCCCGGGTTACTTGTGCAAGCTGTGCCGCGCCCTCCGGATCGCGATCATAGAAATGGCGGGTAATGACGAAAATCACCGCACCAAAAAAGATCTGAAAGCCTACTATTCCCAGCCAGGCCCGCAAACTCAGTCGCATATTTGTCATTAATTGAAGAACCACGAAATTCCTGTCTTGTGCTGTTTGAGTAGCGCAGAGATATCGTCGTGTCCGGCCGAGGCGGCGAGATGCTCGGCCCGTTCCCGTTTCTTGTTCCGTAGCCGGGGATTAGCGCCGCGATTCAACAATAACCTTACCGTTTGTGCGTGGCCCTGCCGTGCAGCTCGGGCGAGGGCAGTATGGCCACCTCTCAAGACATACTTTATCAATGTCGGATACCGCCTGGATTTCTGACCCTCGCATGGGAATCAATATCCTGTCCCACGACCGCGCCGCCTGACCTCCAGGGACCCCTGATGAGGGGCTTGAGAAGCCGTGAGAAGGCCCCTGTCAGGCGTTCGAACGGGGAGGGTATTCCAGGGTCCCCATCCGAATAAATCTCTACAGATTCAATGTGTTAGCGACGTAGGCTAGGCTGAGCGAAGCGAAGCCCAAGCTACGGCGCTTAGCCCGACTGACAGCTGAGGGGGAGAACGGCGGCTAGCGCGTGGCGCGTAGCGGCAGGCAGCCGGTTTTGACGTTTCTCGAGGCCAGCTTCGCGCACAGCTCCTTTGCCGCCGCCGCGCTGGCGAACGGTCCTACCCGAAGGCGGTACCAGACGGCCTTCTCCTCACCGATCTCGGCGCGTTCCACGCTGGCGTTCAGGCCATCGAATATGTCGCTGTAGCGCTGTTGGTAATCGGACCAGTCCCGGCGAATGTATTCCTCGGAGCGCGAGGAAGCGAGTTGCACTCGGTAAATACGATCGTTGCTCGTGCTTTGTGGCGTCGCTGGGATGTTGTTGTTGGTTTTGGTGTGGGCCTTCGTTTGAGCATTCGTCTGGTTGTTCTTTTTGGTGGATACCGTGGCTGCCGTCGCGCTGGCCGCCACCGCCGTGGCCGCCGAGCCGGTTGTTTTCGGCGCGGTCGCTGGCGCGGGAACCACAGGCTGTGGTTTCTTTCTCAGCACCACCGAACGCGGTTCGGCTTCCGTCGCCGTCATGGTCGGCGGAGCCTCCAGGGAGACGTTGGGAGGCGACGCCAGATCCGAATAGGTGCCGGCGTCCAGCTTCACGAGCTCGCTTCTGGCACGGAAGTGACCGCCGTCGGCGGCCGCTGTCAGCCATTTTATGGCCTCATCGGTGTTCTGTGGGATGCCTTGGCCTTGCAGATAGAACATGCCCAGGTTGTACTGGGCGACGCTGGAGCCCTGTTCCGCCGCGCGCCGATACCAGCGCGCCGATTCCCGATAGTCTTCAGGAACGCCTTCCCCGTAGCTGTACATCAATCCGAGAATGGATTGGGCTTTGGCATCGCCGTTCTCGGCCAGCGGGCGGAACACCGCCAGAGCAGTTTCGAAATCGCCGCGTTTGTAGGCGGCGGCACCTTTTTCGAAGCCCGACTGGGCGAGTACCGACGAGGCCATGAGCAGCAGTCCGCCGCCCAAACAAAAAGCTAGTCTTCGCATCTTCTGATAGACCGTGATGTTGCGTCGGAACATTCGAGACTGGTGACGTATCCCGCGCCACCTCGCTCTAAAGTGTAGCTGCAAATCAGCGGAATCAAGGAGAATTGGTGGAACGGGGCCGGGTGGCTTGGCGAAGCCGGGGGACAGATTTCAAATCTGTCCCCTATAACGTGCTGGCGGGATGGAAGGCGTGGGCGGCCTGGGTTTCGCCCGGGTACTCGGACTCCAGGTCGGCTGACTCGAAGACCTCGTCTCCCGTAGTGGGGGTCGCCGCCGTGGTCGCAGTGGGAAGAACCTTGTAGAAAGCGGTGCCGAGATGGTCCAGCGAGCTCTCCAGGTCCATGGGATTCTTGCGCGCCCAGACCTGAATCTCCAACAGCAGCGGCGAGGTTTCCATGTGGGCTTTCTGCGCCAGCTGCTCCATCTCGTCGGGAGTGGAAACCGGGAAGTACTCGCCATCATAGACAGCGCCGGTGATGGTTTTCACGTCCAGCTGGAAGGAAACCATGAACGGTCCACGGAAGCCGACGTTCTTCTGGGAGCTGGAAATATGTGCCTTGTGGGCCGGGCCCAGGCTCTGCACCTTGGCGATGACGGGGCTGTCGAATTTCCCCCGGTCGCTCTCCTCGTCGGTCCACATCTCCAGCGTCATGCCCAGGTGACCCTGATAGTACTCGGCCACCTGCTCCTCGTCGGCCTTCCAGCCCTCGTCGAGGGTGATGTCGATGGTCCGGGTCTCGCCGTTGCGCATGACGTCGAAGACGATGGTGTCGCCCTTCCGTAGCTGGCGATGGTGCGCATGGCCTGGTCCGCGGCTGTGACGCCCACGCCGTCGATCTTGTAGATGACATCGCGGGCTTTCAGCTTGCCGGTGCCCGGGCCCTGGGTGGCGTCCTTGGTGATGATGATGGCCGCATGACCGTCCGGCACCTTGAAGATCTCCGCCTCGTCCGGCGTCAGGCTGCTGATGATGGAGCTCAGGCCCGCGTCACCCCAGCTCGGCGGCCCGTCGTGAAGCTCTGCCGCCACCTTCTTCACCAGGTTGATGGGCACGGCGTAACCGATGCCCACGTTGGCCCCGTTCTTGGTGGACGCGATGGCCGTGTTCATGCCGATGACTTCGCCCGCGTGATTGAACAGCGCGCCCCCGGAGTTCCCCGGGTTGATGGCGGCATCGGTCTGCAGGTAGGGGGTCAGCCCGGTGGCGAATCGCTCCGTATGGGAGATGATCCCCCGGCTGATGGAGTCCGGGTTACGGCCCAGGGGGTTGCCCACCGCGAAGGTCTCGTCGCCGGCGGCCATCTGGCTGGAATCCCCCAGGCGTGCCTCGGGAATGCCCTCGCAGTGGTCCATGCGCAGCACCGCAACATCCGAGCGCGGCGTCGAGTTGACGACTTTGGCCGGAATTCCGGAGGCCCGGTTCCATCCCCGGGGAAAGACTTCGATGACGGCGGCGTCCGCGATGACGTGGTGGTTGGTCCAGATCTCGCAATCTTTGCTTGAAACCAGATATCCGGAACCGGAGCCCGACTCCCAGACGGAGTCGCCCACCTTATCGATGCGCACGTGGGAGATGGTCTTGATGGATACCGAGACGTTGAGCATGGCGTCGGAGTCCACGGCGTTGTAGCGATCGTAGGTGAAGACCGCCACAGGAACGACCCCGAGGATCATTCCCAGTACTCCGCCGCGCCACAGTATTGTGCTCTTTCGCGCCATGGGTCTACCCGTTAATCTTTAATCGCTTCTGCCTCGATTTCTTCCAAACCCTCGTGGGTCTCTAGCTAGTTGGCCGTAGCCGTTGATTCGACGGTGCTTTTACAGCCGTCGAGTTAATTATCGGCCAATAATCGCGTTCATTGGAGAGCATGCCATAGCCGGTGCGGTGGAACTGTGGGCTACTGCACACTCACTCTGAGAACCCCGTCGCGAGGCTGGCGATGAGGCAATAAACTCCGTGAATTCAGGGGGTTCCGTGAATCAATATAGAAGACGGACGGCCCCTGAGAGGCGACCGGTGGTGTGGGAATTGTCTTCTTTATGACGCGGTTCACATTCCGGGCGGAAGCGTCAAGGATTTGACGCTTCCGGGGCCCGATGCGAGGGGTCATCGCCCCTCTCTCGCACCGGGCGGGACGGCGGGATATCATCTCGCCATGGCCTCCACGGTGGCATCCCGCCCAATGAACCGCCGGCCCCTCCCGGGCCCCTGGGCCTGGCACGGCGACAGCCTGAAAAGCAGCGATTCCTGGCTGCACGCCCTGACCCCGGTCGAGCTGTCGGAGCTGGACGCCGCGCTTGCCGGGCTCTCTGCCCGGGGCGGTCCTCCGGGCCCCGTCCAGCAGAGGGATTTTCCTTTGCCGACCCTGGGTCGCCGCCTTGCCGCCATGGCCGTGAGCCTTGAAGAAGGCTGTGGCATCGCGAAACTCACGGGCCTGCCGGTCGATGCCTACGACCCGCATGCCCTGCGCACGCTCTGGTTCGGTATCGGCAGCCACCTGGGCACGCCCGTTTATCAGAACACCGAAGGCGAGCTGATGCGGGCCATCTGCGACGAAGGGCCGGACGTGGGAGCACGCTACGGTGAGGTCGAAATCGACGACCAGGGCGGCACTTTCCTGTCGTCCAGAGCCCGGGCCATGTCCAACCGCCTGCTGCGTTTTCACACCGATCGCTGCGACGTGGTGGCTTTGCTGTGCGTGCGCCAGGCGCGCTCGGGAGGCGTGAGCCGAATTGCCAGCTCCGTTGCCGTGTACAACGAGATGCTGCGCCGCCGCCCGGATCTGGTGGAGCACTTGTTCGCGCCGTACTATCGCTCGCGTTTCGGCGAGGAGGCGGGATCCAACGCCGCCGCTTACGCGCTGCCCATATTCGGTGTGCGTGACGGCAAGTTCACCAGCCACTACTCACGCACCTACATCGAATCGGCTCAGATGCTCGACCACGTGCCGACCATGGACCCAGCCCAGTGGCAGGCCATGGACCTGCTACACGAGATCGCCGAGGAGCTGTGCATGGAAATGGTGCTGGAGCCCGGTGACATCCAGTTCCTGAACAGCCACGTCACCTACCATGCGCGTTCGCAATTCGACGACGATCCGCGTCCCGGCCACCAGCGTCTGCTCTATCGCCTGTGGCTAAGCACCCCGGACAGCCGCGCCCTGCCGGAAGGCCACCAGGTGCTGTGGCGCAATATCGGCGCCGGCCAACGCCGGGGCGGCATCTTCCAGCCCGATCACGGGCCAATCTGATCCATCGGACGCCTTACTCGGGAATCACGATAATCGTGCCCGCCTTGACCATGTCAGGATCGGGGATCTTGTCTTTGTTCGCCTCCACCAGATCCCGCCAGCGCCCGGCGTCGCCGTAGAAGGCTTTCGCAACCCGGGAAAGCGACTCCCCGGCCCTCAGCACATAGATGCCGCGGCTGCCTTCGGGAAGCAGACCGGTGGTGCCGGTTTCCCGGGACCGGTATGCAGCCTCGAGTTCCTTGACCAGCACTTCGTTGGCCCAGGTCAAGGTCTGTACTTGATCCTTGACCGCGGCGCACTCGGTCTCCAGGTCCAGGAGCGCTTTCGTCAGGGCTTCCCGCTCCAGCTCCAGCGTCTTCAGCTTGTGCTTGGTCTGAGCGAGCTCCTTTTTGCGCCGGGTGCTTTTCGGTTGCTCATCGGTTTGTGCCGCCACCGGCATCATCGAGGATTGCCTCGATACTCCCATGACCGGCTGCGGCTGCCAGATTGCCGGCATGAATCGATGTTGGCTCTGCTGCCGGGACTTGGAGGTACTCATGCTCCGCAGCTTCCTGCCCAGCAGGGCAAGATGCTTCGCCTGCTCCTCGCGTTCGGCCCGCGACGATCGTTGCTGCAGAGTGCAAGCCTCGATCTTCTCCACCAGATAACCCTTGGCCGAGCGCAACTTGGCGATGGTGCTGGTGGCCTGGGCGAGCTCCGCATGCAGCGCCTGTGCGTCGCCGTCCGCCCTGGGCCTGCTCTGCAACTCGGCGCTCAAGCGGTCGCGGGCGCCGGCTACAGTTTTGGCGTCGGCCAGGGCTCTTGCCAGTTCCTCGCTGCGCGTGCGTTCGGCCTCGGTCGCCACGGCTACGGCCGTTTGCAGACGTTGGGTTTCTTTGCTCAGCGCATCCCGGGATGACTCGAGATCCGCCAGGGCTTGATTTGCTTTGTCGCGTTGCGCGCGCAGTTTCCGATTCGCCGCCTGGGCGTCGGATTGGTCGCGATCCGCCTTCTCCTGGGATAGACGCAGCGTGTCCTGCTGTCTTGTGCGCGTGGTGTTCGCTTCCTGCAACCAGGCCTGGAGATTGCTGCGTTCCTGGAGCAGGAAGCCGTTGTAGCGCCGCAGCTCATGGAGCTCGCGAGCGGCGGCGGTGCGGCGACGGTAGTCTTCGGGAGTCTGGCGTGGGTCGGGGGCCTGGCGCGTCTGAAGTCGGCGGATTTCGCCCTGGGCGTTGGCGAGGTGGTTGCCCATGGCCCGCTGCTCGCTGCTGATTGCGCGTAATCGGTGTGCGTTCTGGTCCCGTTGCTGGCGGAGGGTTTTCTGAATACCGGCGCTTTGGGCGATCTGATCCTGGGCCCGGGCGAGGTGTTGTTCCAGCACGCGATTCCGGCGCTGGAGATCGGCGGAAGCGGCCGTCAGGTCGGCGACACGGCGACGATCCCGGCTTTGTTCTTCGCGCAGAGTGCGTAAACGTCCCTCGGCAGTGCCCACAGCCAGGCGAGATTGTTGCAACTGTTTGTGTGTGCGCTGCAGCTCCTCCTGGAGGGCGGCCCGGGATTTTTCGGCAGCAGGTTCGGTGGCATCGCTGCACGCGCTGAGCAGAAGCACCGCGAGGGTGCTGACGATCACGCGTAAGTGTGGGCTTCGAGATTCCGTCATGGGTTTCGATCCATGTGTTAGAGCGTCAATTCGCGAGCACCTATGCCCCCGCAGAGGTTCACCCCTGCAGGGGGCTCGCTCCTACGGGCAATCGTCACGAGATTGCCTCGGTGGTTGGTGGAGAACGGCGCGTTGATTATACGATCGGATCGTCGGAGATTGCGCTACGTTGCGAATCTACGTCGGTCGATTCGGCCTGCAATTCGCTGATAGCCGACGGGTCGGGCACGGCGTAGACGACGACGGCCTCCTCGCGGCCGCGCACCGGTGCCTGGTGCAGGTCGAAGGACGAAAGATCGACGCCTGCGTGCCCCGCCGCCTGTTTCGATACCACCAGCGTCACGCCGTAAGTCTTGCATTGCGCCTCCAGGCGCGCCGCAATGTTGATGTTGTCGCCGATGGCGGAGAGATTGGGCGAGGAGGGTGGGCCCATGGTCCCGACGATGGCCTCGCCGCAGTGGATGCCGATGCCGATTTGCAACCGATCCTTCAGCTCCCCGGCCAGGCGATCATTCAAGGCCGCCAGCCGCCTGGTCATCGCTACCGCGCCACGCATGGCGTCGCGGCAACCCGTCGCCATGTCCGATTCCAGGCCGTACAGCGCCATCAGTCCATCGCCGGAAAATTGCGCATAGTGGCCACGGGTTTCCCGCAGCGCCTCGGACATCTCGGCGAAGAACAGATTGAGGATGAAGACCACGTCGTAGGGAAGGCGCTCCTCGCCCAGCTTGGTGGATGCGCGCAGGTCCACGAACATGACCGCCACCGATTGCTCGTGACCGCCGACGCCACCGGGCCGCTGAGCGTCGGCGGCGCTGGCGTTGGCGGGCAGCAGCGGGGTGATGTGCAGGTCCCGGGACGGGCGTGTTTGACAGGCCAGCCGCACATTGTCGCCGGCGCCGATGCGCGCCAGAGCCGTGGCCTCGATCTTCTCGGGCGCCGGCAGGTGCTCGAAACCCGCTCCCACCCGCACCCGGCAGGTGGTGCAGCGGGCGCGGCCGCCGCACACCGACGCATGGGGTATGCTCGCCACGCGCAGCGCTTCCAGGATGGACTGACCTGCCCTGGCGGTGATGGAGCCCGCCGTCGGATGTACCAGGGCGTAATCGTGCTTGCGCCGGCGCCGCACCAGGCGGCGCACTTCCCGGGCTGCCAGCGCCAGCAGCAGCAAGACCCCCATGGCCCACAGGACCTTCGGCTCCAGGGAGAGGATGAAGCGGCGCCCGTCACGGGATGCGTCGGTCCACCCGGAAAGGATTGCGCTGCGAATGTCCGGGTCCGGCGCCAGCGCCAGCACCGCGTTGCCGGCGCGGGCGAACCCAGCAACGCCAGCACCGGCAGCAGCACGGCCAGGGCATAGAGCACCGGCAGGGCCCGCGAATACCAGCTCTTGAGACGCAGCCAGAGATGCGGCCCCACGACGCGTGCAGCCGACACCGCACCAACCGGGCCGGTTGCTGAACCACGGCCGCGCGCGCTGCTCCATTGCACGTAGAGTATCCGGGGATAGTCCACATCGAGCCCAGCAGCGACTGAGTCAGGCGTGTGCCGATGACGTGGATGGCGATCAGCGGCGGGATCAGCAGACCGAGGGTCAGTTGCACCGCTTCCCACCAGGGCATGCGCAGGGTGGTGCGCCGGAAAAGTGCATGCAGGGCCAGCACGCCGTGCACGATGAAGGAGCCGTACAGCGCCACAGTACCAACCGGGTTCTGCCACACCAGAGCGTTGACCCGCCGGTAGGCTTCCATGGCGTCCACCGACCACAGACCGAGGCCGTGATTGATGAAGTGGGAAATGACGTAGGCCGCGAGGATCAGCCCCGAATACAGGCGCAGTCGCCGTTCGAGCATGGCATCGAGCTCAGTGCAGTGGCCACCATGGCAATCGTGGACGCAGCTGCACCAAATGGGGACACAATAGCTAAGTGATTGGGAGTGTCCCCGATCGGGATCAGGCGGCGGCTTTTCCGGCTTCCAGGGTGGTGCTCTTGCCGCTGGCATCCACGGTGTGCATGGTCACGGGACGCCGCCATACGCGGTGGATGTAGTCGATGACTTTCTGGCCGCGCTCCGCATCGAGGCCGCGTCCGTCGATGCCGTGCTCGTGGGACAGCTCCAGGGATCCGTCGACGCCAATTTCCGTAGCACAGACTCTTGGCGCACCGAAATTGAATTTCGGACTCAGAATGGCTTCGTGCAGGTGGTGAATTTCATTGTCGGTAACTTTGACCTCACCGTTCTTCTTGGCGTCATAAACGAAAATATTGAGCTCGTCGGCGAGATCGGCGTCCAGGTGGTTGCGCACGAAGCCGAAATCATCTTCCGACTGCATGATTGCTCTGGCCTGCTCGATGCCGTGGGCCTCGATGAAGCGATCCCAGATGGAGAACCCCAGATGGTAGGGATTGATGTTCAGCGCGATCTGCTTGTCGCCGGCGGTGGGTCGCACCACATCGGAATGGGTCTTCATGGCGTCCACGTAAAGATCATGGGGCAGAAAGGACGCCTCGCGCAGCAATCGGGCGTGCCAGTAGGAAGCCCATCCTTCGTTCATGATCTGGCATGCGAAGACCGGGTAGAAATAAAATGATTCCTCGCGAACGGCGAGAAAGATATCCCGCTCCCAATCCTCCATGTCCGGCGCGTACTGGGCGATGAACCAGAGGAGATCCTGTTCCGGGCGGGGTGGTGTCGCGATGCTCGGTTGTTCCTCTTGCTCGGGTTCTTCGCCGCTGCCTGCGCCGGGCAAGGTGTCGAATCGCCTGACGAACGTATCGGCCAGAGGATCTTCGCTGACCTGGTCCAGGTCGCTGTAGCGGGCACGGCTGAGGGACTGATTGACGTCGATATGCTGCTCCAGCGACAGCGCCGCATCCAGCACCAGCTCCACATGTTCCTGGCCGTGGCGCTCGATGGCCGCTTCGATGCGGCGCGCGTGATTGGCAGCCATGTCCACGATGCGCGCACCCACCTGCTTGTGGACGCGGCGAAACAGCTCGTTGTTCTTGGAAAAATCGGCATGGCCGAGCACATGGGCACACACTAACGTGTTGTCCATATCGGAATTGTTGTTGGCCAGGAACGCATGCCCGGGATTACCCGGGTAAACAACCTCGAAAATGCGTGAGTGCCCCATTTCGTGTTGCACGAGTTGGTGTATGTAGCGCACGCCGAACGACCAGTGAGGCATGCGAACCGGAAGGCCGTACACGGCCACCTCGGTCATGAAGCTGGGCGGCACGACCTCGAACTCGACCGGATAAAAATCGAGCCCGAAGCTGTGCGCGAGCTCCTCCAACTCAACTCGGTAGAAACGACTGTCGCCGGCCATGGCCTCAGTCCTCTTGCGTGGCTTGCTGTGTGAAAAAGCGCCGAATCGCGTCCCAAATATCTTCCTGAGCGCCCAGGGCATAGCTGTCGGCGGGCGTATCACCTTCCGCGAGCTCCTTGAACAGGCGGCCCATTTCCGTATTCAGACGGTCGCTGGCACGCCGCGTGGTCTCCACATAGCCCATGAAATTGCTGATGGTCGAGAGTTCCTTCAGCCGTTCCCTGGATGCCTCCCTGTCGGCGGCGAAGTTGTCACCGTCGGAGGCATAGAAGATATAGACGTTGTACTGAGATGGGTCGAACCGTTCTTGGATGAGTTCGAGAGAGAGGCCGAATGCCCCGGATGCTTCGGTGCCACCGGTGGCGCGAACCGCGAAAAATTCCTCTTCCGAGAACTCCCACGCATTGACCGTGTGGCCGACAAAAGCGGTTTCGATTCGCGCGTGTTGGCGGCGAATTCCCTGCAGCGCCCAGAAAAAGAACGATTTGGCGAGCTGCCGCGAGGCGTCGTCCATGCTGGAGGAAACATCGAGGATGAATATGATCGCCGCCTGAGTGAGCGGCTGCGGCCGGCGGGCCAGTTGACGAAAGCGCAGATCGTCATCGGTAAAGGGGATGGGATTCTTCTGGACTGCGCGGCGTTTCACCGCCTCCTTAACGGTTCTGCGGCGATCCAGCCTGGCGCGCGGGCCACGGCGGCCGATGCCTTCGCGAACGTATTCCGATTGGTCCAAGCTGTCGGCGGTCTTCGGCTCGAGATTGGGGAGTTCCAGCTCTTCCCACAGCCAGTCGAGAATTTCATCGACTTTGAACTCCAGGACGAACTCGACGCCGCCCTCCCCGGTGCCCGCACCACCGTCGCCGGCCCCGCCAGGGGTGGCGGGCCGCAGCACGTCGCCGGGTTTTGCGCCCTCGCCTTGACCCACGCCTGTCTGCGTATCGCCGTCGGAGAGCCGGAATCGATAGTGCTCGAGAAATTTTATCGGCACCTTCACGGTGCGGTTCTCGGGATGTGTGATCACATCCGGTCCCGAGATAAGCTCCGGCAGGAACTCCCTGACGGAGTCGCGAACTTTCTCGTTGTGACGCAGCCAGTCACGGGCGCCCCGGGAAAAGAGGTCGTACCAGCGCGTCGACTGGACAATGGCGGGCCGATTGTGGCTATCGGATGACATGGCGTTACCGGTTTGCCCCTGCGGCTACTCCTGGCTGAGAAGCGTGGTCACGTAGCTCAACGCTTCCTTGGCACTGTGGGTGTCGTATCCGTACTCGTTCACCAGCCGCTCCTCGACCGCCGAGATTTTCGCCTGTACGTCGTCGTCGGGGCGTGTCACGGAAGTAACCAGTCGCAGCACGTCGCGCCGTTCTTCGAACAAGTACTGCTCCACGGCCTCCTTGAGCTTGCTGTGACTGCCGAGACTGAACTTTTCTCCCTGCTTGAAGGCGACCATGGCTTTTCGCACCACCTCTTGCCGGAAACTTTCCTTGCCCGCGTCGGAAATGTTGATCTTCTCTTCCACGGAACGCAGAAAGCGTTCGTCGGGTGGCCGCGTCTCGCCGGTCATACTGTCGCTGATCTCGCGACTGTCGAGCATCGCTTCGACCTCGTCGAGGTATTTTTCCAGCAATCCCTCCGCCTCCTCCTCGAAGGAAGCAAACAGAGCGCGATGGATATCCTCCTTGACCCAGCGGTTGTAGAAATCTTTACGGGCCGTCACCAGCAGGTCGATCCAGGCGCGCTTCTGCTTGACGTCGATACGCGCGTCGGACTCGATGGAATCCTTGAGGGTTAGCAGCACTTCCATGGTGGTAAGGCTGTTTACCTCGCTCTTGATGATGGCATTCGAGAGCGCATTGATGATGAACCGCGGACTGATGCCGCCAAGCCCCTCGTCGGGCGACTCGGCACGAATCCGGTCGATCTCCGATTCGGAGAATCCCTCCACATCCTCGCCGGCGAACAGGCGGGCCTTCTTGGTAGCGTCCAGATCCTCGCGTTCCGAGTCGGCGAAGCGCGTCAGCACCGCGAATGCGGCCGATGTTTTGAGGGCGTGGGGGTCCAGATGCACTTCCTGGAACGCGCGTGCCGAGGAAATGAGCTTCTTGTAGATGCGCGCTTCCTCGTGGAACGAAAGCGTGTAGGGCACCTGCACGATGACCATGCGGTCGAGCAACGCCTCGTTCTCCTTCTCCTGGAGGAACTTGCGGAACTCCGCCATGTTGGTGTGTGCGAGGATGGTTTCGTCGAGATATATCAAGGGGAAGCGCGATACCTTGACGTTTTTCTCCTGGGTGAGGGTCAGAAGAAGGTACAGAAACTCCCGTTTGACCTTGAGAATTTCGATCATCTCCAGCACGCCGCGGCTGGCCGCGTACACGGCGCCGGACCATGACCAGGCGCGAGGGTCACCCTCGTCGCCAATCTCCGCGACCTTGGAAAGATCCACCGAACCCACCAGATCGGCGATGTCCGCGGTGGTGGGATCGTGAGGCGCGTAGGTGCCGACGCCAACCCGTGCCGCTTCGGAGAGAAAAATGCGTTCCACGGGCATTTTCATGAAATCGCCGTCGAACTCTTCCTCCAGGCGTGAGCGGTTGTGAGGGCACAACTCACCGGCGATGTCGACGCCGTAGTTCTCGCGGAATTCAGCGCGCAAGCTGTGAGGAATGAGGTGCAGGGGGGATTCGTGAACCGGGCAGTCCTCTATCGCGTACATGGTGCCCTCGTCGGTGTGGCTGTATTCCTCGAGGCCGCGCTTGAGCAGAATGACCACCGTGGATTTGCCGCCGGACGGCGGTCCCAGCAGCAGCAGCAGGCGCCTGCCGACTTCGGAACCGGCGCTGGCGGCTTTGAAGTAATCGGCGACCCGTTCCAGGGCATCGTCGACACCGTAGAGCTCGGAGGAGAACAGGCTGATCGCGGGTTCCCGCTTGCCGTTGGCGGAGTTGCCCGCTTTCCAGCGCAACATGTCCCAGATGTACTGGTGGCTGTTGCGGCAGATGCCGGTCGGATCTTGGGGAAGTATTTCCTCGAGAAACTCGCCGAAGGTGCCTTTCCAGTGGCGAGCTTTGTGGGTTTGGGCATAGCTGCCCAGGGACTCGATGAACTTCGACTTCGTGCCGTTGCCGGCGAGGACCGTGGACTCCGTCATCTGTCAGTACCCTTACGCGGTTAAGGCCTGAAGCGGCGGAGCCATCCCGACATCGCCCGATGTCCGGATACTCGAGTGTGTGCGCAGCTACGGTAGAGCAGGAAAGCGATCTTCGAACGCGTTCAGCTCTTTTAGCAACCGAAAAGCGCAGTTACACGACACACTCCATTTAATCACAGCTCTCTGCCGCCACCATTTGTGCGAAATCCCATAACCAGTGGCACGATTTCGCAACACACGTCCCCCGACTCCCCATGCAATTAGAGTAGTCGTTGGGTTCTATTGTTCCATGACGAAAACGTCATCATGAATTCAAATGCGATGTCGGCCTTCATCGGACTTCTTTTCTGTGACGGGCGTCACTCGCGCGTGTGGATGTACCGTGGCGCGGCGCCTTCCATGGGAATTGTGCATCGCACTGTGGATAACTCTCTCCACACCGTTGGTATTGTGTATACCAGACACGGATTTCTGAGTCCGAACGTGCCACGACGGTCTGTGGTGACCCTGTACTGGCGATCCGAGCAGGGGGGAACGCCTTCGCGGTCGAGTGGCTCCAGCCGGGCCGGGCGATCCGGCTAGCTGTCGGGCCGGGGATCGTTGCTGCGTACCGGGCTTGCCTTGGTTTCGGTGAACGATCGCTTGAAGTCGTCGTACATGCTCTTGGCCCAGCCCTTG
>PVMK01189141.1_pt2 | contig 16746 bp, 17 predicted proteins | sample 1853481 | NCBI WGS metagenome assembly PVMK01 (sample SAMN08533507, study PRJNA380276) | Marine sediment metagenome, whole genome shotgun sequencing project.
GGAACTGCTCAAAGAGATGGGAGAGGTGGAAAGTGCGATTTCTCCGTCGGCACCTCAACAATCTCCAGGTCTTCATCTTCTACGTGGTATGCTGCAGGAGTTGAACAATCCTTCTCTCGGCGGCGGGATTATTCTGTTGATTTTGCGTTTTGCCAGCGAATTGATGAATCGGGCGGTTATCCTTCTGGTCAAGGATGAGGAAATTGTCGGTCTTGGGCAGTTCGGTATTGAACTGGAGGGTGAATCCGCAGATGTCCGGGTACGCAACACCAGATTACCAAAAGCAAAAGAGCATGTTTCACCGAAGCTCTGGAATTATTTTCACCTTATCACAAAGAGCCGCAGCAAACAGAGTGGAATGATTACCTCTTCAATCACTTGGGTGGTAAACGTCCTGTGGATGTTTTCGTCGGGCCCCTGATTAGTGAGGGCCGGGTGGTTGCCGTACTTTATGGTGACAATTTACCCGACGACAAGCCGGTCGGTGACACGGAATCCCTGGAAATTTTTCTCTCTCAAGCGGGGCTGGCAATGGAAAAAGCACTCCTTGAGCGCCGGATGATGGGGAAGGGCTAGGGGCTGGGGGCTGGCAATAGTGGCCAGTGTTTATTGATAACTGATTTTAGGAGTCTGTTGTCGTGAGTAAGAAAATTCTGATAGCTGAAGACTCAGTAACCATGCGTTCATTGATTGTTTCGACAATCGCGGCGATGGGCGATTATGAGACTGTAGAGGCTGCTAACGGCTTCGAGGCCTTGCGTATACTGCCGCGCGAAAAAGTTGACCTGATCATTACTGATATCAACATGCCGGATATCAACGGACTTGAGCTGGTCAGTTTTATCCGTAATAACGAAAATTATCAGGAAACTCCTCTCCTTATTATCAGTACCGAAGGGAGCGAGCGTGACCGGGAAAAAGGTATGGCTCTCGGTGCCAATGCCTACCTTGTCAAACCTTTTGCTCCAGACCAGCTGCAACAGCTGATTCGTGAGTACCTGGAGGGATAATTTGTCCGAGATAAACTCTTCCCAGGCCCTTATGGATTTTATCAGCGAAACTGAGGAGATTATAGAATCCCTCAGTCTTGACCTGATCAAGTTGACTGATTCACTCGATTCCGGTGATTGTGATCCTGAAGTTCTCAACGGTATCTTCAGGGGAGCCCATTCGATTAAGGGCCTGGCCGGTATGTTCGGCTTTGATGACCTGTCTGAAATCTCCCATTCCATGGAGAGCCTGCTGGACGGTTTGCGTCTTGGCAAAGTTCCTTTAAGTCAGTCCCTGATTGACACCTTGTTCAGCGCTCTGGATGTTTTGATTCAGCTGATTGATGGCAAGAGCAATGATGAAAAATTTACCATCGATCTCAATCCTATCCTGACACAGATCAGTCTGTCGGCTCAGGGGGATGTCCAGAACGAGGAAGACCCCCTGGCCGGCCTGAATATTGATCCTGCTGTCCTCAACGTATTGACCGAGTATGAAGAGCACCGATTACTCGAAAATGTACGCAAAGGACGGCGTCTCAACCTCTTACGTATGGATTTTGACCTGGCCTCTTTTGATCAGGAACTTGCCGAAATAACTCAGCAGCTCAAACAACATGGCGAGGTCATCAGTACGCTGCCATCGACGGGTGATATTGGCGAGAGGATCGCTTTTCAAATTCTTTTTGGCAGTGATCTGGCTCCAATTGACATTAAATTGCTGTTGGGTCGTGATGACCTTGATATCCACGTCTTTGGTGATGTTGCCGATGGCAATATGAATGAGGAATCCGCTTCGGATACCCCAGATTCCTTTGTTATCGGTGATCCAGAGGCTGTTGGAGGTACTGAAGATCAGGTCGGAGTGGCAGCGGTTGTGGTTGATACGCGGTTGGTTGGAGTTTGTGAAGGTGTTGATTATGGTAGTTCTTTTTGGTTGATCAGTCGTACGGTTCGAGTAGATATCGATAAGCTTGACTTGTTGATGAATATTGTTGGCGAACTGGTACTTTCTAAAAGTTCAATTGCTGATGTCACTGATCGTTTGAAGGGAACTGGTGAAAAAGACCTGGTAACAGAGTTAAGCAAGGCCACACGCATACTGGAGCGTCGCCTACATGAATTGCAAAAAGGCGTCATGGATGTGCGCATGGTTCCCGTGGGTCAATTGTTCGAAAAAATGACCCGGATTGTGCGGCGGGTTGCCAATGAACAGGATAAGAAAATTGATCTTGATATTCGGGGTGCGGATACTGAACTCGACAAATTGATCATCGAGGATGTTTCCGATCCGCTTATGCATATCATCCGTAATGCAATCGATCATGGTCTGGAATCCCCGCAGGAGCGCCGTGCTGCCGGCAAGCCGGAAAAGGGTCTGATTCAGCTCTGGTCTTCGCAGAAAGGCAATCATGTCGTTATTGAGGTCCATGATGATGGTCGCGGCATTGACACTGACAAGGTGCGTCGTAAGGCGATTGAAAAAGGCTTGATCACTGATACCCAGGCGCTGACCGAGGAGGATGCCTATGACCTGCTTTTTCTGCCCGGATTTTCGACTCGTGATGAAGTAAGTGACCTCTCCGGTCGTGGGGTTGGTATGGACGTCGTCAAGAATAACATAGCGGCAATGTCCGGGATGATCGAGGTCAAAAGCGTTTTTGGACAGGGAACCAGCATGATCATTACCCTGCCGATCACGCTGGCGATTATCAAGGCTTTGATCGTGCGGGTTGGTGAAACAACCTATGCTATCCCTATTAATTCTGTGCTTGAAACGCTGATGATTGATGACGACGCCATTCAGACTGTCGAGAAGAGAGAGGTTATTGAGCTGAGAAAAAGCACCGTGCCGTTGCTGCGTCTCAACCAGCTTTTTGGTTTGCCGGACGCTGTTAAGGATGTTGATTGCCGCCTCTATGTTGCGATCGTGGGTCTGGCAGAAAAACGTATGGGTTTTGTCGTTGATGAACTCCTCGGGCAACAGGATGTTGTTATCAAGTCTCTCGGTAAGGCCCTGGCTTTTGTCAAGGGGGTCGCTGGAGCTGCAGAATTGGGCAACCAGAAAACCATTCTGGTTCTTGATGTTGCCGGATTGATGAGCGAAGCGTTACGAGGTGAGTTTTCATTCTGATGATTCTTTGCGAGTGCATCAATGTATGAGACTTATTTCGGTCTGAAGGAAAGGCCTTTCAGCAAAACTCCGGACCCTCGGTTTCTTTTCTTGAGCCGCGGGCATCGCGAAGCCTTGGCACGCATGCAGTATGCGGTAGAGGAGCGGGATCTGATTTTGCTGACCGGCGGAATCGGCTGCGGCAAGACAACTCTATCGCGTGCGCTGATGGATGTCCTTGATGATTCTTTCAAGGTTGTCTGCCTGATAAACCCGCGCTTGACGCCGCTGGAATTTTTAAGCAGTCTGGCACGTCATCTCGGTGTTGTGGATCCGGACCGCTTCAAAGTGGGTTTGCTTGAGCAGATAGGCAAAATACTGTTCGAGTATTATGAAAACGGCAAGACACCAGTTGTCGTTATCGATGAGGCACAATTAGTGCCACACAAGGAAACTTTCGACGAAATCAGGCTGTTGACTAATTTTCAACTGGATGATCGTAATCTGATCAGCATCGTACTTATGGGGCAACCGGAGTTGAAACGTCGACTCAAGCATCGTGCTTATGAACCCCTGAGACAGCGGATAGGAATGCAGTATGATCTAAAACCTCTCGACCTTGAAGAAACGGCGGAGTATCTCGACTTCAGAATTGTCAAAGCTGGTGGTAGACCCGGTTTGTTTAATCTTGCTGCGGTTGCAATTATCTTTGCATATTCTACGGGAATTCCGCGCATGATAAATCATGCGGCTTCATTGGCTCTGCTTGAATGTTTCGGCAGGGGAGAAGATAGAGTTGAGGAAGCGATTATGGCCGCTGTCATGTTGGAATTGGAGAATGAATGGTGATAAAGGGTCGAGAGTTAAAGGTTAAGTTTCTGGTAACTGAATGATTTAATTATGGATATTGCAGAGATACGTAAAAAATCGAAAGCCCGGAAAAAGTCGGAGGCCCAGGTATTTGAGGCTTCTGGGGAGGTAGAGCCTTCCGGGGTGATTCAGCCTGCCGTAAGGCCTGAACCTTTTAATGTACAGGGTGAAATCGCAGACATTGTAGCGGAACAGGAGTCTGTGGCAGCTGTCGACCAAGATGTGCTTGCTGCTCGAGAAACTTCTGATGCGTTGGATCGTTTGTTCGCTGTTCCCGAAGAGTTTGTGTTGTCGGCGGATGAGCCTAATGCAGAGATCCTTGAGAACCAGGATGACATTCAATCTCAAACCAATCGTCAGTATCTCGCTTTTCATCTCAGCGATGAAGAATATGCGCTGGACATCACGCAAATTAACGAGATAATCAAGTTGAGAGAGTTTACTGGTATTCCCAGAGCCCCTGCCTTTATTCTGGGGATTATCTCCCTCCGTGGTGTTGTCGTGCCGGTTATCGATCTGCGCCAGCGACTGAACCTTGGCGAGTCAGAACTGATGTCAACCTCTCGCATTGTAGTCTGTCTGCTGAACGACATCTCTGTCGGCCTCCTGGTTGACAGCATTAATCAGGTCATCAACCTTGTTGATGAGGACATGGAACCGCCACCCGGTGTCTTGTCGGGTCTGGATCGCGAAATGGTTGCCGGCATTGGTCGTTATCAGAAGCGCATGATCATTTTATTGAATTTATCCCGTGTATTAGACCTTGAGGATACCGGGCATTGAACCAAGTTGACACTTTGAAATATGAAAAGGAGGCATCCGTGATAAAGAAAAAGATCTTGATCGTAGAGGATGAAGAAAGTTTGCTTAAGTTGGAAAGCATTTTGCTGACGTCGAAAGGCTATGACGTCTATGGTGTCGGTGACGGTCAGGCAGCACTTGATGCTATTAATGAAGTTAAGCCGGACCTGGTTTTGCTTGATATTATGCTGCCTGAAATAGACGGTTTCGAAGTTTGTCGGCGGATCAAATCGGATGAAAGGACCAAGCATATTCCTGTGATTATGCTGACGGCAAAGAAGAGTCGTGAGGATATGGCTTGCGGGGAACAGGTTGGTGCTGACTGGTATATCACCAAACCATTCAAGTCGGCGATGGTTATAGAGACCATTCAGCGGTTTATTGACTGAATTATGTCAACACTTACTGGCGGACTATCTATGACAACTTCTGATGAAAAAGAACTGCGTCAGGAGATTCAACTCGCATGTTTCAGAATCGGGTCGGAGTTGTATGCTCTGGATATCATGAGGATCAAGGAAATCATTCGTCCGCAAAAAATAACTCCCATCCCCAAAGCACCATCCTTTATTGAAGGTGTCATTAACTTGCGTGGTGCAGTGATTCCCGTTGCTGATATGCGTAAGCGCTTTGATCAGCCAATCAGTGAGGAAAACAGCAAAAACCGTATCGTAGTCTGTTCTCTTGCCGGTAAGATAATCGGTTTGCTGGTTGACGATGTCACAGAGGTGCAATGTTATGGGAGAGAGGCAATTGCCCCGGCTCCCCAGTTTGTCAAAGGGCCCCAGGCTGAGTATTTCCTAGGTGTCGCCCGTTGCGATGATGACCTGATCATGCTGATTGACCTAGAAAAAGTCCTTTCAAGTGACGAAAAAATCGAACTGCAGAACTTAGTTCACGGTTGAGGTTTTTTGATGATTGTTAAATGTCCTTATTGTGCCGCCCGTTTTCGGCTGGACAGTGAAAAACTGGCGGGTAAACGGGTCACTATGCGTTGCGCCCGTTGTCGCAACCCGTTTAAGGTTGAACTGCCGCACAGCTCACAGACGCACCCTGGAGAAGAAATACAGGCAGAGGAAAGAGTGCGTGTGATGATTGCACATAGCGATTCTAAACTCTGTGGCACAATCAAGGAACTTATTGAGGCTGCTGGTTTTGATGCTTTGCTCGGCCACGATGGTGCTGAGGTTCTCGCTGTTATGGATGCAGCTCGTCCAAAGGTAGCTATTGTTGACGTCGCCTTACAGGGACTCTATGCGTTTGAAGTGGTTGATAAAGTCAGACGTCGTCCTGGGTTGGCCGATGTTAAGGTCATCCTTTTGTCTTCCGTGTATAACAAGGCTGCTTATAAGCGCTCGCCGAGCTCGCTCTATGGTGCCGATGATTATATTGAAAAGCATCACATCCCTGATGATCTGATTCTCAAGATCAACCGCTTGCTGGCGGGTGCTGTCCCCGCGGCAGGGCCAACTGCAGACGGCGAAATGGAGAAGTCTGGGGAGCAGCTGACGCAGGCTGAAGGAGCATCACAGGCCCTCGACTTCATCAACTCTGTTAACGAGAAGATACAAACTGCGGAAGACCACGAAATCTTTGCGGATGATGTTCCTGAGCGGGATCGTGCTGAACGGCTGGCCCGGGTCATTGTTTCTGATATCTCTCTCTATTATCAGGACCGTATTGATGAGGGAATTGTCGATGGTAACTGGTCGGAATTGCTGGCCACCGAGATCAAAGAGGCCAGACGGCTGTTCAGCAATCGCTTCCCCAGTCCTGAAATTCAAAACAGCAAGATTCTTGAGGCAGCGTTTCTCGACTTGTTGGAGAAACGGCGGCGGGAGTTGGGGGAATAAGGTGGGGAAAGCTGTAGGGCTGTAAGGTTTTAAGGTTAGACCCTTGACCCCTCACCCCTCACCTATCTTCCAGATTGGAAAACCAATGGAAACAATTGATCAGATTACCGACGCATTGAATTCCCCGGACGAAGAAGTCCGTCTGCAGGGTTTGCGCGGTTTGGCGAAGTGTGAATCCTTTGACGGTCTTGACCTGATCTTCAAGGCTTTTGGCGACGCCAGCTGGCGGGTGCGTAAAGAGTCAATTGCTCTGTTCTTAACTATGCCGGTCAGTCGTAAATTGATCGGTGAGATCATTGAGCTTCTCCATGCTGATGAAAATGCCGGTTTACGCAATGCCGCGGTTGAAATATTGACCGGGATGGGCAAGGAAGCCGTACCGATGCTTCTGGATCAATCCAGATGTCCAGATCATGATGTACGCAAATTTATTATTGATATTCTTGGTGACATTGCTGCCCCGGAGTCCATTCCGACGTTGATCCGTGGCTTGGAAGATGTCGATAGTAATGTGCGCGCTGCGGCAGCTGAGAATCTTGGCAAGTTGAAAACTGCAGAAGCGGTGCCGGCTCTGCTCAAGGCTATGCAGCACCCGGATCTTTTGCTGCAATTTACCATTCTCGAAGCTTTGAGCAGGATTGCTGCTCCAGTTCCCCTGGCAGAACTGCTTCCATACAAAGACGAAAAACTGCTGCGTAAGGCCTTGGTCGATTGTCTTGGCAAGGCAGGTGATGCTTCGGCAATCAATGAACTGGTTGCATCCTTGACAGATCCCATGCGAAACGTACGTGAAGCTGCCATTCTGGCTCTGGTGGAGATCTCAGCTCGTCATCCTGAGCAGGTCTGCCGTCAGCTTGCGGGCTGTGAAAAGGGACCGGTCGCCGTTTCTGTCACCAGTTACCTTGATAATGAATTCAACGATTCACTCAAGCGTGCTTCAGTAAGAATCCTGGGTTGGCTTGGTGCTGAGGATGCTGTTGAACCCTTGTTGCGATTGCTGGGATATGAATCGCTGCAGCAGGAAGCAATGGTGGCCCTCGTGGATATTGGCAAGGCCGCTCCCCATGCATTGCTTGCGTCATGGCCTGCTGTCAAGGGCGATCGTCGTGCATATCTTGCCTATGTCCTTGGGGAGTCGGAGTGTGCCGAAAGCTTGTTGCTGCTGCAAGAGGGTTTGCGCGATGTTGATCCGCAGATTATCCGGATGTCGGCATATGCGCTTGGCAAAATTGGTGCTGTACAGATGCTGCCGGACCTGGTCGCATGTTTGCAAAGTAACTCCAGTGAAGTTCAGGACGCAGCGTCACAGGCCTTGATTTCTCTGGGACATCAATTCCCTGACGAAACGTTTGCGGCTTTACAGCCGCTTCTGGTTCATAATGATCCGAAACAAAGAGTGTTTGCCGTGGTGGTTCTGAGGGGATTGGACAATTCTTCTATTCTGGAGACTTTAAGCATGGCAATCAAGGATTCTGCTGCCGAGGTCAGAAGAGCCGCGATCAGGGTCTTTGAGCGTTATGATGTTGGTGAGCATATCAGCAAGCTGCTCCTTGCTCTGACTGATGAAGATGCCGAAGTGCGGCGAACTGTAGTTGAAATTCTTGGTAATTGCAATGATGAGGACGCTCTCGATGGTTTGCAGCTTGCTTTGCAGGATGAGGATATCTGGGTGCGATCGTCAGCTGTGCGTGGTCTGGGCCGGTTGCGGCCGAACGCAGCAGGGCTCTGGTGGAGCAATCCTTGACGGATCCAGTCGGCCTGGTGAGTATAGCGGCCATGGAAACTCTGGCCGATCTTGCCGGTGCCGATGCCGTCCACTGATAGTCGCTGCTCTGGACCATGCCGATGAAGAAGTTGTGACTGCAGCCATGAATCTCCTGACCCATTTCGGGGCAGAAGACTGGATTGAGGCTCATGCAGAGAGATTGATTAATCATTCTTTTTGGGCGGTTCGTGTACAAGTCGCCCGAAGTGCTGTTGAAGTGCTTGGTGCAAATGCAAGGCCTCTGCTGGCAGAGAGATTAGCCGTTGAAACCGAAGAATTGGTGCGACAGCAGCTGACAGAGCCTGCTTGCCGAACTGCCGGTAAACTGAACCGATAGATGCTTTTTCTTACCCCGAAATAAAAATGAGCGCAGATGAGTTTCGTTTGTTGCGAGATTTTGTCTATCAGCATTGCGGCTTGAATTTCACTGAAGATTCCAAGTATCTTCTGGAAAAGCGCCTGGGCAGGCGCCTGCAACAGCACAACCTGAAGACGTTTAAGGATTATTACTATTTTTTACGCTACAACCCGAACAAGGATCAGGAACTTTCCGAGGTCATCGATCTGTTGACGACCAATGAAACCTATTTCTTCAGAGAGGATTTTCAACTCAAGGCCTTTGTTGAGGACATCCTTCCTGAAATTCGCAAACGTAAAGAAAAGGAAGGCAAGAAGACTCTGCGTATCTGGAGCGCTGGCTGCTCTTCTGGCGAAGAGCCTTATACCCTTGCCATGCTGCTACTTGACCAGCCTTGGGTGAAGTCCTGGCATGTAGAGGTTATAGGTACAGACATCAGCCAGAGGGTTCTGCATATGGCTCGCGAAGGAGTCTATGGCGACGCCTCCTTCCGCAGTACGGACCCTTTGCAGAAACTGCGATTTTTTACCGAGATCGAGGGCAAATCGCGCATCAATGACGAAGTCAGAAACCTGGTCTCCATCAGCTATCTGAACCTCTTTGACACGACCCGGATTGGCCTGCTAGGCAAGATGGACGCAATCTTTTGTCGCAACGTCATCATCTACTTCGACAAGGCCGGGAAAAAGAGCGTCATCGAGAATTTCTTGCAGAGACTGGTGCCTGAAGGTTTTTTGATGCTTGGCCACTCTGAGTCTCTGATCAACCTCAGTACGTCCTTCCAGCTAAGACATTTCCAGCACGATATGGTTTACCAGAAACCCGTGACTGCAACTGCAGTTGTCGGAGGCTCTTTATGAGCCCAAATAAAGACAAGGAGTCAGGTGAAGCCATATGAATTCAGGTAAAGTCAGGGTACTGGTTATAGATGATTCAGCTTTCAATCGCCGCACCATCGTAAAGATGCTGGAATCGCTTCCCAATGTTGAAGTCATCGGCTATGCCTGCGATGGTGAGGAAGGCTTGCGTAAGGTGATTGACCTGCGCCCGGATCTGATTACCCTCGACCTGGAGATGCCGCGCATGGACGGCTTCACGCTCTTGCGCATCGTTATGCAGAAACGGCCCACGCCTATCATTGTTGTCTCCTCCAAGTCTGATGACGAAGATGTTTTCAAGGCTCTCGACCTCGGTGCCGTTGAGTTTGTGCCAAAACCTTCTTCCAAGGTCTCACCGATTCTGATGGATATTCGCGAAGAACTCCTGGAGAAGGTCCGGGAGCTGACTTCTGCCAACCTGAAGAACGTTATGACCCGCACCAACAACATGAGCCTGCAGTCCAACAGAACTCCGAAGCGTGCAGCCAGGCTCAGCACTATTACTGATGCTGTCCGCAAGGATTTTCACATGGTTGTTGTCGGGTCATCGACAGGCGGGCCGCCGGCGCTGCAGAATATTTTTTCTGCCATTCAGGATGAAATTCCGGTTGCTTTCGCCGTCGCTCAGCATATGCCGCCAGATTTTACGCGTGCTTTTGCAGAACGTCTCAACCGTTTCTCCGCACTCAGGATCCGTGAGGGGGAAAGTGGTGACCGGGTGAGGCCGGGTGAGGTTCTGATAGCACCTGGGGGTAAAAATCTTGAGTTTTTTCCGCAGGGGGCCGAAATTATTGTCAAGGTTTCTGAACCAAAGGGGCACCAACGTTATTTGCCATCAGCAGACGCACTATTCTCAAGCGCTGCCTCCATTTTCGGTCGTCGTCTGCTTGGTGTTGTGCTTACCGGCATGGGCAATGATGGTGCCATGGGTGTTCGTGCTATCAAAAATAATGGTGGCACCGTCTTTGCCGAATCTGAAGAGAGTTGTGTTGTCTTCGGTATGCCGAAGGAAGCGATTGCGACGGGGTTGGTTGACCGAGTTGTTCCTTTGTCTTCGGTGTGCAAGGAAGTTCTGCTTCATTGTGGCTATAGCTGAAGGGTTAAAGCCCTGTACCCTTGAAGATTAGCGCTGGATATTTTTTAGCAAGATTGCTATTATTTCGTGATTTTGATTGGGAATAATTATCTAAGGAGTTTGTGCGTGAGTAATCATGACGAGGAAAATGACATAGTTGGTCGTGCCAACGAATTCATGCAGGTTTTCAAGAAGGGTGCTGAGTTTACTCAGGACCTCCTCAAAGAAAACGAGAGGCTCAGGTTCCGCGTCGTTAAACTGGAGGAAAGCCTCAAAGGAAAGGGGCCACGACGTTGTTTCGGAGGCTCCTGAGACCCTTGAACTAAGAAAGAAGATTGAAGCCCTGGAGCAAGAAAAAGAAGAGATCCTCGGGCAAATCAAGCAAGTTGAAGAAGAAAACCAGAACTTCGCAAAGTCGCTATGTTGAGATCGAGGAAGAGAATAACATGCTCGCCAATCTCTACATCGCTTCCTATCAGTTACACTCCACACTTGATTTCAAAGAAGTCCTGCAGATCATTCTTGAAATTGCCATCAATCTGATTGGTTCAGAAGAATTCGGGGTGCTCCTCCTTGACGAGAAAACCAACCGTCTCGAACCGGTTGCCAGCGAGGGCATTGAGACTTCAGAACTCCCTTCTATTGCAATTGGTCAAGGGATCATCGGTGAGTCAGTCAAGACCGGTGAAAACTACTTTATCGATTCGATGTTGGGTTATGAGCGCGATTTTGAAAAGCCGTTAGTCTGTATCCCGCTCAAAATCAAGGAACATGTCATTGGCGTGATTGTCATCTACAAGTTGCTGGTACAAAAAAATGACTTCACCAGTGTTGACTATGAACTTTTTACCCTGCTGGCCGGCCACGCAGCTACTGCGGTTTTTTCGTCGCGGATGTATTCCGATTCAGAACGGAAACTGTCGACTATACAGGGTTTTATTGACTTGTTGACCAAATAGATGTGTTTGCAAAAAAGCTACAAGGTGGCGTTGCCATCGGGAACGGGGACATGATTTCATGACTGGTTATAAGGTTCTTGTTGTTGAAGACTCACCCACAATGCGACAGTTGATTGTTTTTGCGCTGAAACGTATTCGTGGTTTCCAGATTGTTGAGGCCAACGATGGCGTGGATGGCCTGAAAAAGCTGAGTGCAGAGAAGTTCGATCTGATTCTGACCGACATCAACATGCCGATCATGGATGGTTTGAAATTGGTGAGTATGGTTCGTAACGATCCGAACTATAAGGACACGCCGATTATTGTTATCACCACTGAGGGGGCCACGGAAGATCGCGAAAGAGCTCTGGCTCTGGGTGCAAATGAATATATTACCAAGCCGATCCAGACGATGAAAATACTGGAGACAGTAAGAAAGTTAATGGGTATATAAGGATTTTAGCCATCTTAATTGTTGAGAATATCAATCCCTAGGAGGCTGTCGGACTATACGGGCCAAACAGCCGGATTTGCAGCCGGGTCATGGATAGTCCGACAGCCTCCTAGTTAAACAGAGAAATATGGAGGCTGGTTTGTCAAAAGAAGAAGCAATTGAAGTCGAAGGAAGTGTTATTGAACCCTTGCCGAATGCAATGTTCAAAGTTGAGCTCGATAACGGGCATGTCGTCCTGGCGCATATCTCCGGGAAAATGCGCAAGTACTATATCCGTATTCTGCCTGGGGACCGGGTGACAGTGGAGCTCTCGCCTTACGATCTCAGTCGCGGTCGCATTACTTATCGCGCCAAGTAGCTGGCCTGCAGGCGGTGGATACGCTTGAGTTGGACCACTACCAAGGCCTTGTCCATGAGAATAACCGGCTTATGCCGGTTTTCATGTTTCAGGTAGAGATGTTCAGGAGGCTGTCAGCCTCCTTGTGGAGGAAGTATGCAGGAACGTTACAACCCCCTGGAGATTGAAGAGAGTTGGCAGGGTCAGTGGTCTGAAAGTCAGCCGTGGAAGGTTTTCGAGGATAGCAATAAACCGAAGTATTATCTTCTGGAGATGTTTCCCTATCCGTCCGGCCGTATTCACATGGGGCACGTACGGAATTATTCAATAGGTGATGTTGTTGCTCGTTTCAAGCGTTTGCAGGGCTACAACGTCCTGCATCCCATGGGCTGGGATGCCTTTGGTATGCCTGCCGAGAATGCTGCTATCCAGCACGGTACACATCCAGCAATATGGACCCGGGAAAATATTGCCAATATGCGCACCCAGCTCAAAAGGATGGGGTTTTCCTACGACTGGGAGAGGGAATTAGCGACTTGCGAGCCAGATTATTACCGTTGGGAGCAGCTGATATTCCTGAAGATGTTCGAAAAGGGACTGGCATACAAAAAGAGTGCTGCTGTTAACTGGTGCCCGGAGTGCGAGACGGTTCTGGCCAACGAGCAGGTTGAGGATGAGTGCTGCTGGCGATGCGAGAACAAGGTCGAGCAGAAAGAGCTTGATCAGTGGTTTTTTCGGATCACCTCCTATGCCGAGGAATTACTTGAATGGACCGGTAATTTGCCTGGGTGGCCTGAGTCCGTGTTGACCATGCAGCGCAACTGGATTGGCAAAAGCACCGGGTGTGAGCTTGATTTTGCAGTAGACGAGCATGATGAGAAAGTACGTGGTTTTACTACTCGCCCCAATACGTTGTTCGGTGCCACCTTTATGAGCCTGGCTCCGGAACATCCTCTGGCAAGAACTCTTACCTTACCGGAACGCAGCGAAGCAGTAGAAGCATTTATTGAAAAAGTACAGAGCGTTGATCAGACACAACGCTCAAGTGATGAATACGAGAAAGAAGGTGTTTTTACCGGGTCCTACTGTATCAACCCTGTGAACGGGGCAAAAATACCTGTGTTCCTGGCTAATTTTGTTCTGATGGGTTATGGCACCGGTGCGGTTATGGCTGTGCCGGCACATGACCAGCGTGACTTCGAGTTTGCACGCAAATACGATCTGCCGCTGCAAGTGGTGATCCAGCCCGAAGGTGAAGCTCTTGATCCTGCCACGATGGATGAGGCTTGGGAAGGGTCGGGCACGATGGCCAACTCAGGCGACTTTGACGGTCTTGATCATATAACCGGCAAGCAAAAAATTACAGAGTATCTTGAGGCGCAAGGGACCGGGCAGAGTTCTGTCAACTACCGTATACGTGACTGGCTGGTTTCCAGACAGCGTTATTGGGGTACGCCGATTCCTGTCATCTATTGTGAAGACTGTGGTGCCGTACCGGTACCTGAGGAAGATCTGCCGATAGAACTGCCGACCAATATCGAGTTTACCGGTGAGGGTGGCAGCCCGCTGGCAAGTCTTGAGTCTTTTGTGAGTACCCCTTGTCCGCAATGTGGCAAGCTGGCAAGGCGAGAGACTGATACTTTTGACACCTTTGTTGAAAGCTCCTGGTATTTCCTTCGCTACACCAGCCCACATTGTGATAATGCGCCTATAGATCAATCTGCAGTTGACTACTGGTTGCCTGCAGACCAGTATATCGGCGGGGTTGAGCATGCCGTCATGCATCTTCTGTATGCCCGTTTCTGGACCAAGATTATGCGTGACCTGGGTATGATCTCCATAGATGAACCTTTTGAGAACCTCTTGACCCAGGGGATGGTTTGCATGGAGACGCGAACTTGCCCGGAGCATGGATGGCTCTATCCTGAAGAAGTGAAGGATGATCGTTGCGCACGTTGTCAGGCAGAGGCTGCCACGGGGCGCAACGAGAAAATGAGCAAGTCAAAAAAGAACGTCATTGACCCTGACGGCCTGATCAAGCGATACGGTGCCGATACGGCACGTCTTTTCACCTTGTTTGCATCGCCGCCGGAAAAGGATCTCGAGTGGAATGATCAGGGTGTAGAAGGGTGCTTCCGCTTTTTGAACAGGGTCTGGCGGCTGGTGTATGAAAATCATGCAACCATTGTTGCCGCTGCTGAAGTTGATACCGCGAGTCTGCAGCCTTCGGCGAGGGATTTGCGTCGCCAGGTTCACCGCACGATCAAAAAAGTAACAGCCGATATCGACGGCAGTTTTCATTTTAACACGGCGATAGCTGCTGTTATGGAGCTGGTCAACGCGATCTCGGTTTATCCGGATAAAGAAGCGGCCCCTGAGGTGCTTCGAGAGGCGATTGAATCAGTGGTCCGTTTGCTGTCGCCCTTTGTGCCCCATATCTGCGAAGAGTTATGGCAGCATCTCGGTTATGAGGACTCTCTGCAGGAGAGCAGTTGGCCGGTTTGGGATGAAGACGCTCTGGTTGCAGACACGCTCCTTATTGTAGTACAAGTCAATGGCAAGGTCCGTGCCAAGGTAACGGTCCCTGCTGATGCCGATAAGGAGACTGTTGAAGCGACAGCGTTGGCTGACGCGAATGTCGCCCGCTTCATAGAGGGTAAAACTCTCCGTAAAGCGATTGTTGTGCCCGGCCGGATTGTCAACGTGGTTGTAGGATGAAGACGATGCGTATGGTTTTAATTTTCATCGTTATGCTGCTTGCCGGCTGTGGTTATCACGTGCCCGGCACATCAACTCCTTCTGCCAATGAATCAACACCCCGGGTCGGTACAGCTGACACCTGGGTTGGTGGCGATGCGCGCGTTCTCTACGTTCAGCTGTTTGTTAACCAGACTCCGATCCCCTATCTGGAGAACTACATTACCACTGCTCTGGTTGCCGAATTGTCCCGGTCGAGACTTGTGGAGTTGACAGAAAATCAGGATTTGGCCGGTGTCAGACTTGTCGGCGAGGTTGAAGAGTTCAGAAGTGATGCCTTTGGTTATGGTGAAACGGACCGGATAACAAATTACCGTGCAAACATGAAAGTTTCTGTTCGGCTATTGCGTAAGGGTAGTGATGAAGTCCTCTGGCGGGATAACCTGCAGCGCAGTGAAGATTATCTGGCTACCGTCAATAAGAACCTGCAACTTGAAGGTGAACGCCTGGCTGCCCGCCTGGTTCACAACGCCTTGCCGAGGATATCCATGCCGGCCTCCTCAACAGCTTCTGAGCTTATTCTTTCAGGAGGCTGTCGGATTATACGGGCCGAATTTGCAGCCGGGTCATGGATAGTCCGACGGCCTCCTAGCAGCCTTTAGGCTTCACAATGTCTTTGCGAGAATTGCAAAATATGATTCAGGCTGGGACTCTTCCGGGCCTGATTTTGCTTTATGGTCAAGAGTCCTACTTTATTGACGCAGGGCTGCAGGCCATTCGCAATGCTGTCGTCCTGCCGGAAGACAGAGATTTCAACCTGACTCTCTTTTATGGCCGAGATTTCAAGGCCAATCAAATCGTTGAGCAGGCCAGAACTTTCCCCGTTTTTTCAGAACGACGCCTGGTTATTATTAAAAACCTTCATGAGGCCTCAGCCGATCAGCTTGATGGTTTGTTGCCTTATATTGAGGACCCGGTTCCTGAGACTGTCTTGCTGTTGACAGCCGAGAAAATTGACGCCAGACGCAAAATTTACCAGTTACTCAAAAAAACCGGGACAGTGATCGAGTTCAAGAAGATTTATGATAACCAGTTACCATCATTTGTTCGTGAACTGGCCAAATCTTCTAATATGATCTTGACTGGTGGTGCCTTGAAACTCTTCTGCAAGAGAGTCGGTACCAACCTTGTTGAAGTCCAGGGTGAATTGGAAAAGCTCGCAGGGTATCTGGGTGAGCGCGACCTTGCTGATGAGAGTGATGTCGCTGCTATCGTTTCTGACGCCCGCATTGAAAGTGTTTTTGATTTAACGGATGCTCTTGGGCAGGGTGACAGCTCCACGGCATTGAAACTTCTTGATCGCCTTCTGGCAGAAGGGCAGGCACCACTTATGGTGTTGGCCATGATGACACGGCATTTCAGGCAAATGTGGAAAATAAGGGAGTTGACAGCACAAGAAGTGCCACAAAGAGAAATGCCGAAAAGAGTTGGTGTCAGCCCCTATTTTCTGAAAGGTTTGATGCAACAGGCATGCAGATTCGAAAGCCGACATTATCGGCAGGTGTTCAGTCGGTTTCTTGCAACAGATCAGGCTTTGAAGTCAAGTGGAGGAGAGCCG
>PVMK01132700.1_pt1 | contig 16744 bp, 18 predicted proteins | sample 1853481 | NCBI WGS metagenome assembly PVMK01 (sample SAMN08533507, study PRJNA380276) | Marine sediment metagenome, whole genome shotgun sequencing project.
GCCCGTCAAGCCGAACTGGAATGGGTTAACACCGAATTTCTGCTGGTAGTTCAGGCCAAGTTTCAGCGCTGAACGAGCATACTCGTTATCCAGCATGTCATTGGTTTTTGCGAAGCTGGAATCGAGATTGCCGAGATCCCAGGTTTCGTAATCTGCAAACTCATCGTCGGGAGACAGGAACGGGTGAGCTTCACCATCCCCTTTGATCTGGGTTGCTTCATAAATCGGTTCCCAGCGCTTGCGCGCAGTCACATAGGCCTTATCGAGCGGTTTCCTGCCCATCAGGGTGACTTCAGCAAACATCTCACCATTACTGAGGTTGCCATTGTGCGGACTGGCCAGCACCTGGCCACCGGTTTTTTGCTCATAAACCTCCAGAGCCTTCCACAGGTTTGCTGGGGCTGGACTGTCTGTCATGGTGTACGGTAGGGTTTGCTTGGTTTTGTCGGCATTGTCTCGAAAAATGACCACCCGATGTAAGTTATTGCCTTTATAAAAACTCGTCCATTCATAGGCAATGAAAGCAGTGAATATGCCGGGGTCGTTGTACTCTTCTGCCGCCGCTATCACGTCCTCCCAAACAGGAGTCAGCATTTCCGGAGAATTAACCTTGTAGGGGAACTCTCCCTGGCTAAACATCTTGATCATGTCATCAGCCGCTGCTCTCTGTCCCGCATTGCCTCCTTTGGTGGACTGCTCAAACCAGCGTCTCCCCTCCGGCTGTTCCATAATATAGGGATCCTGGTCCAGGAGCCGCGGAAAGAAGCCATAACCGTCAGAATGGTCTGCTATCACCACCCAGTCCAGCGGTCGGCTCAATTTGGCATTGATTCCCGAGGACGAAGTAACCTCTTCACCGCGGGCAAAACGATAAGCCGGCTCCAGTCCCAGGTTGTTACCCCAGGCTCCGGCATCCATGGATAGTGAGGTATGCAAGTGGGGATCGCCAAAATAGACTTGGACGGGGTGCTTGACCGCGGGGGCGTAATATTCATCGGCGGCGTGCGCGGATAGCACTGACAATAGACTTGCCATACACAATGATCGTAAAAGCAATTGATTCGGTTTCATCATCAAAATCTCCTGTCTAAGCGGTAAGGCTGTTGGGTAGTCTCCGTCATCGGTGATGTAATGGATCTCTTTGCGCGCGCCAGTGGACAACATCCCTTGGGCCAAACTGGTTTAAAAACTTTTCGCTGTAGTAATCGGTAAATATTGCACCTTCATCGGCTACCCGGTCGATATTGGGCTTGTCGGATTGTGCGGTTGCTTCGCTGGCCATAAACAGACCGACACAAACGACCAGGCTTATCCATTGAATTGAGGGTCTGAACATGACTAACCTCCGCAATAAAACGACATGGACAACATTTGGATTTAAGATGCACGCACATTAATCGATGCAGCTCAATAGTCTCGGAACACATTACTTGATGCAAATCATTGACTGAAAGTATAAGTCATTCCTGGCCACTTGGTTTTGACAACGCTGGGCTACCGGGTATACGTTGACGTGTGGGTGCTACTCATGATGTTAGCTCCTCACGACTTAATGAATGAGTAGCATTTGCATAGAACTCGTGAAATGATCAAGCAAACGTCTACAGCAGTGTCTTTTCGGTCGTGTTGCTGCTCTTGAGCTGCAATCTTATGCGGATCTCAGTCTAGTCCAGGGAGGCGCACCGGTGGTGAGATGGCCAGTAGCACAGTCGACTCGCCCACTTCCGCCTCTGGCACAGCATGCGCAGGTGAAGGTGGAATAGTGAATGTTTGCTCCTCAATATGGACGGCTTCACCTGACTAAATCGACGCAAAGACAATGTCGACTTTTGTTTACTAATAAAGTAAAGCACCAATGTCACATCTCTGACAGGAGAGTATCCGCATGAAGCGCAGAACCATACTCGTTAAACACTACCCGCCTCACCTGCTGCCGGCGCGCTGAAGTGTGCTCAATTTCGTCGGCCTTCGCTGCTGAAAAAGCGGCACGAGCCCTCGCCACCGGCAGCAGCATCCGCATCGAAAAAGACCAAAGTGCCCGATTTCGCGGGGCATATGCTCGATTCCGACATGCAAGGCCTCGGGCCCGATGGCAAGGCGACGGGCCAGAGAGCCACCTTCACGGGTGCGTCCAAGGCGAACGCCACGGCTGAGGAAGCCGCGCAGCACCAGATGGCCCTGACCCCGGGGGAGCAGGCCATCCTGGACGGCAAGGAGGGCCCGGAGATGGCCAAGCTCATGAAGATCCAGTTGATCTTCGGCAACACCTTCGGCGCCGACAAGCTCGTCAAACTCGGCGGCGCGCCGCACAGCAACCTCTACCCCGGCGCCCCCTACCTGGGTTCGCTGATCAAGATGCTGGATGAATGCGCCAAGGCAGGGCTCAAGTCCTACGCGCCCTACACGGTCAACCCGCGCCCCTACGACGCTTACAACGTCCAGAACAACGAGAAGGAGTTGCAGATCGTCTACGAGGGTTACCCGCTGCAGAAGGATCTCGACTGGGTTCATGCCCGTCTCGGGGCACCCGATCTCAACAAACGCTCCTGCGCTTGCTATGTCAAAGAGGTGGGCAATAAGCCCAACCCGGGAACCTACGTGGCCTGGGCGGAATCCTCGGCGGTGAACTATGGCAATTCCGCGCTCGGCATCCGGACCAACCGCAACGGCGCAGGCATCGACCTGATCTGCGCCCTTACGGGCAAGGCACCCCACTTCGGACTCATGACCGACGAGGGCCGCAAGGCCATGTGGCTCGTAGAGGTCAAGACCTCGAAGACGCCGGACTGGGGTGTACTCGGCACCGCTATCGGACGCAAGGTCGTGGAGGAAGTTCCATACGTGACCGGCATCGACAAGTACTTCGAGGACAGCGAGATCACCGAGGACAACCTGCACATCTTGAAGGCCATGGGCAGCGCCACCGCCGCTTCCGGCGCCGTCGGCCTCTACCATGTCGAGAACTTGACGCCGGATGCCAAGGACAAGGGTCGCAATCTGCTGGCCAAGGGCTACCAGACCTACGTCTACGACGACGCCGAGGAGCAGAAGATCATCGCTACCTTCGACAACCTGTGGCAGAAGAAGGACGGGGACCCCACCGGCGCCTTCATCGGCTGCCCGCACAACACCTTTTACGAAGTGGTGAAATGGGGCAGACTGGTCACCGATGCGCTCGAAAAGGCCGGCAAGGAGAAGGCGGCGATCCCGGTCTACATGTTCTGCGCCAATGTCGTTCGGACCCGCTTTATCGTGGAGCATGGCGAACTCGCCGGCAAGATGGTGCGAGCGGGCATGGTGCAGACCCCTATGTGCGGCGTCACGTGGGCCGGCACGAAGGGCTTCTCGGACCGTGTCCGTGGCGTCACAAACTCCGCCAAGACGCGGAACTACTCGTCAATCCGCTACTTCCCCGACCAGACCCTTGTGGACATCATTGTGACCGGTAAGGTGCCGGCGTGAGCATAAGAACCGAGATTGAGAGAAATCCGAAAGAAACAATTCAATTGGAGATTTAAAAAATGGCTAAGAAAACATTCAAAGGACGTCCCATTCTTCCCGGCAAGCTTGAGGGCGAGGCGCTCGTCTCGAAGCTGCCCTTCAACCTCACCGGGTCCTACTTCGAAAACATGTTTGCTGGGAACACCGAGAGCGCGCCCTGCACCGATGCCAACAACCCGGATCTGTTCCGCAAGGACATGAAGGACGCGATCATGTGCACCTCGCAGTGTGTCGGGTCCACGATGGGCGCGGGTGCACTCATGGGAGTGAGCGAAATGGGTGTGGGTCTCAAGGCCTTTCTGTTCTCCGCGCACATCGACAGCATCGCAGCCGGGGGGCTGATCATCGATGACGTTTGGTACAACCGCCGCGTAATCACGATCGACCTTCTCGGCGACGAGTTCCTCGAGGCGGTGAATACGGGTGATCCGATCTCCATTCACGAGGATGGGACTGTAGTAGTCGGCTGAGGAAGCCAGCCGAAGACTGCGTGTCGTCAAATGATCCAGGAAACCAAGAGTCCGGGTTTAGGGAAGTCTTTCAGCTCACGTGGACGGATTGGTCGACGTCGGCAGATAACGGAGGCATATCCAACATGATTAAAAAAATAACAAAGAGTCCGGCCCTTTTCACTGTTTTACTCGGTTGTCTGCTGATTGGTCTGACCATTTCAGTGGTACAGGCCGATGAAAAGGGATCGAATTCCGAAGGTGCCGTTTCAAGCTCTGTTGAGCCCAAAGAAACCGGAGCGGTGGAAGAGGATTTTGATCACCTTATTGGAGGCAACGATCAGGATCCCACAGTTCAGCTGCAGGATATTGAGCAAAAAAGAGCCGAACGGGCGTCCCTGCTTGGGGACTCTCCGATCAAATCATTACACGATCGTGCCGACGCATGGCATAAGAGGCTGTATGACAAGACTCATATAAGGTTGGGGACCTCGGTTCATCATCTCTTCCAATGGCTGTCTGAATCCCTTCCCGGGACTGATGACTGGGGTACCGCGACCGATATGGATATCACCGCGACTTGGGACCTGCTCAACCGCGGAAATCCAAACCAGGGTAGCCTGACAATGCACCTCGAAACACGTTGGAACTGGGGAACCACGGGGCCGATGGCGCCCGGACCGGGATCGTTGGGGATGCTGCAAAACACCGGCAATACCTTCGATAAGTATGTCCCCGCCATGATCATCAGGAATCTCTATTGGCAGACCGGGGGGATGAAGTCAAAAGGTGCCTTACGCTTCGGAAAAGTCACCATTGATTCAATCCTGGGAACGACACGGCATCTCACCCCGAACACCAGCTGCCTGACATTCGCCTGCACAGGTTCTTTTGCGATCGCCCTTCCGGACTCAGGCTTGGGGGTTGTTGGAGCCTGGCATTTCAATGACCGCGTCAAGCTGCTGGGTGCTGTCACAGACGCCAATGGCAACCGCTTGGATTTTGGCGACATCGGTGAGGGTGATTTCTTCACGGCGCTGGATCTCAGCGTCAAGATCTGGCCTAAGACAGACAAAGCCGGGTACTCTCAGGTGATCATCTGGCACAATGACGGTACTTCAGACGGAAAACCGATTAACGGCTCGACCGGTAAGAAGGGCTGGGGTTATTACCTGTTGCACGAGCAGGAAGTTACCGATGATGGCAATATGGTTGCCGTTTTCAAATATGGTCACGCGTATGATGGGTCGGCCTTTTACGATAGCCAGGTTTCTGCCAGTCTCCTGATCTACGAACCGAGTTTTTTCGGCAACATCAGCAATGACGCCACGGGTATTTCACTCAACTGGATAGATCCCAGCGCAGAGAACTCCCGCGATGAAAGCAATGTGGAAGTCTGGTATCGATTCCCGTTATTTGGTGGATTCGACACCACGTTGAGCTACATGGCGATCATCAACCCTGCGCTGGATCATGAAAATGATTTTGCCTCGGCGTTCAGTCTCAGGTTAGTGACGTCTTTCTGATTAATCTCCGCCTGGACATTTGTTACCAGACTCCCGGACCCAGCCAGGTCCGGGAGTCACTACCTGTGATTAATACCGGTGTGATCATGGACATAAATCAACGCATCTCTTTTCGAGCCCGTTTTTTTCCTGTTATTGATGACTGTTCCTCTTGTCGCCAACTGCGAATCAATCATGGTGGGTGATATCGAAATCAGCCCGGAAGATTTCTCGGCAAAACGGGGTTCGGAAAAGAGAATAGCCAAGTGTCTCTTATGCCATGGAGACCAGGCGGGTGGAGACATCGATTTCGGTCCCGATGTTCATTTTGGCACCCCCTCGCTGCGGGGAATGAAAGAAAGCTACATCAAAGAGTCACTCATTGCATACAAAACCAGCACTCGCATACATAAGGAAATGAGCGCGGTTTCATCCATTCTCGATCAGGAAACGATAAATTTTATGGCGCGTACATTGGCCATGTTCGAAGTGCTAGCAATGAAATCGGCCAATGAACTCATGGCCCTGGCCAAAAAAGACCCCCTGTTTCTCAAAGGGCAAACAATAGCTCAAAAAGGAATTCCGCAGCAGGGCGTTCCGGCATGTATCGCCTGCCACGAAGCCCTCGGAGAGGGGGGTGAGGTAGGACCCCGTCTGGCAGGGCAAAATGTGATGTATATCAAAAATCAATTCGAATCATTCGCAAACGGAGCACGTCAAACTGTCCAATCGGCCTTAATGCAACCCGTTGTGGCTGGCTTGACTGCTGCTGACATTGAGGCTGTTGCTTATTATTACGAATCGATTCCTGAAGTCTCTCAACCATAAGTCCACCCACTAATGAATGGCTATGAGTACCTCCGAATGATCAGTGCCTGGCACCCACTAGCAGCGGGGCAAGTCCCATCACACATTCAACGACTGGTTACATTTCCTGATATCAAGATCTGTTTTTGGTCGAATGAGAGCGAGATGCCTGCGTCAGACTGTGCAGCAATTACCACTTTTTCATACAGATTGCTTCGCACATTCAGGAAATCGGCATTTTTCACCCAGCAAAGGCCGACCATATTTACACCCTCGGCCTTGGCAGCATTGATTCGTACTTCCGGCACCGGATCATCAAGGACACGCTCATCGCCGTGCATTATTTCTGTCAGTACCGCTCGTGCATCTGCAAGGCCATTGTCAGCGCTAACGTTCAGTGCCAGTTCAACACGACGGTTTGGCGTGGAATGATAATTGATGATCTTTCTGGTCCACACCGTTGCATTGGGAATGAATATTGTCTTGCCATCAAATGTTTGCACATGGGTAAACATCGGTGAGATGGACTCTACGGTACCCATCACGTTGTCTATCTCCACCATGTTCCCGATTTTGAATGGCAGCTCCGGAAGCATCGGAACGATAAAGAAGATTATTACTGCAATCACCATGATAATCAGCAGCGAAATCGGCGCCATTACCGCGATATCAAATCCAAGATGGCCAAGCGTAAGCAATACGCTGGCAACAAGCACCAGGGCATGCAGGGCCAAGATGAATATAAGCGCATGACGTTTGTTGGCAACTCGCGGGAGAAGATACTTCTACGCCGCCTTATGCATGAGGAAAATTAGGACTACCGCGATGACGAGGAAATAGAGGCTGTTGACAATGACCATACCGAACTTGTTGAGTTCGGACACGGTATGGGCGGCTCCGGGTAATGCGTAGTTTTGTGATATCTCAGACATGCATTAATTATACGGCTAATCGGTCGATGTGCTAGCGAAACACCGGCTTATGTCGCACAATGGTGAGTACAAAATGACAATTGACAACCATAACGATGATACGCAGGTTGGGGCTACTTCAAGTACAAGCTTGCAGATGGCGGCGGAAAGAACTGAACTTGCCCTGATTCGCACGGACTTTTCTGCAGCTGCTTTTGGTTCGGAATCTAAAATCATGCAGCTGTTCAGGCGGTCAGTAGTCATGGGAATGGACTTTAAGGATACTCTCCTTCAACTCGAGGCGAGTTCCATGACTTCTCATGTCGTCAGGCAGACCAGCGGGTTCCTTGATCATGTCGGGAATCGGTGATTCGTAAGTGAAACCCTCGGTCCGTTTGTCGAAGTCCGCCTTCGTCTGCTTGAGAAACTCCGCATCCGTAAAAAGATCGATGCCGGTGAGGGTCAGGATTTTTGACGCGGTGACGGCTGCCTTGAATCCAATGCTGGTTCCGTGGCTGGCGGTGCCCATCCATGTATGCAGGCCGATTCCTGGCGGGACCGCCGGGATTGAGACACCCATGGTCGGGGTGATGTAACTGACATCGCCGACGTCCGTGAATCCACCCTGTGTGGGTTCGTTTGGAATGGGCTCGATTTGCGCGGTCATTCCCGTCGGTTTCAATCCGACTGCCTCCTGAAGTTTGGCGGCAAAGGCTTGTTCTTCCTTTGTGTACTTTGGCAGGCCCACGGTATTGAGATGCTTATGCATCCGGTCAGCAAGTGGGGTGTTCGGTAGCAGGTCATGCATTCCAAAGTAATCTACCGCCAGCGCTTCCGTTTAGCTCGCGAGACCCGCACCTTTCGCCATGTCCTTGATCCAGGCGATGCCCTTGTTCACCCGCTCGCGGTCCAAGTCCCGATAAGTAAGCATGACCGATGCATGATCCGGAACGACGTTCACTGCCTGCCCGCCATCCTTGATTATGTAATGAATGCGAGCCGTCGGCTCTACATGCTCCCGCATCATGTTTACGCTGAGGAGGAAGATCTCCGCCGCGTCCAGCGCGCTGCGGCCCCGCCAGGGAGTCATTCCAGCATGTGACGTCTGTCCTTTGAATTCGATATACATGTGACTGGCGGCTGCCATGCGTACCTTGGCCACACGGGCAAATTCCATGGGGTGCCAGTGAAGCACCGCATTGAGGTCATCGAACAATCCCTCGCGGGCCATGAAGACTTTGGCGCCCTCCGATTCCTCGGCCGCAGCACCGTAGACGCGGAGCGTGCCGGAAATGCCCTTCTCCTCCATCAGGTCCTTGATCGCCAGCGCGGCACCCATCGCCCCGGCACCGACGAGATTGTGCCCACAGCCGTGACCGGCGGTTACACCGTTTTTGCGTGGCTGCAAATGCGGAACAGGCTCGTTGCCCAGGCCGGGCAGAGCGTCATACTCGAGCATGATGCCGATTTTCGGCTGGGCCGATCCGTATTCCGCGATGAACGCCGTGGGAACACCGGCGGTTCCTTCGCTGGTGATGGTGAAGCCGTTGTTCTTCAACAGGTCCTTCAGATAAACGGACGACTTGGCTTCCAGAAGTGAAACTTCGGACAAATCCCAAAGTTTATTTGCGATTTCCTCGACGGTTGGCGCCACCTTGTCGACGGCGTCAAGGACTTCCTTGTCCTGCGCAGAGACGTCGGCGCGTACATCGATAATAGGTTGCAGGAAGATGATGGCTACGAACAGAAAGGCCGTGCAGAACCTGGAAGTTTTTCTACGTATGCTTTTCATCGACAATACCTCCTGATTGTGCACTTAGATCCAGGTCCGACTTAGATTCCAGTACGATTTCAGGCATGTTCATATTCTTCCTCTCCTATTGTGCGGGTAGCATGGCCACAAATATACCTTGAAATTGCAAGATCCGCTCTGTATATTGCCTCTTCGAAAACCAATCTCGACGTAGTGCGGCTATACAGCGCATTGTGGAACTACTGAAGCTGAATTTTTGACGTGAAAGACAACCAATTTAGCTGCCTGTAACCTCGCTACCAGGCTTACCCATACACCAAGCCCTACTTCTCCTTTTTAGTCGCCCGCCGGATGCTACAAGGGCTGCTATAGGGGTTCTGACCTTTCCCTTTTGTACCTGCCAATGACTTATGTCATTATAGTTTTTGGTATTCGAAGTACGCTTCGAGCATTGGACCCTGAAATTGTCACTCAGGATGACGCTGAATCCATTATTAGGGAAGTCCGCCGCCGCTGCAGAAAGTGCCAGTCTGAGGATCTTTGTGAGCGATCGTTTCAAGCCAGTTTTCCGTCCATAGCATAAGGATTTGATTAAGGAGAGTCAGGGTGAAAAATGAACAAGATACACGCGAATCAGTAGACGAGCAGGAAGAACAGGTAGGGACTGAATCCTCACGCCGTAACTTCCTGCAGATGGGAGGCATGGGGCTGGCGGGCCTCGCCGGCGCGGCTGCGCTCGGCATGCAGCCTTCAACGGTGCAAGCGCAGACAAGCGGTTCCGGCAAGAGACGTGTAGTGATTCTCGCCGACTCTAATACGCACATGATGCCGGCACTGGCGCTCGAGATGGCGCGTCGGAATCACGACTTTGTTCTGGGCGACGCGAAAGAAGGATTGGCCGACGAACTGAGAGGTATGGGCGCGAAGGTCGAAGTTGTGCCGGATACGGCCGATCAGACCAAGGACGACACCATCCAGAAACTGGTAGACCGTGCCATCAAAGTCTACGGCTCGTTCGACTCTGCATGCATCCGGACCGGGACACATGGCGTCGGCACAATTATGGACTCAACAAATGACGACTGCCGGCTCCAGTATGAAGGCAATTTCCGGTCGGTGTGGTACGCGCTCAAGGCCCTGATGCCGCCGCTGATGAAACAGGGTTCGGGGCAAATCGTCATCAACACCAGCGCCGCAGGCGCACGGGTACAGAGTTGGTTTGCGCTGTATGGCGCGACGCGCGCCGGGGCCAATGAACTTGTTCACGCCGCGGGGCTGGAAGCTGCGCCATACGGGGTCACGGTCAACGCTACCGGAACCTATGCGATGAACTACCCCAGTTTCATACACGACATCGGTGGCGATACCGACCCGGCGAAGATCAAGGAAGTCACGGATCAGTTACCAATGCGAAAGCTGTGCGAGCCCGATGAAGCAGCCTATTTCGTCGCAACATTGATCGATGGCCATGGGACGTTCCAAACGGGTCAATTCTTCCCCATCGACGGTGGCTGGAGCTTCATGTGATCCCAGGTCCTGAACGACTGCAGCCGCAATAACCGGTAAAGCTCGACCACCGCAGGGTGGTCGAGCAACCACCAACGATCGCCCGCACGGGCAAAGAGGTACATTATGAAGCGCAGAGAGTTAATTAAAACATTCCGGCGGTCGCGCTCGTGTCGACTGGACTTTATAAGCTGGAGGATGCAAATGCAGCAACGCTCCAGCCGCCGCACCGAAATGAGCAACAAAGGTTTCAGGTCCGAACCAAGCTGGACGACCTGGGTGCGTACGACTCCATACATTGCGACCAGTTCGGGTATCGACTTTGAGGGCAAGCCCATCGCGGACAACCTGACCGGCACCGGCTCCGATGCCGGCCTGAAGGAGCACGACCCCGATAATCCCCTCAAGATGACCCTGACCCGGGAGGAACAGGACATTCTCGAAGGCAGCCAGGGGCCAGTGATGGCCAAGGTGCTCAAGACGATCGTCATGCACGGCGAGCTCTTTGGGGCCGAACGGCTCGAGGATTGCGGGGGAGCGATGCACTCATCGCTGTACACCGGGTCAGCCTGGGTCGCACCTGTCCTTGAGATGTTCGAGGAGATCGCGGATGCCGGCCTCAAGGCGTTCGCTCCCTACACCGTCAACCCGATGCCCCTCGATATCTACGAAGTTGGCAAAGAGCCGAAGAGACGGATCATGATGCTTGAGGGCTACCCCTTACAGAGCCGCCTGATCCAGGTGCATACCCGGCTTGGCGCCCGCCCCCACGATAATTGGAGCTGCGCGTGCTACCTGCCGGAGGTGGGCAACACGGCCGAGCCTGGCACTGCCGTGACCTGGGCCGAGTCCTCGGCTGTGAATTTCGGCAATTCGGTGCTCGGGCTGCGCATTAATCGCATGGCGACCGGCATGGAGGTCCTGTGCGGCATCGCCGGCAAGGTGCCGGTCTTCGGCGTGCTGACCGAAGAAGGCCGCAAGGCCAAGTGGCACATCGACGTCAGGCTCTCCGAAGAGCCGCACTGGGGCGCCCTGGGCTGTGCGATCGGCGTGAAGGTGGTGGAACAGATCCCCTACATCACCGGAGTTGACCAGTGGATCGGAATGAAGGATAAAAAGCCCGACGCGGTCTCGATCGGCAAGCTGAAGGCGATGGGATCGTCCACTGCCGCGAGCGGTGCTGTGGGCCTGTATCACGTGGAGAACGTGACGCCCGAAGCGATCGACCAGGGAAGAGATCTGCTGGTTGACGACCACCAAACGTATGTAATCGACGACGCTGAATACAAGCGCGTGGTCGACAGCTTTCCGAACCTCTGGAAAGACCCAAAGGGCGACCCCACGGCGGTCATGATCGGCTGCCCGCACAATACCTACGAGGAGTTGGTCTACTGGGCCGAGAAGCTCGTCCAGGCCCTTAAGGACAAGGGGCAGGACAAGTTTGCTACCCCGGTCGTCATGGTTAGCGCGTTCGTGGTGAGAGACCATCTTTTGGACGAGCATCCCATTCTGTACCGCGACATGATCCGGGCCGGAGCCATCTACACGAACATGTGCGGCCCCGCCTACATGGGGCTGAAGGGCATGTCGGACCTCGGTCGCGGCGTGACCAACTCCAACAAGGCGCGCGTCTACACGCCAATGCGGCTCTTCCCCGACGACGATCTGGTACAGATTGCACTGACCGGCAAGGTTCCCGCCTGAAGTCGGCCGATGCAACCTGATCGATTCAAATAAACACTCAGAATTTAGGAGATACCAATCATGGCAAAGAAGACATTCAAAGGCCGCGTGGTCCTTCCGGGCAAGGTCACCGGCAAAGCAACAGTGTCCAAGCGACCGTTCAACACGACGGGGTCCTACTACGACAACTGTTTCGCGGGGAAAACCGACAGCGCGCCCTGTACCGACATCAACAACAAGGAACTGTATGGCAAGGAGCTCTCGGGTGCGATCATCTGTCTCCCGACGACCATCGGGTCGACCACGGGCGGCATGTGCCTGATGGGGATGAAGGCGATCGGCGTGGGCCCCGAGGCCCTGCTGTTCTCAAAGCCGATCGACTCGCTGGCCGCCGCCGGCGTGCTCATGGCGGACATCTGGAAGGATGAGCGCATCGTGACAGTCGACATGCTTGGTGATGAGTTTCTCGAAACCGTGCAGACGGGCGATCCAATCGCGATTCACGAGGATGGTACGGTTGAGGTTGGGTGAAGCCGTCATCGAGGCGACCACCCGTAAGCGAGGCATTCGATCAGGTCCGGGGCCGATAGAAGCTGAGTGCCATTGAGGTTTGAGCTCAAGGTACAGTATGTCCTCCATAAACAATCTCCTAATTCGGGTGACAGCTTTCGGCATGCTGTTCGTTGCAGTTCCCGCCTCCGCGCAAGAAACCGGCGAGGTCCAGGAACTGCAGCGTGTCAATGACGCGCAGCAAGAGCAGATCGAGACCCAGCAACAGCAGATCGAGGCCCAGCAGCGGCAAATCGAATCCCTGATGCAGATGCTGATGCAGCTTCAATCAGACGTCGAGCCGCTCGTAGCAAGCGCGGATAAAGAGCGAGCGACGCCTGGTGAGGGAGATGCTCCTTTAGAGCCTTCGCCAGCATCTGCCGAAGTCGGGGTTCCGCCAAAGCCTGCGTCGAAGATCGGGCTATCCCAAATTGACAGGTTCGATCCAGATACTCCGACAGCCTCGGATGTCACCTACATTTCCCCCACGGCGTTGATCCGGATACCGGGCACGGAGACCGCCGTCGGTGTGCACGGGATGCTCCAATTCCAGATTGCTTATGACACGAGCGGACCAGACTCAAATCAGTGGAATACCGCTTCTATCCCGGTCGATGGTGCCCCGCCGGAAACCAAGTTCAACATCAATCCCAGCCGTTTTGTCATTTCCAGCATCACGGGGCTCTCCGGTAATAGCTACTTGAACACTCTGGTTTCAGTGGATTTCAACGGTCAGGAAACGGTTCCGGAGCCACGATTGCGTCTGGCATGGGCAGAGTACGTGAACCAGGACCTGGGGATCGGGGTGATAGGCGGACAGGCTTTCCCGACGATGGTCGACCTGCGGGCGGTGCCCGAGATGCTCGATTTCGCGATTCCGGTTGGAGCGTGGGCACAGCGCCAGGGGCTGCTGCGGCTCACGAAGTCTCTCAGCGAGACCTTTCTAATGGAAGCTTCCATCGAAACGCCTCAGAACGTTCGCTACATCAATGCGGAAAAGCGTACTCGGCTACCTGATGCCGCGTTAGCAGGGACCTGGCTTGTCAATGGCCACTACCTCAGTCATTTCAAGCTGGGTGTGCTTGCGCGAGACCTGCGGGCCGAGGGTGTGAACGGTGCCACCGACTCGGCGCTCGGATGGTCGGTCACGGCCTCGGGAAAGGTGAACCTTCCGTTCCTGGGGAGTAGGTCCAATCTCCGGTTGACGGTGCACAGTGGCGAAGGTTACGGCACGCAAATTAAAGGAGGGCCGGAGGAGGCCGTGTTTGACACCGGCCTGGATTTAATCGGGACTACGGGTACCTTTGGAGGGCTTCAGCATTTCTGGTCGGACAGGTTCCGTTCAAACCTGACCTTTGGGTACTTGAGAGCAGACAATCCGGCCACAGCGCCCAGCGATGCATTGCACAGCTCGACCTACGCATCTGCCAATTTCATCTGGGTCCCCGTCAAAAATCTTACGCTAGGTGTTGAGTATCTTTATGGGAGGCGAAAGGACTTCGACGGGGCCTCCGGCACCTCCAATCGAATCCTTCTCTCCTCTAAACTCGATTATTGACCATAGTGCCACGTGGAGAAATGAAGATGAAACGAAGAGATTTGATCAAGAGGAGTCTAATTATGAAAAAGCAAATCGCAGTATTGATTGTAAGTGCTCTATGCCTGTCATTGGCCGCGACCAGTTGGGCGCAGACGAGTCCGCCTCCCGTGACGGCCATCAATAACTTCACCATTAACGTGTCGGATCCGGCTCGCTCTCTAAATTGGTACCAGGGGCTCTTCGGCCTGCCGATTGTGGCGCGTCAAGGCAACACTGTTGTAATGCGCATCGGCGATGGGCCTCAGTTCATGGCGATTAACGGTACCGCGAGCCAGAAACCCGGATACAGCCACTATGGCCTATCGGTCGACAACTTCAACGCTGATAGCTTCCTGGGGTCCCTGCGTGAACTCGGGTTCACCAAATCGGACACCCCTGGACCTATGCAGGTTAGCGTCCGCAGCCGTGGCTCCGACCTTGGCGGTGCATCCGAGGGTACAGCTGAGGTGTTCTTTGGAGATCCCGACGGACTCGTCGTACAGGTCCAGGACAGCACCTATTGCGGCGGCGCTGGCGCGTTAGGGAACGTGTGCGACAAAAAGCCGGAGCCAGCGCCAAGCAAGGGGCTGTTGAGTGTCCGGGAAATAAATCACGTTTCGAGCGTAGTTTCTGATGGACAGCGTTCCGTCGGGCTCTACCGTAAAGTTTTCACGATGCCGATCGACACCTATCAAGGCGTGACGCCCGTGCTTCGCGTTGGGTCAGGGAATGCAGGTTTGGTGCTTATCGATGGGACCGCATTTAAAGTGCCAGCCGGTATCGACCACGCGTGTCTCATCGTTGACGACTTCGACATCGACCGCCTCGTAAAGGTGCTCACTGACTATGGGCTTAAATCCATAGGGGAGTCATTCCGGGCGACCGGACCGCTCCAAATCTATACCACCAAGCGGATGCCGGATCGCGGTGGCGACCCAGACGGCACATTCGAGCTCTATTTTACCGACCCGGACGGCATTGTCGTTCAGATTCATGACGCCCGGTATTGTGGCGGAACCGGTCCTCTTGGCGACAAGTGCGGCACGCCGGAGCACCCAATAGGTCGCACGCAGTAGGTTATTCAGTCAAGCGGTTGTCCGTCGATGGTCGGGGCCGGGTCGTGTATCAGTACAAACAGCCGTTCAGGGATGGGTCGACTCACGTGGCGTTGGAGCCGCTGCCAACTTACAAGTTGATTCAGTTCCGCACTTGGCCGGGTGCGGTTATAAGCCTCGTTGAAAATCGTGCTTAATGAATAGCTGCTTAGTTCGCAGCACCGGTCCTTCGGCTCAGGTTGTGACGTATAGCAGGTGTCGGCCAAATGGGGACGGTCAATGCTTGCTCCGGACTCATCTTCGGCACATCAGGTTGGCCCGGCAAAACCGCGGCGGACATTAAACTGGAACGTCGATGTCGGAGACTGCGAAGATCCGCCAACCCTCGGGGAATTTCCCGATCATATAAACAGCCGTATATTTTTCGATCACCGACATATCTTCGCGGACTCGCGTGCCCCGGGCGATGACATGGCCCTTGGTCTCGTTAACACCCCAAAGCTGGACCTCGATATCAATCGATGTATGCCAGTTTTTTTCAGCTTTGAATTTAGCTGGCGACACCGGCCAAGCGTCTAAATGTTGTGTTTTTCCATCGCCAGTATGCGCGATTGGAAATTTACAGACAGCATTGATGCCATCAATATCATTGGCCAAAAAAGCAGATATGTAATCTTCATATACCGCCATCACGGCTTTTTCATTTTGACTAAACTCCTCGGAATCGGCCCGGTGTGGTGCCCCAGCGGCACGCGCTTCAGACGATACCAGTGTAGCTCCCGCAGCTAATACAGAGGCTGCGGCAATCGCACCGGTGGAGGTCGCCAGAAAGTCACGACGGGAAACGTCCGACCTAGTTTCCGCATTATCTGAACTTTCGTTGTTACTCAGTTTAATTTTATCTTTCATGATGCCCTCCAAGGTCAAACTAAGTGATGGTGAATGGAGTATAGATGATGGATCTATTGGAAAATGGTGTAAATGATACGTGTCACCATCGTTTGTGTCATTTAATAGCTGGCAACGAAATCAACTTTATATTTATCTGCTCTACCACCTCCCTCAGTGCTACTAAAGTCCACTATTGGCCGACACCTGCCTATCACTATCCTGTTACGCGACAGACCGCTCCCGAGTTCAAAGCGGCTATTCAGCACGAGTCATTTTCAACGGTGCGACAGGCCGGAATCGGCCAAATGCGGACTTTCCTGACTCGTTGTCTTTTATTTTTGACAAGGCAGTGCTTGGATCAGAAGCATTTAGAAACCAAGTGACAGCCTTACATCATCAGTAGCCAAAGATCAGGCACTCTTGCCTCAACCGATGCAACCGGAACATCCTTTGGCTCTGGCACTTGGCCCCATTTATTCAACAGAGTCCAACCGTCATGAAACGCGAGGCCAGTAATCCCAACACACCCATGCCCAGAATCAAACTGGCACCGAT
>PVMK01172160.1_pt1 | contig 16737 bp, 13 predicted proteins | sample 1853481 | NCBI WGS metagenome assembly PVMK01 (sample SAMN08533507, study PRJNA380276) | Marine sediment metagenome, whole genome shotgun sequencing project.
GTAGCTGCCGGTGGCCAGGCCGGTGTGGCAAAGGCACTGGAAATACTTCGCACCGAAATCGAGAGAGATATGGGCTTGCTGGGCTGCCGGAAAATCAGCGAAATCGGCAGTAAAAATATCTCTTAGCCTACGGATTCAATTCGGTCCTTGCCTCGGCCAGCTTCTCCTTGACCACCGCGGCATTGACACTGCCCATGCGTACCAGGATCTTCTGCCCCGCTGTCATTGCTTCCAGTTCCGGCGCTTCAAACACGTAAACGGCCTCCGGTTTGGACAGGTAAACAGGACCCGGTATATCCGGTGTTTCCAGCAGGTGATCAATCACCTCGAGCAGGCGATCATTAAACGAACCTTCGCCACCATTTTCTTCCCAGGCTTGCTGAAATAACGGGTAATAAAGTTGGTAAAGTGCCACCATCGCCCCGCTGTCCACGCCCTGCACTAATGCTACGTAACCATCATAACGGGCAAAGTTCTGTGCGCTCATGACCACGCTTTCTCCCTCGATATCAACTACAAACTTGTCACCGGCCGGTCTGACCGGGTTGATCTGGGCCGGAACCTGGCGGCTGGTCAGGCTGTCGATGGTGGCTACGATCCTGCTGATGGCCTGGCCCTTGACCAGGTATTCTGCCAGCCGGTCTGCACCTACTATTTCCGCCAGGGCCTGATTGATCTCGGGGTCACTTTTATCCAGTTGCGGCAGTGGCTCGGGGAGTATTTCCGGCTCAGGGGTTACCACGACATCCTCGCCCCTGGTTGAGCCAGCTTTACCTCGGCAGGCATGGCCGGTGGCAAGTGCGGAGGCGGCAGCTCATGCACCGGTTCCGGGTCCTTGACAAAAGAGTACCAGGCAGCAGCCGCGAACAGTATGACAAGCAACAGGAAGGGTGCAGTTTTTTTCATGGTAATTAGCCGGTGGATTGATTATCTACTCATTGTGACCCCGTTGGGCCGGAAGCAGTTCAACGAATTGCCCCTGTCATTCTATTCTTCAAATGTAATCCTTGCACCTTCTTGCCGGTCTGGTATATTTCGTTCGCTTCGAAATTGAAAAGTACAACCCAGGGATTACCGTGCATGTTTAGAACCAGGTCATTCGGCGTTATGGAAACAACCCGCTTTCTTCCCGCAACCTTGCTTGTTATTACGCTGTTGGCCTTACCGTTAATGGTCATGGCAAAAACTGTTTTGATCGAAACGCCGCTTGGTGATATCGAAATCGAACTATTGGAAGAGGATGCCCCAAAAACGGTTGCCAACTTCCTGAACTATATTCAAAACGACCGATATGACAAGACTTTCATTCACCGCAGCGTGCCCGGCTTTATCATCCAGGGCGGTGGATTTTTCTTTGATAACGGTGCGGCACCGGGCGTAACCACGTTTCCACCGGTAGAGAACGAATTCAAGGTTTCCAATACACGTGGAACACTTGCTATGGCCAAACAGGAAGGTCAGCCTGATAGCGCAACCAGCCAGTGGTTTATTAACCTGGCCGACAACTCTGAAAACCTCGATAACCAGAATGGCGGCTTCACGGTATTTGCCAGGGTTATCGGTGGTGGTATGGCGGTGGCGGACGCCATTGCCGCACTACCCAGGGTTAATGCAGGCGGGCCGTTCGGCCAGTTGCCTGTGATCGACTATAGCATCGGTGATGAGCTGGCTGAAGAAAACCTGGTTATGACTGCGGTATCCGAACAGTCTGAAGTTGTGCCTTTTGTGATGAATGCCGGTCTCAATGATGCCTGGTTCAACCCCTTTACCGACGGCCAGGGTTTTTTCATCACGGTATTTCCTGACCTTGGCCTGGTCAGCCTTGCCTGGTTCACCTATGACACGGAACTGCCGGCCGAGGATGCAAGCGCCAGTCTCGGCGATGCCGGCCATCGCTGGTTGACCGCGATCGGCACCATTGAGGGTGATCACGCTGTTATGAATATCGATGTTGCCTCAGGAGGTCTGTTTGATACTGCCACTGAGATCCAGCACACCGATCCGGTAGGTTCGGACGGCACGATTACGCTGAGCTTCGAGGATTGTAATTTGGGTCTTGTTGAATACGATATTGCATCAATTGATCAGCAGGGCAGTATCCCGATTCAGCGTATCGTCGATGACAATATAGCTTTGTGCGAGGCGCTGTCAGGGGAATAAAAAACTACTACTGCGGATTCCAACCGCCACCAAGTGCCTTGTAGAGTGTTATCAAGGAAACCAGCTGCTCACGGTGGGTCGAAGAGGAGAGTAACTCGGCACGGAACAGGGAACGTTCGGATTCCAAAACCTCAAGGTAGGATGTGACACCGCCGTCATAACGGGCGCGGGATAACATGGCTGCGCTGGCTGCCGCCTTTTGCTGGTTTTCCCGGGCCAGGACCTCACGCTCAAAGGTATGTATCGCCACCAGGGAATCTTCAACCTCCCGCAGCGCCTGCAATACGGTCTGTTCGTAATTGAGCAGAGCCTGCTCGGTACGTGCAACTTCAACTTCGACCCGGCGCTTGTTCCGCCCGGCATTAAACACCGGTGCTATAAGACCCGCACTCAGACCCCAGGTTTTATTGTCGCTGGAGATAAACCCGGAGAGATCATCACTTGCCAAACCGAGTGTACCCGTCAGGCTCAATGATGGAAAACGGATGGCTTCGGCAACACCGATACGGGCTGTTTGCGCTGCAAGTTGCTGCTCTGCAACCCGCACATCCGGACGGCGCTCCAGCAGTTCAGAGGGTAAACCAGCGGGTACTTTTATGGGTGCCAATGAATATATGTCGCGCTGCTCCCGCACTATCGCGCCGGGGTATTGACCCAATAATATGTTCAGCAGGTTTTCGACCTGAACATCTTCCCGCTGCAATGCCGCCAACTGGGCCTCGGCATCGTATTTCTCAATCTCGGCCTGGTTAACATCAATCAGGGCGACGATACCACGGTCAAAACGCGCCTCGATAATACCCAGTGAATCGTTACGGGTTTCAAGGGTTCGCTCGGCAATTGCAACACGGGTATCAAGATCCAGCAGTAAAAGGTAGGCCGATGCCACGTCAGATATCAACGTAATCATGACGCTGTTGCCAGCATCAACTGTCGCCAGCAGTTCAGCTTGCGCAGCTTCTGTCGAGCGTCTCAACTTGCCCCACAAATCCAGTTCGAAAGAAAGATTACCTGCCAGCACGAAGTTATTACTGAGCGGCACAATAATGGAACTCCCGGGAATTGAGTTACCCCGGTTAGCCCCCGCGGAAACCTCGAATTGTGGATACTGGTCGGAGCGCACAAAACCCAACGCGGCCCGTGCTTCTTCAATACGCGAAACTGCAGTGGCCATATCCCGGTTCTGTTCCAACGCAGTCCTGACCAGCGAATTGAGCTGCTCATCGCCAAACAGTTCCCACCAGTTCAGGTTGGCGATGGACGCACCGCTATCCGCAAGCTGTTCAAATGCCTCCGGTATGGATGTTTCAGGACGTTCGTAATCCGGGCCCATTGCGCAAGCAGCCACAAACAAGCTGCCAAGCACAACCGCTGCCATCTGCATGCCACGCGTTTTCATGCGTTTGCACCTTTATTCTTATCACGACCGCTTAGGCGCTCGACCATCACAAACAATGCCGGCACCACCAATACACCGAGCACCGTTGCCGCTAACATGCCGGAAAATACCGTCATCCCCATGACCTTGCGTGCCTCGGCACCGGCTCCGCTGGCCACCAGCAGTGGCATCACGCCGAGGATGAATGAAAATGCCGTCATCAGGATGGGCCGAAACCGATCACGGGCGGCCGCCATCGCGGCATCCAGTGCCGACATACCCTCATCGGTCTTCATCTTGGCAAATTCAACAATCAGGATCGCATTTTTTGCCGACATGCCAATCAGCATGACCAGTCCAATTTGAGCAAACACGTTGTTCTGGTAACCCGGCAGGAACAGACCTGCCAACCATAAACCCAGCATTGCACCGAATATGGCAATCGGTGTACCGAGCATAACGCCCAATGGCAATGACCAGCTTTCATACTGTGCTGCAAGAATCAGGAAAACGAATAAAAGCGCCATTCCAAACACAAGGGCCCCTGAGCCCGCCGCCGCTTTTTCCTGGAAACTCATTGCATTCCATGAATACGCCATATCATCAGGCAAATATTCATTTGCAACCTCTTCAAGGGCATCAAGTGCCTGGTCGGAACTGTATCCGGGTGCCGGTGCACCAGTGATTTCGGCCGCGCGAAACAGGTTGAACCGATTGGTATATTCCGGCCCCTGGGTCGGCGATGTGCTGACCAGTGTCGATAGTGGGACAACCTTGCCGCTGGCCCCACGCACAAAGAAATAACGGATATCTGACGGTTTGCTGCGGTATTCCGGCTCCGCCTGCACGTAGACCTTGTACAACCGTCCGAAGCGATTGAAATCATTAACATAAGCACCGCCCAGGAACGAGCCAAGCGCTGTGTTCACATCCGCCGGCGAAACCCCCAGCTTGAGCACCATGTCGGTGTTCACCTCAGCAAAAATCTGGGGTACATTTGCTCGGAATATCGAATTGATGTTGCCGATTTCCGGCCGTTCACGGGCCGCATTAATAAAACCGTCAGCCTGGTCTGCGAGATAATCCGGTGTATTGCCACCACGATCCTGCAACATCATGCTGAATCCGGAACCAGTACCAAGACCGGGGATAGCGGGCGGACCGAATGCAAACGCGATCGCTCCGGGGATGCCCATAGCCAATTGCCCGTTGATCTTTCGAATCAGGTCGTTGACGTGCAGCCCGTCACCGCTACGTTCCGACCAGTGTTTAAGCGAAACAAAGAAAAATGCATTGTTGGGTGAAAGCGATGATGTCAGCAGGCTGAAACCCGCTACGGCTGTGACAGATTCAACGCCTTCAGTGTTGATCAGAATATTTTCGATCTGTGCGGTAACTACATCGGTGCGCTCCAGCGATGCAGCATCGGGCAATTGTACATTGACCAAAAAGTACCCCTGGTCCTCTTCCGGTACAAAGCCGCCCGGCACCATGCCAAACAGGCCACTCATCAGGACAATGATGGCCGCCAGTGCTGCCACACTGACGATTAACTTGCGCGAGAACAGACCCGCAACCTTCATATAACCGTTGGTCGTGCGCGCAAACATGCTGTTAAAACGATTGTAAAACGGTGTCAGCCAGTTGTCCTTCTTCTCTGACGGCGGTCTTAGCAACAACGCGCTCAGCGCCGGACTGAGGGTCAGTGCGTTGATGGAGGAAATGGCCACTGAGATGGCAATCGTTATGGCGAACTGCTGGTAAAGACGCCCGGTTATGCCGCCCATCATGGCCACCGGTACAAATACAGCGATCAGGGACAGGGAAGTTGCAACAATAGGCCCGGAAACCTCTTTCATCGCTGCTATGGTCGCCTCAACTGGCTTCAGTCCCTTTTCCATTTTCGCTGTGACGGCCTCAACTACAACAATAGCGTCATCGACGACAATGCCAATGGCCAGTACCAAACCCAAAAGTGACAGGGTATTGATCGAAAAGCCCAGTAACGGGAAAACCGCAAAGGTACCAATCAAGGATACCGGCACGGCGATCGTGGGTATCAGGGTGGCGCGCCAGTTCTGTAGGAAGATGAACACCACCAGGATAACCAGCAGCATTGCCTGCCATAGGGTTGTGATGATTTCATTGATACCCTCTTCAATGGCCAGCGTGGTGTCCAGTGAAATCAGGTAATCCAGATCATCGGGGAAGTTCTGCGCCATCTCTTCCATGACCGCCTTGATTTCAGCGGCCACTTCCAGCCCGTTGGCACCCGGCAACTGGTAGATGGACAGGATTGCTGCCGGACCGCCATTCAGACGGCTGATAGCGTTGTATGACAGCGTACCCAGCTCGACCCTGGCTACATCCTTGATACGCACTTGCGAACCATCGGCGTTCGAGCGCACCACCACATTACCGAACTCTTCGGCCGTGGATAGGCGACCCCTGGTGCGAACCTGGTAGGTAAACTGTGTACCCGCCACCGCCGGTGGCCCGCCGATCTGGCCGGCCGGCGCGATAACATTCTGTTCGCGGATGGCATTGGTGATATCGGGCACCGTCAAACCGAGCTTGGCCAGTTGATCCGGCTTGACCCAGATGCGCATGGCGTAGTCGCTGCCGCCAAGCACACTGGCCTGGCCCACACCCTTGATACGCGCGATGGCGTCGAGGATGTTGATGGTCAAATAATTACTTTGAAAATTCTGGTCGTAACTTCCATTCGGTGAATACAGGCTCACCAGCAGCAACGGGAAAGACAGTTTCTTCTTGACCGTCACACCCAGTCGCTTGACCTCTTCAGGGATGCTGGCAGTGGCTTCGGAAACGCGGTTCTGGACCAGCACGTTGGACATGTCTAGGTCTGAACCAACTTCAAATGACACGGTTAGCGTCATGGTGCCGTCGTTGGAGTTGACGGACTTCATATACAGCATGTTCTCGACGCCGTTGACCTTTTGCTCCAGCGGCGTTGCGACCGATTGCTCTACTGCTTCGGCATTGGCACCGGTATAGGTGGCCGATACCGAGACTTCGGGCGGCGTTATTTCAGGATATTGGGCAACCGGCAATCCACCCAGAGCAACCATTCCAACCAGCACGATGAGAATCGCGATGACCATCGCAACGATCGGTCGACGAACAAAAAACTCAGCCATTACGCTGGACTATCCTGCTGCATTGTTGGCAGGTTGCGGATCGACCAGCATACCCGGACGGACCTTTTGCAGGCCTTCCACGATGATGGTTTTACCGCCTTCAAGCCCGGAACTGACGACCACATCAGTGCCAATCTTCGGGCCCAGCTCAATTTCAATGGCCTCAACCTGGCCTTGTTGATCAACAGCGTAAACACGGAACTTACCCTGCATTTCAATGACGGCCTTGCGCGGTATCACCACTGCATCTTCAAGCTTTCGGTATTGCGCCCTGACACGTGCAAACAGACCGGGTAACAGCAAGTTTTTCGGGTTGGGAAAAGAAGCCTCAAGGGTATAGGTGCCGGTTTCGGTATTGATTGATTGTGCACTGGCAATAACAGAGCCCTTTTCCGAGTGCTCGGTCCCATCGGCCAGCAGCAGAACAAGGTCAGCCGGTCGGTCTTTATCGTCACCAATATCGGGCGTTTCACGCCTCGCGTAATGGCGGGCCAGGGTCAGGTATTCCCGTTCAGAAATTGAAAACCTGACCCGGATCGGATCTATATCTGACAATATATTCAACACAACGGGATTGGGGTCGCGACCGACAAACTCACCCGGTTTGGCCTTGGTCAGACCGATCAGGCCATCAATGGGAGCATGAATACGTGTATAACCCAGTTCAATTTCAGCCAATTCCACGTTGGCTTCGCTGGCCCGGACACTGGCCCTGGCTGCGGCCTCCTGGGCAACTGCTGAATCCAGGTCCTGTTCACTTACCGCCTTTATCTCGGCCAGCGGACGAATACGGGCCAGGTCGGACTGGGTTTTGGCACGGGTTGTTTGCGCCCCTGCAAGTTCACTTTGTGCGGCGACCAGTTTTGCCTGGAATGGCTGGGCATCTATGGTGTACAGCATGTCACCTTTTTTGACAAAGGTGCCTTCTTCAAACTCCATGGTCTCAAGGTAACCTTCAACCCGTGTCCGGATTGGCACATCCTGGGTGCCCATGGTGGTGCCGACCATGTCCATGGTCAGCGGTACATCCTGCACTGCTGGACTGGGTTACACGGACAACCAGCGGCGGCATTTCGCGTGCTGCTAGTTCGGATGAATCACAAGCGCCCAGCGTGAGCGCCAGGACGATGATCCCTACCAACGTCACCCGGCATTCGCTGCTGACAGTGTCTTCCATGAGACACTGTCAGTTTCATGGTTTCACAAACTTCATTGTCCAGCGATCGGTATTGCCGGTAACCGTCTTGCGACCAACCTCATAGCGCAATTCATCATCAAGCCGTAAATGCAGATCCGAGTAGTCAGAAAATTTGAATCCGGCGGCCTCAATTTCATGAATGGCCAGCACCGGGTCGATGCGGCGGCGGTTTTCATCATTATCCGCTTCCATGTGACGGCGTGTATGGTCAACCACGGCATAGACACCGCCGGATTTCAGCGCGTCAAAAGCAGCCTTGTTCATGGCCGCGCGACCGGCGGCTTCGAAATTATGGTAATTGCGGAAGGTCAGCACCATGTCCATACTCGCTAACACCGAGCCCTTCGGTTTCGAGTGTATAAAGACGGGCGCCCTCCTTCCGGTACAGTTTTGACTCCCTGAGATTACCGCACATGCTCAAAACCCGGCTCCGAAATCAATGATTCGGAGATACGTCTGGTGCAGCGCCGCGTAAAATTCACCATTGTCCCGCACCACCGGTGCCAGCAACTTGGTGTACCAGCCACCACCGGGTACCAGCTCGACAATCTTCATGTCATCACGAAGACCAAAGAATTTCAGCGTATCAACCGGCCGGCGATTACGGTCACGCTCTTTTTCAGCATCCGTGCGGATGTCAGCTGCCAAAGCAGCTTTGAGCTTGGCCTCAACAGTATCAAAATCATCAGCGAACGCCAGGCTGGCAGAGAGCATCAACAACGCACTAAGAAAATATCTCATTAGAATATCCTGTAATTTAGTTGCAACAATGCGGGATGCAAGCATATAGGAATACAAGGAGACGGGAAACCACTTGCTGGAGAGGCACCATTCGGTTCGCCGCGACACGGGTCCCTCCCCCTGAGACACGCCGTAAACCCATCCATGGGGGCTCTGACGCGAACTTCCTGTTCGCGAAGGTCCCAGGGGGAGGGACCCGTATAGCCCAGGCCAGCTTCTCGACCGGTTCTCGGTCTCACCTTCTCCCGGCTTAGTTGGGTGGATTCTGGCAGTAGATACGCCTACATGCGCTCAAGTTCAGCTATGCGGTCCAGCAGCTCCAGCGCCAGCGCCGCGCCCGCCAGGTTTACACCCAGGTCGCGTTGCAGGTGAATGGCTGTTTTAACCCGTCTCAGGCTGGCAACCGTAAATTGCCAATGCTCAACGTCACCGCCTACAGGATCAAGTATGCCTTCCGCTACCAGCAGGGTGACGGTTTCAACTTCTATCGTGCAACTTCGGCACAAGTCTTCCAGCGTGACCATGTCAAATTCTTCCAGCACCTGGCCTTTCAGGATTTTATCGTTATTCATGATCAAACCCCCTCCATCGTCGCGCGGGCATCAAACTCAAGGTCTTCCTTCATGCGCTCATAAGCCGCCCGTGTCCTGTCATTATCGGCAGGTGGTAAAACAATCTGCACAACAACGTAAAGGTCCCCCGGTGTTTTAGCCGGTATACCCCGGCCCTTCAACCTCAGTTTTTTGCCGGCCTGTGAATTCGGCGGGATTTTCAAATCTATGGCACCGGACGGTGTAGGCACCTTGACACTGGCACCGAGCGCCGCTTCCCAGGGTGCAAGTGGTAACTCCAGGTACACATCGGCACCTTCAACGCGATAATAACGATGCGGTCTGAACTCGATCTCGAGATAAAGGTCACCGGCTTTTCCGCCACCCATGCCGGTCGCGCCCTGCCCGGCCAGCCGGATTTGCTGGCCCTGGCGGATACCTTGGGAATGCGCACTTTCAAAGTCCGGCTACGGGTGACGACATGGCCTTCGGGCGTCACCTCCGGCATTTGTAATGAAATGGATCGTGATACGCCGTTAAAACTGTCTTCCAGATCGATCAATATTTTGGCGTGGTGGTCTTCACCTGCATATGGAAACCACGACCGCTACTACCCGGACCCCTTGCCTGTCCGAACAGGGATTCAAAAAAATCACTGAAATCATGTTGCTCGCCACCACCCGGCGGGGCGCCATGGAACTCAAACCCGTGCCCCAGTCCGGTGGCGGGTGAAATTCCTGCCGGGCATTCCAGTCGGCCCCAACTGGTCGTATGCAGCACGTTTTTCAGGGTCTTTGAGAACCTCGTTGGCCTCGCCCAGTTCCTTGAACTTCAGTTCCGCATCCGCTTCCTTGCTGACATCCGGGTGATACTTGCGCGCCAGCTTTCGATAGGCACGTTTGATCTCATCCTGGGTAGCACCCGGTCCACACCCAAAACCGCGTAATAGTCCTTATACTCCACCGCTATCAGTCCTTGTTTTTCGGTATATACGCCTCGGCTTCCAGCTTGTTGAGTTGTTCAACGCGCAAGGTCCAGTTGACGAGGTTAGCTTGACCTGCAAACGGTAACGGCCGCCTTCATTGAACAACCGCACACCATTATCGATCCACTTGGTCGACACGATCTTGCCCTTGTATTCACCGCCGGGCGAAGTGACCAGATCGACCTGAAGCCCCATCGACCCGGGATAGTCCCCGGTTGTCATCCAATCCACGATCCAGGGTGCCCTTACCTCGAACTCTGCGGTGGTCGTGTTACCTGATCCTTTGAATTCCTGATCAACTCCTTGCTTTCGGCCTCAGGTGAAAAATAAAACAGCGCTGTAAATACAACAAAACTAATGAGGAATCTGTTCATCTGATGCTCCTGATTTAGTGAGTATTACGTCGGACAGTTTGCCGTCAATCGCACTCCGGAATTCTAATGGGCTGATGCCAGCTCAATGATGGAACCACATTGTCGCAAATTGCAAAGTAAATTGTGGTTAATTGACAAAGTACTAGTATCTGCTTTGCATTAAATATCACCGTTATGGTCTAATGTGCTACGGATCTTAAGAGGGAGCAACTCAATTTGCAGAACAGATTTATTCTAATGATGGCCGGAGTTACCGGTCTGTCACTTGGTATGGCAAAAACCGGTCTTCGCGGCTTGGCGGCTGTCGTTCTTTTGCTTGCTGTAATTAATCATAACCCGGCCACCGCGGCCAGGGAGGATGAGGCAGCACTGCAACAAACGTTTACGTTTGATATGTCGTCATTCTCACCTGACCAGTCACTGTGGTCGAATAAAGCCCGGATAAAATTCGAAAAAGTCAGAAATGATGCCGTCGCTCCATTGGCTTTTATTAAAATCGATCGGCTGAATATCGAAGGCCCGATATTTGGCGGCACCGATAAAATTACGCTCGACCGGGGAGTTGGACTGGTGGATGGCACGGCGATGCCTGGAGAGATCGGAAATATGGCCTTGTCCGCTCATCGCGACAGTTTTTTCCGGCCTTTGAAGGATGTTGTGGTTGGTGATCGTATTGAATTACGCACACAGGCCGGCATACTGGAGTTCGAAGTTTTCGAGATTACAATTGTAGATTCACAGGATATCAGTGTGCTGAGACCGACCGATACAGCCGTTTTGACATTGATTACCTGTTACCCCTTTTACTATGTCGGCTACGCGCCGGATCGTTTTATTGTTCGTGCAGTCCCGGTGGAGTCATGACCGGAAGCAGAAACCCGATTTCCAATATGGAATCCGCTTGTGCGGAGCCCAGAGGAATCCATGAGAATTCGAAAACTGCCAGCTCTCTTGAGTGCGCACGTTTCGTATCTCATATTTTTTAACCAGAAAGAGGACAGAGAAATGAGATTTGTTAAGACAATAATTGTGTTATGCGCATTCAGTGCAACGACCGCTTATGCGGTTGATCCCCAGCGTTCAGAAACCACCTGTGCTCAACTGGGCGAGAAATATGAACTTACCGCCGAAGCTGAAGCTCGTTTTGCCGATCTGAAAGGCAGTTGCGAAGGCGTTTACGAAGTGAATGGTGCGATGTATGTCAGGTCACAAGCAACCATTCGAAGTATTCGCGGCAATAAGGTACGTCTCTATCTACCGGCGACGGATCATACTTTCGAGGTAACGGCAGACTCCTCACACCGTATTTATGTGGGTGGCCGTAAAATGCGTGTGCGTGACATGAGCCGTGGTGATGAAATTGGCATTTATATTTCTGTCGACAAGTTCGCTCAAGAGAAAGTTGACGAGATCGCTTTCGCCACTGAAGACTCATCAAGTGAAGAGATTGTTGTGGCACCAGTTGCAGAGGTGGAAGCATTACCGACGACCGGCTGATTCGTGAATATTGCTTGCTGGTTTACATAAAATCAGCATTAAGTGACAAAAAGACCCGAACCATTGAATACTGGTGCGGGTCTTTTTTATCCTGGTTTATTTTACCATCCCTGGTTCTGGTGATGCTGCGTTACCTCCTAAGAGTTCAACTTACTGTGGGTCAGTGAGCCTGTCGCAATATGCTAAGCTTGAAATAATTAATTCGAATAATATGGATCAATTGGGCTGACATGTTCTCAACCTGCAGGAGGGCTTGCGTGACCGATTAAAAATTCACTCACCAGGAATCCGGAGGTCTCATGAAATACCCACTTCCCCTTTTAGCCTACAGTGCAGCTTTAGCGATAAGCTCAATGACCTTGTCCTCGTGTGCCACCAACACCCCCGAAACCTCTGAAGCTCCCGGTACCCCGGCTGAAACCACTATCGCACGCGTAGGGAAACCAGAGAGACAAGTCGCCAACACCAACGCCATGATCTGGCGTTTTATCGGTCCCATGACGGGTAACAGGGGCTCTGCAGTAGTTGGTCACCCGACTGATACCAATGTGTTTTATCACGGCGCATCCAATGGTTTATGGAAAACTACAGATGCAGGTCAAACCTGGGTGCCCGTCGGGGATGATTATTTCAAAACTGGTTCAGTTGGCGCGGTAGAAATCTCCAAGTCCAACCCGGATATCATTTATGTGGGTATGGGTGAACCACAAATGCGTAATAACGTCACTTGGGGTGATGGTGTTTACAAGTCTGTCGATGGCGGTGAGACCTGGACACACCTGGGACTTGAAGATACCCACCACATTTCGCAAGTCAGAATCCACCCGACCAACCCGGATATCGTTTATGTGGGTGCCTACGGCCACGCATTTGGGCCGAATGAAGAACGGGGTGTGTTCAAGACCACCAATGGCGGCAAGACCTGGAAAAAAGTTTTATATAAAAGCCCGACAGCCGGTGTTATTGACCTGTTCCTGAACCCTTCCAAACCAGACGAGCTGTATGCCTCGGTTTGGGAGTTTGAACGCAAAGCATGGGGTCCGAAAACAGGTGGCGCAGAAAGCGGCCTGTGGAAAACCACCGATGGTGGTAAGAACTGGACTGATATTTCCAAAAATATTGGTATGCCGGAAGGCCGCATGGGTCGCATCGGCATTGCTATTGCGGACGTAGAACCCAACCGGGTCTACACCCTGATCGATTCAGAAACCAAACCCGGCCTGTATCGCTCCGACGACTCCGGTGTGAACTGGGCCCTGGTTTCGGATAACTTCCAGATCATTGGCCGGCCTTTTTATTACAGCCATATCATGGTAAATCCATCCAATGCCGATGAACTTTGGGTGCCGAATAACCGTTTGTTCTCGTCAAGTGATGGTGGCAAAACCTGGATCGTTGAGCCAGGAATCAAGGATGATTTTCACGATATCTGGATTGACCCCAAAGACGCCAACCGGATGATTACAACCAATGATGGTGGTGTAGCGGTCACCCTGACCGGCGGCATGAGCTGGTCAAACCAATACACACAGAAAAAGTCACAATTCTATCGAGTTGCTACCGATAATGAATTTCCCTACAACGTTTACAGCAATTCACAGGACCTGGTGGCCTACAAGGTACCAAGTGCTTCAAGGTGGGGCGGAATATCAGGCTACGAGACAACCATTATCAGTAATGGTGAAAACGGCAGTGTGATCCCGGACCCGGATGATAATAATATCGTATACAGTAATTCCTCCGGTTCTGTCATCGGTGGTGGGGCACCATTTACCCGCAACAACATTAAAACTGGTCAAAATGAAGTCCGCTCGATCTGGCCTGAACCGATATTCGGCCTGAACGCTTCAGATATGCCTTACCGCTTCCAGTGGAACACGCCTTTTTTCATCTCAAAATATGACCATGACACGATTTACTCAGCTGGTAACGTGGTTTTCAAAACCACCGATGAGGGCCTGACCTGGGAAGCAATTTCCGGTGACCTTACACGGGACCTGAAGGACAAGCAGGTCATCACCGGAACACCCTGGTTGCCCGAATATTTTGGCCAGGAAATTTACAGCACCATCCAGGAGCTGTCTGAATCCCCGGTCAAACGCGGCGTTATCTGGACGGGTTCCGATGACGGCCTGATTTACCTGACCAAAGACGAAGGCAAAACCTGGGAAAACGTCAGTATTCCCAATCTGCCTGAATACTCCGGCATCCAGGGCCTGGATGCATCTCCACATGATGCCGGGACGGTTTACGTTGCGATCACACGCTACATCACCGCTGATGATTACGCCCCCTACCTGTACAAGACCGATGATTACGGACAAACCTGGACCAATCTGAGTGGTAACTTCCCGCAGAGTGAAACCACCCGCACCATCAGGGAGGACACGGTCTCGTAAAGGTTTGCTTTATGTAGGCACAGAAACCGGTGTTTTCGTGTCAATGGATGATGGTCTAAACTGGCAGAGCATCGGCATGAACATGCCGAGTGTTCCGGTGGTTGACATTGAAGTCAAAGATACTGACCTGGTTATTGCAACCAACGGCCGCGGTCTCTGGATCCTCGATGATGTGACACCTATCCGTGATCACTATACGAAAGTACTTGAACAGCCAGGCTACCTTTATCCCCTTTCAGACCATACCCGTTTCGGTTATAGCTGGTGGATGGATTACGCACCGGGTGGCGATCCGGGTGGTATGAAGAAATACTTTGTGCAGAACCAGCGTCCGGGATTGACCTATTACGAGTTGGGCATTGTCAATGGCGAAAAGAAACGCAAGTTTGTTGATGCCGGTGATCCTAAACCGTTGGGCGCCATGATCTATTTCAGACTGAACGAAGGTGTCAATGATGTCAGTCTGACCATCGCAGATGAACAGGGTAATGACGTTATTACCTATGGCAAGGATGCCATGACGCTGAAATATGCGAGTAAAGACGAATTCTCATTCAAGGCTGGATTGAACCGCTTTGTCTGGGATACACGTTATCCAATGGTCACCGGGGTACCGGGACGTCCGGCTACCAATATACGACCCCATGCCAAGCCTGGTAAATACCAGGCCAGGCTCACGGTAAATGGTGTTTCACAGACCCAGGATTTTGAGTTACACATCAATCCAAACGAACCGTATACCCGTGAACAAACCGATGAGAGGTTTGTTTTCTGGATGGACTTGTATCAAAACGTTGAAGCCAGCACACAAAATGTTCTGAAGGCGCTGAAAGTCAAGCAAGATGCTTTGGCCAAAGTTCAGGCCATGAAAGACGCCGGGGCGGATGCCGCTTCGATCAGTGCCGCGGAGCAACAAGCCGCCGTAATCAGCACACTGGTTGATAAATACGAAGCGACCTTTGTTCCAACAGGTCGAACCCTGGCGGAAATCATTAACCAGCCCGCCAAGATATTCACCAAGATGATCTGGCTGCACAACATGATGGAAGTAACAGAAGGACCTGTCGCTCAATCGATGAAAGATATGTATGCCAAGCTCAACCAACAACGGGACGCTGCCAATCTCGAGTTTCACAACAACATTCAAGCGGCGTTGACCGAATTTGAATCAATATCGAATTAATTGATTTTTGGAGAATGACATGAAGTTAATCAAACCATTTTTGCTATTGCTGATCACATCTGTTCTGGCAACGCCAGTGCTGGCTCAGTCTGAAGCACCCGGTCAAATCCTGTTCACGAACGTGAATGTCTGGGACGGTACCAGTAAAAAGCTGGCCATGGGTCAGGACGTACTGGTCGAAGGCAACCTGATCAAAACCGTTGGTAAAAACCTTAAGACCAACGATGTGACCACGGTAATAAACGGCGGCGACCGTACGTTGATACCCGGACTCATCGACATGCATTCTCATTTGTGTATCCAGGAAGGTATGCTCGTTGGCCGTGATGATTATGATCAAATGGCCATGGGTGCACGTACGGCAAAATCCATGATCCAGTACCTGGACCAGGGTTTTACCACCGCACGTGACGTGGGTTGTAATGTCCTGGGTATCGCTAAAGCCGTGAACAATGGCCTGATTGACGGGCCGCGTATATACCCCGCTGGAGGCTTCCTGAGTCAAACCGGCGGCCATGCGGACACGGGAAGTTTCAATGATGTGCCTGGCCGCGTCGACGATCTCGAAAGACATGGTTTTGGTTATATTGTGGATGGTAAAACTGAAGTACGTAGAGCGGCCCGGCAAAATCTTCGTTCAGGCGCTACCCATCTTAAACTGATGGCTGGTGGTGGTGTAGCGAGTGAGTTTGATCCACTACACTCAACACAGTTCTCAGTAGAGGAGTTTGAAACAGCCGTTGAAGTGGCCAAAGATTATGGCACCTATGTAACTGTACATGCCTACCACGACCGCTCAGTCAATCGCGCAATTGATGCTGGCGTAAGATGCATTGAGCACAATTTCCTGGTGTCTGAAGACACTATCAAGCGTATGAAAAAAGAAGGCATCGCACTTTCTGTACAGGGTTTCATATCAATGATTGCTTTCGCAAACCCTGAGGACATTACTTTCTTCAATCCCGACCAGAAGGCCAAAGGCAAGCAAGTGAATACAGGTGCTGTTCAGATGTTGAAATGGGCACGTAAACATGAGCTTCTGATGGCCACCGGTGGGGATATGTTTGGACCCGCCTACAACGGTTCCCAGGCACTGAATATGACCATTCT